>Ga0265295_1007330_pt1 | contig 12788 bp, 11 predicted proteins | sample Munlansysbiofilm_FD_192503 | JGI IMG/M metagenome (GOLD analysis project Ga0265295, IMG submission 192503) | Leachate microbial communities from a municipal landfill in Southern Ontario, Canada - Methane capture system biofilm | ecosystem: Engineered > Solid waste > Landfill > Unclassified ... | reverse complement strand
CATCAATCCTCATTGGCAGATATGCAAGCAATCTTGAGCCTAAACGCACTCTTTTAATTTCTGCATACTTTTCTCCATCCTCTCTATTTATATTTGCCAAGTGTTTTCTTTTAGCCATTCTATATATAGAGTCTAAGATATTCTTAAGAGTTTTATTTTTGCTCATTAGAGCATCTCCTCCAGTTAGTAAAATATCTCTTATTTGAGTATCGTTCTCAAAGTAATTCATTAAGCTATGAAGCTTTTTGTCCCATGACTCTTTTGGGGCTAAATTTGAAAGATTGAAATTAAGTCTTGAGGATTGAAAATCATACATTCTCTGACAAGATGCACAAAGCCCTCCACAAGCCCTCCCTCTTGTATCTGGAATAAGTATTGCAACCTCAGGATATCTTCTATGAATATTCCCTCCCTCTGGTAATAACCAACCAGCCGCATTAGGTTTCCCTTCTTCAATTATATCCTCTCTCTCCCATGCTTTAATATTCCCATAGGTTTCTATTAATTCTGAAGAGTAAAGTACATAGCTTCTTAAAGAATAATCATCAAAAGAATTATCAACGCATATTAAAGAAAGATAATAAGGTGTATAGAAAAAAGGCATATTCTTTTTCTTTGCCAAAGATAAAGTATTCATTATCTCTTTAGAAAGACTAAAGCCAAGGAATTTATTTAATTCATTTGGGCTTTTAATCGCCATAGAAAGATGGAAACGATAATTCTCCCACCACTTTTCTACTTTAATATATTTCTCATTATGGCTTAAACTATCTTCAAATTGATATTTAGAAGATAAATCCTTTCTTTTTTCAATTTTTTCAATTAGCAGATTAATTATTCTTTTCTTATTCTCTTCTCTTTTATCTTGTATATTTTCATCTAAGCCGCTATCCCATCTATTTATAAATTTATCGAATTCAAGTGGTTTTCCCTTGTTAATTAACTTATTCTCTAAAGGCAGAAATAAAAAGTATAAATCAATATACAAATCTTTAGAAACACTTTGGTCGATATTTTCATTCTTAAGAAAATCATATAGATAATTAAGTGTTTCTATCTTAATCTCTTCTTGTCTTGATAGCTCATAAACGTATTTAGAATTAAAATTAATCAATTCTAAAAGTAATTTTTTGTATTTTGAATCCAGTAATTTTGAATCTATAATTTTTTCTTTAAGACTTGCTATAAAGTCAGAAAAAATATTAGAATTAGAAACAAGTGAAACAAAATCAGGTAATTCTTGTTGAAATAGGGCTTTGATTTCTAAATATTCTTGATATACTATGTTCTTTATTTCCATTCTTGATTTGTATTCAGTAAATAATCAACAAATTACTATGTTTTTTGTTTTTCTTTTTTTGCTGCGGGGAATAGAATATTATTTAGAATAAGCCTGAATCCTGGAGAATTTGGAAATAGATTTAAATCTGTTACAGGGTCTCCAACATAGTGTTGGTAATCCTCTGGGTCATGCCCTCCTAAAAAAGTCCAAGTTCCTTTACCGTATGTGCCGTGAATATATCTTACTTCGTCGAAAGATTTGTTCTCAGCAAGAACAATAACATTTGATTTAAGTAGTTTCTTGTCAAAAGCTGTACTTTGTCCCATAAATCCTTTAATTATTCTTGTATGGTTTTGAGTTAGCATAGTTGGAATCCAATCCCATTTTGCTGAGAAGTCGAAAAGTACAAATAAATCATTCTTTTGATCAATATTTTTCGGTCTTCTATCAGTTACATCTATATTTGAGATTTCGTATTTATAAGGGTCTGTTTCAATCTTAAAATCTTTGAAAGCAAAACATTTTGAATAATCTAATTTGCTTTGAGCATTAATATCCATAGGGTCGCCATCAAACATATAATCGCAAATATCAACCCCTTCGGCAGCTAAAGCAATATCGTAAGAGTCAGGTGCAGAACACATGGCGAACATAAAGCCTCCCCCAGAAACAAAATCTCTAATCTTTTTTGCAACTCCTAATTTTAATTGACTAACCTTTGTGAAACCAAGCTTGGCAGCCATTTCTTCGTTGTTCTTTACATCGTCGATATACCATTTTGCATTACGATAGGAAGCCCAAAACTTTCCGTATTGACCTGTAAAATCCTCATGATGAAGATGGAGCCAATCGTAAATTGGAAGAACTCCATTAATTACTTCCTCATCATAAACCACATCATAAGGAATTTCAGCGTAAGTAAGAACAAGAGTTACGGCATCATCCCATGGAAGTTTGGACTTAGGAGAATAAACAGCAATTTTAGGAGCCTTATGTAATTTAACAACATCCATATTTTCCTGAGGTTGGGAAATTTGATTGATTATTTGATTTGCTTGAATGTCGGCGATACTGCTATATGTAATCCCTCTAAGCTTGCACTCTCTCTCAATATTTTCATTATAAGGGATAAGAAAGGCACCTCCTCTATAATTTAACAACCAGCTTATTTCTATATTTTTATCTAATACCCAATAAGCAATACCGTAAGATTTAAGATGGTTTTTCTGAGTTTCATCCATGGGAATAAGAATAAATAAAGCAAAGCTATTTAAACCAAGCAACAAGGCTAATGCTAAAATTACAATTCTTATATATTTTATTCTCATCGTTTACACATTAAATTTTTCTTTTAGAAAGGAGCTAAATCATCATCTTCTTTTAAATCCGAATTCATCTTGGAAGGGACAGTAAAGGATTGAGAAGAACTGTCAAAATCAGTATTCAAAGGCATTAAAGCTCCTCCTCCTATATCTGTTTCCAATTGGGTCGAATTTGTAAACTTTGCAAACTTAGCAATAAACCTTAGTCTTGCCTCACCTACAGCTCCAGAACGGTGTTTTGCTAAAATAATATCAGCCATACCCAATGTCGAACCCTTATCGTCACTATCCATTCCGTAATACTCTGGACGATAAATAAACATTACTATATCTGCATCCTGTTCAATAGCTCCAGACTCTCTTAAGTCGGAAAGCATAGGCTTCTTACTTCCTCCACGAGTCTCAACAGCACGAGAAAGTTGAGAAAGAGAAAGAACAGGTATATTTAATTCTTTTGATAACGCTTTTAATTGACGAGATATTGTAGAGATTTCTTGTTCACGATTTCCAAGTTTCATATCTGTTCCTCCATGCATTAATTGGAGATAATCGATAAATACCATTTGGATATCGTATTTTTGTTTTAATCTTCTACATTTTGCTCTAAGCTCAAAAATTGAGAGTTGAGGTGTATCGTCAATATAGATAGGAGCTTTTACTAATGGCTCGACACCCTTCTTAAGTATTTCGTTTTGCCAATTATCCAATTGGTCTCCTTTTTTCAATGCCTCACCAGGTATTTCTGTTTCAGATGAAATCAACCTCATCATCAATTCAATTGCAGTCATCTCAAGAGAGAAGAAAGCAACAGGGATATTAAAATCAACTGCCATATTTCTTGCCAAAGAAAGTGCAAAGGCTGTTTTCCCCATTGCTGGTCTGGCAGCTAATATAATTAATGTACCCTTATGAAAACCTCCAGTTAGTTTATCTAATTCCGTAAATCCTGTTGGAACACCAGTAGTTCTTCCACCAGATTTTTGAGCATCTTCTATTTCCTTCATAGCTTGGAAAACTAAGCTTTGAGTATCTTGGAAATCGCTACGGAAATTATTATCATTAATCTCCATTAGGTGAGTTTCAGTCTTATCCAAAAGATTTACAACGTCTGTAGTCTCTTCATAAGCCTCTTTAATGGTTTCGGTCGATACCCTAATCAATTCTCTCTGAATAAATTTCTCTGATAATATTCTTGCATGGTATTCTATATGTGCTCCTGAGGTAACCTTAGAAGTAAGAGAAGAAATCTTATAAGCTCCCCCAACCATTTCAAGGCTTCCATTCTTTTTAAGCTGTTGCACAACAGTAAGCATATCCACAGGAGAAGAGGATTGGAATAATTGTCTAATTGCTTTGAATATTTCTCTATGTTCTGGATTATAAAAATACTCTTCTTTTATAATATCTATCGAGTTTGTTACTGCATCCTGATCCAATAACAAACCACCCAAAACGCTTTCCTCAAGCTCAATTGCCTGTGGTGGGATTCTCCCATTCAAAGTAAAAGCTTGTTCGTAAGTAAGCCTTTTGGTTTTTGTCTTAAAAGAGTTATTTATATTATCCATAGTCTGCAAAAATACATGATTTTTTTTTAATTCAAGATAGATTAATAGTTAAGAAATCCCTATTTATTCAGACTAATCATGTATTCCATTATCTGAATTGCATTTGTAGCAGCACCTTTTCTAAGATTATCTGAAACTATCCAAAGGTTTAGAGTATTTGGGTTTGAAAAATCTCTTCTAATCCTCCCAACAAATACTTCATCACTATTTTCAGAGTATAGAGGCATTGGATATTTGTTTTCCTTAATATTATCAATAAGAGTTACTCCTTTGAAATTTGAGAGCAAATCAAACACTTCGCTTAATTCAAAATCGTTGTAAAATTCAACATTAACAGCTTCGCTATGACCTCCAACAACAGGAACTCTTACAACAGTAGCACTAAGAGCGATACTATTATCATTAAAAATTTTCCTTGTTTCATTCAGAAGTTTTTCCTCCTCACTTGTATACCCATTTTCAAGGAAATCACCTCCATGAGGAAATAGATTTCTATGAATAGGATATGGATAAGCCATATCTGCTTTAGTATTTTTTTCTTCAGCATTTAATTGATTCAAGGCATTGACTCCAGTTCCTGTTACACTTTGATATGTTGATATAATTATCCTTTTGATTTTGTATTTTTGATGTAATGGAGCAAGTGCCATAACCATTTGTATTGTAGAACAATTAGGGTTTGCAATAATATTATTGTTAGGCTTAATACTATTTGAATTAATTTCAGGAACAACAAGGGGAACGCACTCATCCATTCTCCAAGCCGATGAATTATCAATTACTTTACAGCCATTCTTTGCGAATAATGGAGCATAAAGTTTTGAAGTATTTCCTCCTGCAGAAAAAATAGCATAATCGCAATTAGCCTTTATTGCCTCTTCAATCCCAATTACTTTAATTTTTTTATTAGCAAAAATAATTTCCTTTCCTATACTCTTACTTGAAGCAACAGGAATGATGTCTTCATTTTCAAAACCTCTTTCCTCTAAAACCTTAAGTATAACGCTGCCAACCAAACCAGTAGCACCCACAACTGCTATCTTCATATTTCTTTCTTTTTTTCTATTCTTCTGAGAATGTACTTACATATTTCCTATATTCAGAGAAAACGTTAGCTCTTGATAAGAATCCTTCAAATTTACCTTTATTAACAACAGCTAATGTGTATCTGTCAGAGCCTTTAAACTTAGCAATCATGGATTCTAAACTTTCAGAAATATCTACAGTAAAATGTTCTGAGTATTTACAAAAGTCCATAACCTCAAACTCATCATAATACTCAGGTTTAAACATTAAATTTCTAATCTCATCAATCAAAACAACTCCTAAAAAATTATTTTCCTTATCCACAACAGGGAAAAAGTTTCTATTACTCTTTTCAATAGCCTTCACTATATCTCTAAGAGTTGAATCAGGTAAAAGCTTAATAAAGTTTTTCTCTATCAATTTTGACTTATTAATCAACCTTAGAGCATTTTTATCTTTATTATGTGTAAGAAGATTGCCCCCAATGGCTAATTCTTCAGCATAAATTGAGTATTTATTAATAGGTTTTACAACTAAGTAGCATACAACACAAGCAATCATTAAAGGAGCAAATAAGGCATAGCCTCCTGTTATTTCAGCTAAAAGAAAGGTTGCAGTAAGAGGAGAGTGCATAATACCAGTCATAACAGCAGCCATCCCAACAAGTGCGAAATTACTCTCTTGTACTTCTAAGAGTCCACTCATATTGATAACCCTCCCTACAAAGAATCCAGTAAAACCACCAATAAAAAGAGAAGGAGCAAAGACCCCACCAACCCCCCCAGAGGATGTTGTTACTGTAGTTGCAATAGCCTTTAGAAAAATAATAGCTAATAATACTCCAAGAAACATGTATTTACTGTCCCTGTAAGGATAGAAGATTGAATTATTGAATATCTTAGTTGTATCCTCACTTAAAAGGTCATTCAAAGCCGAATAACCTTCCCCAAAAAGAGGAGGGAATAGAAAGATTAATACTCCAAGTGAAATGCCTCCAATAATTAGCTTCTTATACATAGAATATAATTTAAATCTTTTCGCTATCCATTTATTTATTTTGAGATAGTAGAGAGAAATAACAGCAGCAATGATACCTAAAAATATAAATCCAGGGATTTTAATTAATTCAAATGGAGTTGTAACTTGATAATAAAATTCTACTTCCTGACCTAAGAAGAAATAGGAAATCATAGCAGAGGTAATTGCAGATATTAATAGAGGAATGGCAGCTGTCATTGTTAGGTCTATCATTAATACCTCGAATACAAAAATTATCCCAGCAATAGGAGCCTTGAAAGCTCCCGCAATTCCACCTGCTGCACCACAGCCAATCATAATGATTGTTGCTCTTTTTTGCAATCTCCCTAAACGAGCAAGATTAGACCCTAACGCACTTCCTGTATAAACAATTGGGGCTTCCAGGCCAACAGAGCCTCCAAAAGCAACAGTTATTGAGGAAGTAAGAATTGAAGAATAAGTATTATGGGGTTTAATTCTCCCATTCTTTCTACTCATTGCATACATAACCTTACTAACCCCATGGCTTAAATCGTCCTTAATAAAATATTTTAATAGGAGCACTGTAATAGTAATCCCTATCATAGGATAGACAAGAAAGAGGAAATTAGAACTATCGACAGAAAACCAAGCAGAGTCTGTAATAAACAAATAAGTATAATGTACAGTGTTTTTTAAAACTACTGAAGCCAATCCACAAGCAATCCCAACAAGCAATGCCATAAAGGTCATATACTGTAATTCAGTCAGATTCTTCATTCTCCAAATCTGAAATACTTTATAATAGTTCTTGTTTTGATATTCTTTAATTAGGTCGATTATTTTCATATAAGCCACAAATTTACTTCATTTTTTTATTTTAAGTCGTATATTTGCTAAAAAATTAAAGCAAATGAAGATTATATCCTATAATGTTAATGGAATAAGGGCTGCACTCACAAAGGGTTTGGCTCAATGGTTAGAAGAAGAAAAACCTGATGTAGTATGTATTCAGGAAACAAAAGCTCAAGTTGAGCAAATCCCTGTTTTGGAGTTTAATGCTTTGGGCTATGAATGCTATTGTATTTCTGCTAAGAAGAAAGGTTATAGCGGCGTTGCAATACTTACTAAAATCAAACCTGACCATATAGAATATGGAATGGGAATTGAGAAATACGATAATGAGGGCAGAATGATTAGAGCTGATTTTGGAGACTTGTCTGTCTTCTCTGTCTATCACCCTTCTGGAACCTCGGGAGATGAAAGGCAGGCTTTCAAAATGCAGTGGCTTGAGGATTTTGAGAATTATATAGAAGAACTATCTAAGCAAAGACCAAATATGGTGATTTGTGGAGATTATAATATTTGTCATAGAGAAATAGATATTCACGACCCAAAAGGGAATGCTAAGAATTCAGGTTTCTTACCAGAGGAAAGAGAGTGGATAGATGGATTTATTAATAAAGGATATATAGATAGTTTCCGTTTTATTAATAAAGACGTAAAGGATAGGTATTCGTGGTGGAGCTATAGGTTTAATTCAAGAGCAAACAATAAGGGTTGGAGAATTGACTATTGTATGATTAGCCAAAATATTCAAGACAGAATAAAAAACGCTGATATTCACGAAAACGTTTTCCACTCCGACCATTGCCCTATTAGTGTAGAAATTGGTTGAGATTAATTTAGTTTTTAGAAAAGAGAATTAGGGTTTTGCTGGATAGATATGTACTATCTTTTTTGTTTCAAAAAATTCGCTTGGGAAGAATTCATAGATATTATAAATCTTAATTCTCTTTTTCTTTTCTTTTTCAATTGGCAATAATTCCTCTTGTAAATCTCCCCCCTTTAAATAAATAATTCCATTATTTAGTTCGTGATACTGAATCTTAGAAATCTTGTTTTCTATCCATGAAAGAAATACAGGCATTGAAGTAACTGCTCGAGAGATAATGAAATCAAAATATCCCTTCGCATTCTCAGCTCTAATTTGCTCAGCTCTTATATTCTCTAAGCCCAATTCCTGAGAAACTGCATTTACTACATTAATCTTCTTGCCTATGCTATCGACTAAATAGAAGTCAACCTCAGGAAATAATATTGCAAGAGGAATACCAGGAAAGCCTCCACCAGTGCCGACATCTAATATCTTAGTATTTGGTTTAAAACTAATAATCTTAGCAATGGAAAGCGAATGAAGAATATGTCTTTCAAATAAATTCTCCATATCCTTTCTCGAAATTACATTTATCTTCTCATTCCAATTATTATAAATCTCTAAAAGAGATTCAAATTGTTTTATTTGTTTCTCTATAACAAAAGGGAAATTCTCCTGAATTATAGCTCTAATATTATTATTTGAATACATATAGTTTGAAATATCTTTATGCAAAAATACAATTAATCTCAAACTTTACAATATATCTAATTTCTTGCATCAAATAATAAATGAAGAGAGAGTTTTAGAGATTGGAATTTTTGATTTATATTTGCAACTTAATTACAAGTAAATTAACCGAGAAAAATAAAAAAGAAAATGGCAAAAGTAAAAGCATTTAAGGGGCTTCGCCCACCTGTTGAGATTGCTGATAAATTAGCAACCCTACCTTATGACGTAATGAATTCTGCTGAGGCAAGAGTTATGGCAAAGGGAAATGAGGTTTCATTACTTAGGGTTACTAAAGCTGAAATCGATTTAGCTGAAGGAATTGACGAACACTCTCAAGAGGTATACGATAAGGTTGTTGAAAACTTCCAAATGTTTAAAGATAAAAAATGGTTGGTACAAGATAATGAACCAAAACTATATATCTACGCTCAAACGATGGATGGAAGAACTCAGTATGGTATTGTTGGTTGTGCTCATATTGAAGATTATTTCAATAATAAGATTAAGAAACACGAACTTACTCGTAAGGACAAGGAAGATGATAGAATGATTCACGTAAACATTACTAATGCTAATGTTGAACCAGTATTCTTTACTTATCCTGCTCATAAGGAAATTGATCAAATAGTAGGAAATATCGTAAATAACGAAAAACCTATCTACGATTTTGTTGCTAAGGAAGATGGTTTTGGACATCATTTTTGGGTAATTAACGACCAAAAGACAGTAAAGAGAATTGAAGAGATATTTGAAAACGAAATTCCTAATCTTTACGTAGCTGATGGTCACCACCGTACTGCTGCTGCTGCGAGAGTAGGATTGGAGAGAAAAGCAAATAATCCTAACCATACAGGAGAAGAAGAGTATAATTATTTTATGGCAGTTATCTTCCCTGATAACCAATTAAAGATTATTGACTATAACAGAGTTGTTAAAGACTTAAACAATCTAACAGAAGACGAATTTAAGGCAAAGCTTGAGAAAGTATTCGATTTAGAATTAATGGGAAAAGAAATCTATGCTCCTAAACAATTACACGAATTCTCAATGTACCTTTCGGGCAATTGGTATAAGCTAACTGCAAAGCAAGGAACATTTGATGATAATGACCCAATTGGAGTTTTAGACGTAACTATTCTTTCTAACCTTGTATTAGACCAAATCTTAGATATCAAAGACCTCAGAACTTCTAAGAGAATTGACTTTATCGGAGGTATCCGTGGTTTGGGAGAATTATCAAGAAGAGTTGATAGTGGAGAAATGAAAGTAGCATTTGCATTATATGCTGTTTCAATGCAACAATTAATCGATATTGCAGATACAGGTAATATTATGCCTCCAAAAACTACTTGGTTTGAGCCAAAACTTCGTTCAGGTTTAGTTATTCACGAACTTGTGTAAAACACTAATATATAAGTGTTTTTAGATAATAATAGCTGTATGAGTATTACTTTTACAGCTATTTTTTTGTCTTATTGTTTGATTTTAAAGAAAAAAGTTTTTACTTTGCAAAATAATAAACTTAATAATTATGAGAAGAATCAGTATTATTTCAGTCCTTATGGCATTAGTATTAAGCATAGGATTTATTAGTTGTGAGAAGGATCCTAATATAGATGACAGTCCTATCCCACAAAGTGGATTATATTTCAAGATGAAGCTTGGCGATGATATGATGTGGAGGGGGAATAACCTCCCAACAATGTATGCAAAGAGTGAAGCCCCAGGAGAAATGAATAAGTTTTTTGATTTTGTGGTATGTACACAAAGCCTTACAGATACTAACGTAACAAAATTAGATCAATACTTAATTTTACACGTTAAGGTAAATCCGGATGGAAGTTTCTCAAATTATAATGTTCAATATTACGAAGACAGGGTTGTTGACCAATACCCAATTGAGTTTAGCAAGTTGATGTACTATAAATCAGGCAAACTTACCCTAACTGAGAATAAAGACAATAAGTTATCTGGAAAGTTTGAGGGTAAAATGCAAGATATCTACGACAATGAAGATATTCGTGAGATAGTTATCGAGTTCCAAGAGTTTCCTCTATCTCCTGCCAAGAAAAAATAAAAAACCCAAGAAGTTATGAATAAATTAAATGATTTAGGTATAATAATAATGTCATTGATTTTAGGCATTGGTATTATAATAGGAGGTTATTTTATTTACAAAGGTCTAAAATCCTTTAGCGATAAGGATAGGATAGTAACGGTTAAAGGATTAGCCGAGAAAGAGATTGATGCAGTTGAGGCATATATTAGAATAAATACGAGCTTTAGTGGAGATTTGCCAAAGGAATTAATTACTAAGACGGATAAGAGAATAGAGGATATAAAGAAATACCTTAATCAAAGAGGAATAGACCAAAAGGATATTAAAATATCTGATATAACTATTTACGATTCTAAGGAATATTATAGATATGACTATCAATTAAAACAAAAAGTAAAAGTAGATAGATATAGAACAAACAAAACTATTACTATTACTACTAATGATGTTAAGAATGCAGAGAAAGTCAAGAACGAAATAGATGTAGATCTAATCAATATGGATTTAAGTTCTTCCCTAAGTTCAGACTATAAATTCCCAGAGCTAAACACCATTAAGCCTGCCCTAATTGCAGAAAGCACCAAGAACGCAAGAACAGCAGGAGAGCAGTTTGCAAACGATTCAAAAAGCAAATTAGGCAAGATAAAGACAGCCTCACAAGGTCAAATCACAATAGCAGGAACATACTATTACGAAGAAGGCGGAGCAAGCTCAGCCCCAGAAGAACCCTACAAACAAAAAGCAAGAGTAGTAAGCACAATAGTATTCTTCTTAGAGGATTAAATTTTTGAAAGTGATTTTAAATTGATTAAGGAAACATTTTGTAAATGTCTTTCCTATGAATAATCCTTGCAAACTCTAATTTATTATCCTCAATAAAAACTCCTATTCTAAAATCACCCATTCTAATTCTATAGGCTGAAGAAAAACCTTTTAGTTTCTTAAGGTTTTTAATTTCACTAATAGAATTAGCTTTTTCGACATGTTTTATCTCTATCTACTTCTTTCATAAGTTCAATTAAGCCAAAATCTTCTTTCTCTTCATCAGAAAGAATTCTTGCCTTAATTTCCAACCCCTTTAAAAAGATAGTAAGTAACTCAAAATCTTTTTTATCCTTTACATTAATAATCATAGTTTTCATAATATCCTCCAATCTTACATACTTAAGACAATTGCAAAGATAATATAATTACACTAAGAATCAAAATATATCATTCTTAACCGCTAATTAATAATACATTTCGGATAAACCTAATCCTTAAAAAATAAACTCTTAGACAAAGAAAAAATAAGAAAAAAAACAGTGATTTTCATACATAATTCAATTTTTTTTATTATCTTTGCAAATACAAGGAAATGAGTTCGTTGTTTCTTATCAAAATCACCCATTTTTGTAAAACTACATTATGGTAGCTACCATAACGCTCGTGTGGTAGGTACCATAACACCCGTGTGGTAGGTACCATAATGGTCGTGTGGTAGCTACCATACCGACATTTAAATCAAAGAAAAAAACTTTTAAATCAAAGAAAAATTCTTTTTTATCAAGAGAAAATTTATTTTTATCAATAGAGAATTCTATGAAGTCTAATATCCTTTCATAAAACCCAAACATTAGCAAAACTAAATCTAAGATCTATATTCCTATTATTAAATAATATCATTAGTAATAAAGAGTCTGTTTTCGTATAAATACAATAAAAATGACAAAATAGCAAATAAAATACTTGATATATGAATTAAATGTTGTATAATTGCAGAGAAAATGTAAAAATAGAAAATAGAAGAAAATGATACACGAAATAAAAATAAAGAACTTTTTATCATTTAAAGATGAAGTAGTATTTAGTTTTGCATCTATAATCCTGGTACTGATGAGAAACATAGGTTTCCGAGTTGCAGCAACCTTAACTGCCACATAAAAAGACTGTATACGCAATTGCATTAAAATACACAATTATTTATAAAGTATTAGTATTCTACTAATTAGCAAAACAAGGACGGTGGATATATGAAATATATACGCAATTGTGTTGCGTATACATAAATGTTGGCGGTAATTTGAAGAAACGATTAACAACGAAAAACATTCAAGAAAATGAAGCTATAAGTAACTGTAAGATAGAATAAGAATTGAAATATCCTTTA
>Ga0265295_1007328_pt1 | contig 12788 bp, 5 predicted proteins | sample Munlansysbiofilm_FD_192503 | JGI IMG/M metagenome (GOLD analysis project Ga0265295, IMG submission 192503) | Leachate microbial communities from a municipal landfill in Southern Ontario, Canada - Methane capture system biofilm | ecosystem: Engineered > Solid waste > Landfill > Unclassified ... | reverse complement strand
CCTTTGGCGCAAGAGTGCAATACCTTATTTATGTAAACCGACCCCATCGAGAGGTGGTGGGCTGTGTTCAATTTTCAAGTCCTGCCTGGCGCATGCGTGCCCGGGATGAATGGATTGGTTGGACAGAGGATCGGCGTAAAGCTGCATTACAGCAGGTGGTGAATAACAGCCGGTTTCTGGTTCTGGCACCAATTCGGAATTTAGCGAGCACGATACTGTCTCAAACCCTTGGGCAACTAAAAGGTGATTGGGAGCGGCAATATGCCGTTAAACCACTGCTGGTGGAAACACTGGTGGATCAGAAACGTTTTTACGGTGGCTGTTATCGAGCCTCGAACTGGATCGAATTGGGCAGAACTTCCGGTCGTGGGCGCATGGACGGAGAGAATAAACGCCATGGAGCCGAGGTGAAGACCATACTGGTATATCCGCTGGTAAAAAATGCTGTTCAGCAACTCATCAGGGAGGGCGACAGATGAGTATGAATAATGCCCAGGCCCTTTCTATTGTGGAACAGTCCTATGACCATGTCATTGATCAAGGGCAGACACACTATAATGCTATTGTTAATTTCCTTGGTGCTAAGGAGAACAACCCAATGGAGCTTAGCGGTTTAGAGAAGGAACTTGAAAAACGAGGTCGGGAACTGATGCGCATTCTACTCCAGCAACATTTGGATAAGCTCAGCGCCAGTCGTTGTGAAGAGGAAGTCTGTGGTTCCGATGGAATCCATCGATTAAATGTACGACTCCAAGATCGAGAGATAGAAACCGTATTTGGAACAGTAACGACAAACCGTGCCGGATATGGGGACAAGGGATCAGCAAGCCTCCACCCATTGGATGCTCAACTGAATATACCTTTTGAGCGGTATTCCCTTGAAATTCGTCGCCGTGTGGCAGAGAATGCTGCAAAGAGTTCTTTTGACGAGACTTTGGAAACCATAAGAAAAACAACGGGTGCCAGTATTCATAAACGCCAGGTAGAAGAACTCGCACAGCGAGCAGCCAAGGACTTTGACGCATTTTACGAAACACGAAAATACAACCCGGAATCGGGGAAATCTACAGGACCTGTTTTAGTCATTACCTCAGATGGTAAAGGGGTGGTTATGCATAAGCAGGATCTTAGGGAAAACACTCGTACAGCTGCACAAAAACGACAACCCCACATGAAAACCCGTGTGTCTAAAGGAGAAAAGAAAAACGCCAAACGCATGGCAACCGTGGCGGCCGTTTATACTATCGGTACAGTTGAGCGAACTCCTCAAGATATTCTTCCGGGAAACAAAACCAAGACAGATAAAAAAAATCCACTCCCTGAGCAAAAACGTGTCTGGGCAAGCCTTGAAAAACCCGCAGAGCAGGTCATCGAATCAGCTTTTTCAGAGGCACTACATCGTGATCCCAGACAGGAAAAACATTGGGTTGCCCTGGTGGACGGTGAGAATCACCAGCTCCGAGTCCTGAAGCGTCTTGCCAAGAAACAGGGGGTGAACCTTACCATTATCGTTGACATTATCCACGTCATTGAATACTTGTGGAAAGCTGGCAGAGCCTTTCATCCTAAATCTGGCCCGGAACTTGAAGAATGGGTTCAGTATCGAATACTTAAAATTCTTGAAGGTAAAGCCGGATTGATGGCAGGTGGAATGCGTAGGAGTGCCACACTTAAAAAGCTTACTCCAAAGGAACGTGAGCCAGTGGAAAGCTGTGCAACCTATCTGAAGAACAAGGCACCCTTCCTTAAATATGATGAATATCTTAAATCCGGTTTTCCTATTGGCACTGGGGTCATTGAAGGAGCATGCCGTCACCTTGTTAAAGATCGAATGGACATAACCGGCGCAAAATGGAGACTGACCAGTGCCGAAGCAGTCCTACGTTTACGTGCATTGCGCAGCAGTAAAGATTTTGATGAATACTGGGAATTCCATGAAGCTTGCGAATACAAACGGAATCATGAGGAACATTATCAAGGAGGAAAAGTTCCACCTACAAAAATTCCACAATCACCAGACAGGAGAGGTCACCTTAAAATAATCAAATAATCCTGACAAAAAATGAGGGAGATTATGGCTACCCAAAACTGTTGCTATCAATGTCCCAAAAGAGCCGCACCCAAGAGACTTGGCCACCTGCCGAAAGCAATGGGTGCACACCCCTATGCAGTCAACTTCATCGCTCTTTCCGAAAACCCTTTTAAAAACATTCACCTGGCCTGGATAAAGAAACACAGGCCCCGGTTTGTCGTAATCGCAGGCGGTGATCTTTCGCCCATAAGAGAATTGATGAGGTGCGGTATCGAGGTCATGTATATCGCTCCGGATGAGGCCCTGTTGAGGCTTGCCCTGAAAACGGGTGTACGTTATGTTATCCTGGAGGGGTATGAGGCCGGCGGCCACGTGGGAGCCCACAGCACACTGACCCTTGCCCAGATGGTGCTGGGTATGAAACAGAGCTCCCCATCCCTGTTTGAGAACTGTCGCGTGATTCTTGCCGGAGGGATTTTTAACCGGGAAACCGCATTTATGGCCGCCATGGTCGGAGCAGACGCGATCCAGATGGGTACCGCCTATTTGAGCTGTCGGGAGATTATTGAAACAGGTGCTTTGACCCCCCTTTATCAGCGGATGATTCTGACATCTCCTTTGGGAGGAACCATTGTTTCCGGTCAGGCAACAGGGCTTCGGGTGCGATCATTGAAGACTCCTGTAACAGAGGCTGTTTTATCCCTTGAGAGAGAATTTGCAGCAGGCCGCAGGGATGAGACATCGTTCCGGAAGCAAATGGAAACCATGGCCGCAGGAAGCCTCTTTACTGCTGCCCGGGGCATGGACAGACCGGGGTCAATGCCCCTGGATGAACGGGCCTGTCTGGAACGCGGGCAGTTCATGAGCGGGGCCTGCGCCGGCCTCATCCGTGGGGTCCATGATCTATCGTCCTTTCACCGCGAGCTGGCCCAGGGTACCTTTTTGATGCATCAACCCCATGTGAATTTGATGGAAAAAACTTTGGAGCCCCGGACTTCCAGGTCAGGAAGGTCGTCCAGGCAAATCGCCCCGGGAAGGGAGGATCGTGATCGGATAGCAATTACCGGGATGAGTATTGTCAATACCCTGGGGAAGAGTCCTGGGGATGTCTGGGCAGCAAGCCTGGCAATGAAAAGCGGTATCATCCAGGTTCCGCCTTCCCGATGGGACCAGGCACGTTTTTATGATCCCCGGCCCAATTCTCCTGACAAAACCTATTGCAGGGTAGGTGCTTTTCTGGATTTTCAGGTGGACCGCAAAGGACTTGGAATCTCCCCCCACGATTTCAGGAGCATGACCCAAGCGACACGGGTTACCCTTTGGCTTGCGGACAGGGCCATACGGGAATCAGGGATTCTCTCGTCCAACATTCCGCCTGAACGGATCGCAGTCCTTGTCTCCCAGAATTCGGGGGAAGCCTCGGGCATGCTTACCAATACCCTTATCCGGGCATATGTCGGAGAGATCCTTGGCAACATCAAGAGAGCCGTGAATCTCACGCCGGACCAGGAAAGGGCAGTCGAAGAGCAAATAAAGGCCGGACGAATGGCGCCGGACGACACTACGCTTCTGGGCAGACTCAACTGCGCTGCGGTGGGTTTCATCTGCAGTCGGTATGGGTTCATGGGACCAAGTTATGCAGTATCCGCAGCCTGTGCCACATCGCTTGTGGCGGTTCACAGCGCAATCCAGATGCTTAAAGCCGGGATCATAGATGCAGCGGTGATCGGAGGGGGCGAGGAAAATCTCTCCCACGTGCATTTCATGGAGTTTTCAGCTCTGGGCGCACTTTATGGACTGTCCGGGAAACAGAGGCCGCCTTGCGAGACCTCCTGCCCGTTTGATGCCCAAAGGGACGGTATGGTCCTTGGCGAAGGCGGGGCAATGATCGTCATCGAACGGGAAAGCTTTGCCCTGGCAAGGGGAGCTCGTATTCACGCCCTGGTGACCGGAGTGGGGGCGAGCAACAACCATCTGGGCATTGTGGAGTCTGCCAGTGACGCCCAGCAGATGGCTATCCGTGCCTCTTTTAAGGAGACATCCTATGGACCCGATGCCGTGGATCTGGTGGAATGCCATGGGACCAGCACCCGGCAGGGGGATGCAGAGGAGGTCCTTGCCCTGAAGGCGATTTTTAATTCATCCAGGCCCACCATGCTCAGCGCTTTCAAATCCCAGATCGGTCACACGCTGGGGGCCTCGGGTATCAGCAGCCTCATTAGAGGCGTCACAGCCATGAAGGCTGGAATTTTTCCGCCCACCCTGAATTACAAGCATCCTGATCCGGAAATCAAATTGGAACAATCAGGCTTTATTGTCAATCCGGAACCTCTGGATTGGAAACCGAGGAATGGAGATCCAAGACGCCTTGAGGTCAACGCTTTTGGATTTGGCGGTTCCAATTATGTGGTGCAGGTGGAAGAGGCCATGGAAGAGTCTGGTTCGATTCTGGTGACTCCGCACAAAAAACCTGATTTGCAAAAAGGCCCTGATTTGCAACAAAATCCGGCCGAAGAGAGGACGCCTCCCCTGACTGCCGATCTGCCCGGGGATCTCTTAATGTTCAGGGCTAAAATGGACAATCGTAATTTCCGGGTGGCCGTTGTGGGGCAATCTAAAGCCCAGGCCCTCAGGCTTGTCGGGAACTCGGTATGCCAGGGTGAGCTTGATATCGTCCCGAAAAAGGATCAAAAAGCCCTGGCACGCCAGGGGATCTTCATGCAGGCTGAAGAGCTTCAGGTTTTGCCCCTTGCCTTTGTATTTCCCGGACAGGGGACACACTATGCCGGAATGGGACACGATCTTTACCACTCCTTTCCGGTGATCAGAGAATGCATGGATCGGGCAGCGGCCGTTGCAGACTTTGATCTTCTTCATTTGATGTTCCACGATCAGGAGGAAAACCTCCGTAAAACCCGATGGCAGCAGCCTGCCCTGTTCGCCATGGAAACGGCCATGGCCCGGTATCTTACAAGTCTCGGCATCCTTCCCGTGGCCATGGCCGGTCACAGCCTTGGCGAATTGACGGCCCTGTGCATGGCCGGGGTCTACTCTCTGGAAGACGGGTTTAGAATTGTTAACAAGCGGGCGCTGTGCATGGATAAAGCCGCCGCCGCAAACCTTGATCCCGGTGTCATGGCAGCCACGGACGCCCCCCTGGAGCTGTTGAACAGGATGCGCAAGGGGTGTGATGATGTCCACATCGGCAATATCAATTCGCCGAACCAGATTGTTTTGAGCGGCAGCACGGAATCAATCAGGGATTTCTGTTCCCGATTAAGGAAAATGGGTCACAGAACCACCCTTTTGCGTGTCAGCATGGCCTTTCACTCTCCTGTCATGGAGGTGATCCATGATGAGCTTGCAGGGTTCATTGCCGAAATTCCATTCTATTCCCCCAGGATTCCCGTCATCTCCAACACAACCAGGATGCCGTATCCGTCAGATCCCGATGGGATCAAAAAAATTCTCATGGCCCACCTGGAATCAACGGTCCATTGGATGGACAATGTCCGGACCCTCTGGAATAACCACGGGGTGCGGCTTTTTGTGGAGGTGGGCCCAGGGGAGGTCATCAGCAACCTCACTGCAGACTCAATTGCGGAATCTACAACTGTTCAGACCTGTTTTTTTTCGGAAGAGAGCCTGACCTTTAAGCGCAGCCTTGCCCAACTTTTTGTTCACGGTCATCTAAAGGCTGAAGGAGGGTCTGGGGTAAGTGATGTTATCGAGCCTTCACCCACATTACACTCCGGGGCATCACAATCTTCAGCGCCGCAATCTGTAACATCAGGGCATCCGACTCCTGATCCCAGGGAGCGGATTTTTCAAAGGGAAATCAACCGATTCATGATGGCGAAATTCGGTTCTTCTCTTGAGCCCAACATTCTTAAAGCCTTTCGTCAGGAGCTTGACCCGGAATTTCAGGAAGAGGATCTCTCAGGGGTTATCACATCCATACTGAAGGGTTATGATCTTGCCGAAAGCCCGGCACAGGTTCCTCCTGCAGCCGCTGGGGCACCTGAAGGCGGCCTGGTTCCTGAGGACGCTGGTGTTATGGAAAAACTTATTCACATCATCATGGATGCGACAGGATTCAATAGAGACGAGATCGAACCTGACATGGAATTGAGAGGTGATCTCTCCATTCGATCCAGCCGGCTTCCCATCATTATGGATGCGGCTGAGCGCGAATTTAATATTATCGTTGAACTGGAGGACTTTATCGATGTCCACACGGTGAAAGACATTGCCCGGACAATTTCCAGGATCATGGCAGGACAGGCAGGAGGTGTTCTGAAATCTTCCGGCCTGGCGGTTGACCAGGGCGTCCTGCACGATGAAACCCTGAAACCGGAAGAGGGTGGGGAGAGTTTAAAACGGCTTGTATTCACGCACTCCACCGTGGAACTGGAAAGGTCTGTTCCAATGGAGCTCAGCCCGGGCGCTTCCGTCATGATTCTCTCTTCAGAAAGCCATGATACCATTGCCGAAAAAGCAGGGGAGATCCTCCGGATGGAGTATAATGTCAGCACCTCTTTGATGGCATTTCTTCAGGACAGTGGGGGTCCGGGTAAAACAGGGTACGACATCCGAACCGAAAAAGGAGCGTTGCAGGCGCAGGATATCATCGCGGATCTCTCCTCTGTTTCCGGGTTGGTTATTACCCTCAGCCCCGGCGGTCTGATTGGAAAGATAAGCATGGCGGATGTTTCAAGGCTTGTTCAGGGCTTTTTTCTTGTTGTAAAGGCATTTCTCAGGTCACCGAACAAGAAATTTGTGGTTCTGGTCCATTCCAGGCAGAACATTGACATCCCCCAGGAGCTTTTGGCAGAAGGGATGCTTGGTCTGTTCCTGAGCGCGGCCCTGGAATATCCGTCGGTTCAGTTTAGAACGGTGGAAATAGAGCCGGATACTGATCTTCGGCGGGCACTGGGTAACGCTCTTGACAGGGGAGCCACCGTGGTGGAGATGATGCATCGCAAACAAGAGCTCTTCACGTCAGAGGCTCGCCTGGCTCCCCTGGATTTCAACCATTCATCCGGTATAAATACAGATCTTAATCCAGGTCTGAATCTGGGTGCAGGAGACGTTGTGGTCATGTCCGGGGGTGCAACCGGGATCAGTGCCCACCTTGCCCGCTCCCTTGCGCCCTTTGCACCTCACCTGGTCTTTCTGGGAAGGACACTCGTGGATTCAGGTTTTACCCCTGCAGCATCAAATCACGAACACTCCTCTTCAAAGACGTTTATCGTCGAATCCCGGGCATCAGAGATTGCAAGAACTCTTGCGGAACTGCACACTTCAGGGATAAAGGCCACCTACCATACCTGCGATGTGACTGACCCCGAAGCGGTCAAACAAATCCTGGGCGAGGTGATAACACGCTACGGTAAAATTGATGGGATCATTCACAGCGCCGGAGTTCTCCGGGACTCTCTTTTGAGCCATATGACCCCGGATGATATCTCCATGGTCATGGATGTCAAATTCCTTGGGGCCTGGAATCTATTTTCCGCTGCAAAGGATGCGGGTCTGAGATTTTTTGTGGGTCTCTCCTCGGCAGCGGCGATCCAGGGTAATCCCGGCCAGGCAAATTATGCTGCGGCCAACCGGATGATGTCTGCCCTGCTCAGAACCCTTGGCCGGGAAAACAGTGCCATACGGTTCAAGGCCATAATGCTTCCCCCGGTGGAGGGAACGGGTATGGCAAGTGATCCAGAGATCAAGGCAATGATGAAGCAAAAGGGTGTGGTTTACATTCATATGAATGAGCTTACCGGGCTTTTCTGTCGGGAACTCTTTGCAGCCCCGGTTGAGGACACCTGGGTGATGTTCATGAAACGTCTGCCCCGGGTCCCTGGCGTCATGCTCAATGACCGGGACCGTCCGTGCCCGGGCGGAGATCTGAACACCAGCATCGCATCCTTCAGCCCCGGAGATTTTCCCATGATAGAGACAATTGTAACTCTCGACCTTTGCCGGGAAGAGCTGGAAGCCTTAAGATCCTTTTCCCTGGATAAAGACCTATGGATTACGGATCACAAGCCGTTCAAGTTCATCAAACATGCCATTGTATCAGGGACCATGATTCTGGAAACATTCATGGAAGCCGCCCGGATCCTGTATCCCCACCTGCAGGTTCGCGGTGTCCGCAAGGTTCGACTCATGGATATGATTCAATGTCCTCCGGGGATTTCCCGGCCGGCCAGAATTTCCTGCCGCAGGTCCGGCGGGCTCCGGGAACCCGTGTGCGACGTTTTTCTTGCGGCCCAGGAGATTTCCCCGGCTGGAAGGTTGACGGATCGCTTTACCCCCCAATGCAGCGGGCAGGTGATCCTGGACGGTGGAGAAGGGTATCTGGGTGAAGAGTTCCAGGATTTTCCAGTCCGGATGAACGAACTTAGGACAGAGCCCATGGATCACAAAAAAGTGCTTAAATGGTACAAAAACCGCAGCGGTCTGGGGGGCAGGTATCGCGTCATAGAATTCCTTGACGGTGCAGGCCCCAGAGTCGTACGGGGCCAGACCACCTACCCTTTGACCAGTGATTTTGCAAACCTTGACAACCCTGAGTATCAATACCCTCCCTATCTTTTTGAGGCACTGTTACAGCTGGTCTGCTGCCACAGTGCGGCAACCGATCCATCCGAACGTAGATCCATGATTCCCATGGAGATCGGGGAGATGCGATTTTTGCGGAAAATCAAGGTAGGGGAAAAAATTACCCTGGAGGCTCGGATGCGGGCCCAGGATGACAAAGGATTCACATGGGACACCAGGGGCCTTGATGATCAAGGCCGCACACTCATGCAGATTTACGGGCTTCGGATGCAATGGGTCTCGGATTAAACCTTTGCGGGTGCAAAAGGATTTATGCTCCAACTGGAGATTGAAAACCATGAATATGCTGACAGGCCGGGACGGTTTATTTCCCATCTATTAAAGAGGATACGCTAGGATTTATGACGACCAACACCCCATATGCAATTGAAGTCGTCGGCCTGACCAAACGGTACAACGGTTTTCTGGCGGTGGACAACCTGTCGTTTACCGTCAAAAAGGCCGAGGTGTTCGCCCTTTTGGGGCCCAACGGCGCCGGTAAAACCACCACCGTGGAGATTATCGAAACCATCCTGAAACCAACGTCCGGAACCGTCACCCTTCTAGGAATGGACGTCACCCAGAAAAAGTATGACATCATTCCCCGCATCGGCGTCCTCCCCCAGGGGTTCAGCTCCTTTGACAGGATAACGGTCAGGGAAACCCTGGAGTATTATTCCCGGCTTTTTGGATGCAGAAAAACTGATATCAAAGGGCTGATAGCGCTTGTGAACCTTAGTCACAAGGCAAACGAGCAGTACAGAAACCTCTCCGGAGGGTTGAAGCAGCGCCTCGGCATTGCGGTTGCCCTTGTGAACGACCCCGAGATCATATTCCTTGACGAGCCCACCACCGGGCTCGATCCCCGGGCCCGGCGTAAGGTGTGGGAGGTCCTTCTGGGTCTGAAAAAAAAGGGAAAAACGGTGTTTCTCACCACACACTACATGGAAGAGGCCGAGGTCCTTGCCGACACCGTCGCCATCATTGCCAAAGGCAGGATTACCGCAATGGGCTCTCCTGGAGAACTGATAGAAAACAACGTGGATTATTTTACCATGACGCTTACGTCCGTGGATGAAAAAATGGCAGAAAACTTAGTTGGAATCATCAGGGATATGGGCTTTGATCCGGTCCCTGATACCAACGATGACACCCAGGGGAGTCTCAAAATTTTTCTTGAGCACACGGATGATGTCCGCAGGATACTCAACGCTGTCAACCACGGCAAGGCCTCGTTTATAAGCCTGGACATCCGCAAGCCCAATCTTGAGGAGGTTTTCCTTAAGATTACCCATGAACCATTCCGCCACGACCTTTCCTCCAGAAGGGAGACCCCATGAATCTCAATGTCATCAACGCCAATATCATTGTGAGCATCAAGAGCTTCTATCGGGATAAGACGGTGGTATTCTTCAGGCTTGCCTTTCCGGTGATTCTGATACTCGTGTTCGGCACCATTTTCATGGAGAGAGACAATGAGATCTTTGATTTGAACATTCAGGATCTCGACGGGACGGCGTCGTCCGGACAACTAATCACAGCAATGGATTTGAGCAAGAGATTCAAGATTACAATGGTTGACCCGGCACTCAATCCAAGGCCATATGCCATGGGGGACAAGGCCAACCTTGTCCTGATTCTCCCCAAAGGTTTTGAAATGTCTCTCATGGAGGAAATGTCAGCAGGAAGCTCTGGTAAATCCGTTACCCTTACCACCCTCTACGACCCCAGCTCCTTTGGAGTGACTACCAAAATGGGGGTGTTGGAACTGGTGCTGGCCCGGATAAATCAGGAAATGTCCGGGAAGCCCGCACCCATCGACCTTACGGAAGTATCCATATTAAAAAAGAAATACCGGTTCATCGAATTCTTTGTTCCGGGCATCATTGCAATGGCCGTAATGACGGCGTGCCTGTTCGGGTCGGTCAATTTGAATGCTGAACTTCGGCAGAAGGGGGTCTTAAGGAAACTTTCCACAACTCCCATCACCCGTATCGACTGGATTTTGTCCAATGTCCTGTATCAGTTCATTCTAGCAGTTGTGTCCACCCTGGTGATGCTGGTGGTGAGCTACTTTGTTTTCAACGTAAGCCTGGCGATAAACGGCTGGCTCCTGATTTTTGTTGCCCTGGATGTATTTGCCTTTGTCGGGCTCGGGATGATTCTCACCCGGGTGGCCAGGGAAGCAGAGAGTGCAGCAGCAGCAGCAGACGCCCTTATGTTTCCCATGATGTTTCTGTCTGGGACATTTTTCCCTGTGGAGATGATGCCCGAATTTTTGCAGAAGTTTGCCAAGGTACTCCCGCTCTATTATGTAAATGAAGGACTCAGGGCATCCATGGTTTTTGTGGATCACATGGCCTCCCTTAGAAATGCTCTGTTCATCGGCGTTTTTGCCTTGGTGGTGTTTGTTATCGGGGTCATGATTACAACATTCAGTGGAGAGGCGGCATGATCTTAAATGCCCGGGACAGAATAACCCGGACCCTGTTGTCGCTGGCCAGAACACCGGTCATCTTTTATCCCTACTATCGGCACCATTTTCCATTTCCAGGCGTGATCATGATCGAGAATACAAACCGCTGCAACGCCCGGTGTGTCATGTGTCCCCGGGAGACCCTGACCCGGAAACGCGGTTTCATGGACTTTGGATTGTTCGAGAAGATCATACGGGAGGTGGCAAAGGCAAAACAAAAACCTGTGGTGCATCTCCACGGGTTTGGAGAGCCGTTGCTGGATAAATTACTGCCCGAACGGATCAGGCTGGCAAAGGCCCTGGGGATAAAGCAGACGTATATTGTGACCAACGCATCCCTGCTGTTTCCCGACACGGCTCGAAGGATCATTGATTCAGGGCTGGATGTGATGAAGATCAGTTTTTACGGCACCGATTCTAAATCCTACAGTGACACCATGGGACAGCTGGATTTTGAGACGACTCTGAACAATATCAGAGAGTTTTTCAAGATAAGGAGGGATATGAAAAAAAAGACTCCGAAATTGATCCTCCAATACCTGCCCCAGGCGACCAATGGGGCAAAAACAGAGGCATTTAAGTCGATGTGGCGTTCTCTCCTGGACAAAAAGGCGGGGGACTGCCTGAATTTCAGCTCTTTAGATAACTTTGGCAGCGGAAGGTCATACAACCGTGTGGGGGAAAAAATAGTGTCGGTCTGTTTTTATCCCTGGTCCGCCATGTCAATACTCTGGGACGGCAGGGCCGTTACCTGCTGTGTGGATTACAACGGGGTTCAGGACCTGGGGGATCTCACCGTTCAAAGTGTCCGTGAAATCTGGACCGGGCCGGTGTTGTCCTCAATGAGAAAAAATTTTGGGAAGCGGAACTATAGCGCTTTTCCCGTCTGTCTTGCCTGCGACTGGCTCCACAGGCGGTAAGCAAAGGGTCATGATGAGAAAAAGAATATTTTTTATATGCGGTTCCATGAACCAGACAACCCAGATGCACCAGATCTCCCAGCACCTGGGCGACTTTGACCATGCCTTCAGTCCCTTTTACGTCGACGGGTTTGACGAGTTTCTCCGAAAACTCGGGCTGATCGAGTTCACGATTGCAGGGAACAGACTGGTCGGTCGCTGTCGGGCTTATCTTCAAGAACATGGCCTTCCCATTGACTATAAGGGGCAGCATCTTCCCAGTGATCTGGTAGTGACCTGCTCGGATGTGTATCTGCAGAAGAACATTTACGGCCAGAGAATCGTGCTGGTTCAGGAGGGCATCACAGACCCGGAATCCATGATGTCCCGCCTTGTCAGTAGATTCAGGTTTTTCCCGTTGTGGTTCGCAGGCAATGCATTGACCGGGCTCAGCAATGCGTATCAGGCGTTCTGTGTTGCAAGCCGGGGTTACAAAGATTTTTTCATAAAAAACGGTGCCCATCCTGAAAGAATAGTTGTTACGGGAATTCCCAATTTCGATAATTGCCGGAAATACTGCAGCAACAGCTTTCCCCACAGGCACTACGTGCTGGTCTGTACGTCCCCGGTGAGGGAGACAACGATCCAGTTCGAGGATCGCAAAGCCTTTATCCTGAGAGCCGTCGGGCTTGCAGGCAAAAGACCGCTTATTTTCAAGCTTCACCCAAGCGAAAAAATCATGCGCGCCACCCGGGAAATACACAGATACGCACCCGGA
>Ga0265295_1007327_pt1 | contig 12790 bp, 10 predicted proteins | sample Munlansysbiofilm_FD_192503 | JGI IMG/M metagenome (GOLD analysis project Ga0265295, IMG submission 192503) | Leachate microbial communities from a municipal landfill in Southern Ontario, Canada - Methane capture system biofilm | ecosystem: Engineered > Solid waste > Landfill > Unclassified ... | reverse complement strand
TGTTTCCTGGATTCTGCGATGCCACTACGTGGCCCGCTGAATGACGTCGGAGTTATGAAGTTCCCATGAGACAAAATCCCCACAAATGTCATGCTGCACGTAGTTGCAGCATCCAGGTCCTTCATGCCTTTTATCATCCGCGCTATCTGTGTTTATCCGTGGCCTGTTTCCTGGATTCTGCGCTGCCACTACGTGGCCCGCTGAATGACGTCGGAGTTATGAAGTTCCCATGAAACAAAATCCCCACAAATGTCATGCTGCACGTAGTTGCAGCATCCATGTCCTTCATGCCTTTTATCATCCGCGTTATCTGCCTTCATCGTGGCTTGTTTCCTGGATTCTGCGATGCCACTACGTGGCCCGCTGAATGACGTCGGAGTTATGAAGTTCCCATGAGACAAAATCCCCACAAATGTCATGCTGCACGTAGTTGCAGCATCCAGGTCCTTCATGCCTTTTATCATCCGCGTTATCTGCGTTTATCCGTGGCCTGTTTCCTGGATTCCGCAATGCCACTACGTGGCCCGCTGAATGACGTCGGAGTTATGAAGTTCCCATAAAACAAAATCCCCACAAATGTCATGCTGCACGTAGTTGCAGCATCCATGTCCTTCATGCCTTTTATCATCCGCGTTATCTGCGTTTATCCGTGGCTTGCCTGTAACTCTACCCAAGTCATGGCGAGTGAAGCGTGGCGAACCATCTTCTGCCTTTTCTGGATTGCTTCACTTTGTTTGCAATGACTTGCACCTCCACGCCCTGCTACAGCACCTGCTTTTTGCCCAAGCCAGGATTTCTGATGCTGTTCTTTATTTCTTCTTGGTTATCCTGTGTTTAAACTTTAAGACCGCAAAATTAAGTTCTATACTGGTTTCTGTTTCGCTGGTTTCCAGGCTTCGGCAATAATTTCACCACTTCTTTGCATCAAATGCTCTTGCTGCTCTTGGTTGGCTACTTCTTGCAGCTCTTTGACAGTACTGGCCAGCTCTCGAATTTTGGCAAAAGTTTCAATGATGAAAAAAGTAGCCTGGGTGGCCTGGGAACTTTTAAGGATAGTGGCCAGCATATATAGGCCTTTTTCTGTGAATGCTTTGGGATTAACACTGGAGTGTTTTAGTTTTTCGAACCGGTGGAAATTTTCCACCAGTTCTTTTTTCTGCTCTTTTTCCAACTGAATTATATAACCAGATGGAAATTTTTCCGGGTTGTTTTTAACTGCTTGATTTATATCACGAGTTTCAACACCGTATAAACAAGCTACATCTCTATCTACAAGAACAGTAATGCCTTGTATCTCAATGAGTAAATTTTGAATGCTTTTAATACTCAGGATTTCTATAGGTTGTTCCATTCTTATTTTTCCGGGATTGAGCATAAAGTATAGGTACAAAAAGGCCCATGCCTTTTTCTGGATGAGCGCCGCGCTTCGCCACACTACCAGTGTTCATGACAACCTCTTTAAAAATTCAAAGGAGTCCATATCCATTTTGCTGACAGCAAACCATTTTTTGCCTAAATCTTTAAAGCTGGCTCCAAAATGAAAAATTTCTTGGTCATCCAAAATTAAAAATCGGTCATGGGATAAATCAAACTTTTTTATTTTAATTGGCGGGTATTGCTGATTATGCTTTTCTAGATCCAACTTGAGTTGTTGGTTTATAGTTTTGGTGTAAATAGTGGCGATAACACCTTGCTTACGTTTGGCTAGTTGCAATAAAATCGTGTCGTCGAGATAATTATCCAGCAACCTTATTGATCTTTGACATCTTCTGATGAGATTATTGGTAAACACATAGGCATCGAACATTTGGCCATCATAAAAAATACCTTGTTGGGGGTCTTGTTTGACTTCTAGGGCCTTGAACACCTTGCTGAAACGTTCATCATTTATAACCTCGGATGCTAATTGACGTTTTTTCAGACTGTCCAGTCTTTGCAGCAAAGGTTCGAAGCTTAGCAGAAATCTGCGCATACTGACAAAGGCCTGAATAATTTGGATGCTGACTTTTATGGCTGTTTCACTGCGTAGTATAGCAGAAAGCATGGCTACACCTTGTTCGGTGAAAGCATAGGGGAGGTATCTTCTTCCGCCATGGAAACTTGAGGTCACCAATTGTGACCTCAAGTTTTGAAATTCATCATCTGTTAACTGAAATCGAAAATTTTCTGGAAAACGAACAACATTTCTATTCACTGCCTGATTAAAAACTTTTGTTGTTACGCCGTAGGCTTTTGCTAAATCACTATCAAGCATTACCTGTTGCCCGCGCACTGCAAATATATTCTGCTGTATCTGCTCTACGGTAAGTAAACTACTGCTGTTCATGCAATATTCTCTTTTCAGTTATTCCCGTGCAGATGAGCCCGTGCCAAGAGTGACCATTCATCTTTATGCTGTCATCTGCGCTTATCTGTGTTCATCCGTGCCTTGCCTGCAACTCTACCCAATTCATGGCGAGCACAGCAGCGTAGCGTGGGTGATCCATTTTTTCCTGGATTGCGTACAATGTCACCCTGCGCGTCAGTCAGAGCTTGCCCTGGGCATAGCTAAGGGGCCATGCCTTTTTCTGGATTAACGCAGCGGTTCATCACTTCACTCCTTGTACTAACTTGGGGAGGTTTACAAGTCCGTCATCACGAGGAGCCTGCAAACCGACGTGATCCATCTTCTGCCTGTCTGGATTAGCGCAGTGCTTCCCGCTTCGATTTCTCGCGGTCGCAATGACGTTGGTGGTATTCGGTAGTTCACCAAGTCATAGCGAGACGGGCCCTGCCCGGCGTGGCTATCCAGTGCCTCTGTATTTATGATTTCCTGGATTGCTTCACTTTGTTCGCAATGACGCTGGTGCATCAATGTCACCATGCGCTTTAGTCGCAGATTCTGCCCTGAGCATAGCCAAGGCCATACACTTTTTTATCCGTGTTCATCTGTGTTCATCCGTGGTTTGCCTATAACTCTTTTACTTCTCACTAATGCTCAGCCCTACTCCATGTTTTTATGCAGATCAGAAAATTTAAGGACAAAAAGTCCTAAAAAAAGAAGTCCTGCGCCCATAAGCTGAATGGGAGTCATGATTTCATGTAAAAAAATATAGGCAAAGATCATGGCAAATACTGGCTCAGCAGAAATAACAATATTGGCGACACTGGCATCGAGCAAGGTTAAACTGAAATTATAAAATCCATACCCAGCCACTGTGGGAATAGCGCCCAAGGCAATGAGTACCAGCCATCCTTTGGCATTGCTGCCAAGCCAAAACATGCTGCCAGCCATGGACGAGCCAGCCATCAGTCCGCCCATGTTGGTGATAAACACATAGAGTCCGACAAATCCAAACATATACACCAGAGTTGTCCAGGGAGACAGGCCGCGATCCGAAGCAATGCGCCCCATGAGGCTATAGGCAGTATAACATAAGCCAGTGACCAGTCCGGCCATAAGCCCTAAAAAATTGGTCTGCCACACCTGAAGATCATAGGCCTTGGCCACAAAAACACAGCCCAGAAGTGACAACACAATAGCCACCCAAGTATGGATACTGAGGCGCTCTCCAAGCCACTTCCAGCCCAAAATAGCAGTGTAGGCTGGTGAACAATACACCAACACTGTGGCTACAGCAGCTCCATTGTGGGCCACAGATATGACCCAGGAAATATTAAAAATAGCCAGGACCAATCCAAAAAGGGCTAAAAAAGGAATGTCTTTTCTGGAAGCCCCCAAAAGGTGCCGACCAAAAAGCACCAGAAAGGGCAGGACCGTAATCAGGGCAATGATATTTCGCCAAGAGGCCAACACCAATGGCGGCAGGTCATATCTGGTGACTAAAAAACGAATAAGTACCGAGGTGGTGGATAAAAAAAAGGCACTGGCCAGTGCAGCACCATACCCTTGAACAGATCGACTCCAAGTCATATGCCCCTCAACATGAATGATAATTACAAGGCGCTTATCTGTTACACCAGGTTGTCGGCCTCATCTTGGTCCAGGACCATGGAAAACTCCCATAAGGTGCGCACCCCAAACCCAGTGGCTCCTTTATGGGATATGGAGACTTTTTCATTGCTCCAGGCTGGGCCGGCAATATCCAGATGGGCCCAGTCCACACCCTGAGGGACAAAATGCTTTAAAAAAAGAGCAGCATAGATGGCTCCTCCTTCACGTGTAGCAATATTTTTCAAATCAGCAATTTCACTTTGCAGAGGAGCTGCATACTCCTTCCACAGGGGCATGGGCCAAAAACGTTCACCCACCAGACTGCCACTGGCACGTAGGTGCTGGTCCAAAGTCGCTGTAGTGGAAAAAATAGCTGCAACCTTAGGTCCAAGGGCCACCACACAGGCTCCAGTAAGTGTGGCCAGATCCACAATGGCCTTGGGCTTAAAACGTGCGCTATAGCACAGGGCGTCAGCTAAAATAAGCCTCCCTTCAGCATCAGTATTTAAAATTTCCACAGTGGTTTTATTCATGGCTGTAACCACATCACCAGGTTTTATGGCCTGACGTCCAGGCATATTGTCGGTACAGGGTAACAGGCCCACAATACGCTGTTTTTTGTTTTGCGTCAGGCCCAAAGCTTGGAAAAGTCCTAAAATTGCAGCTGCTCCGGCCATATCTCCTTTCATTTCATGCATATTAGCAGCTGGCTTTAAAGAAATGCCTCCAGTATCAAAGGTGATTCCCTTACCGATGAAAACCAGGGGAGACTCTGAACTCTGGGGATCTGAGTCCAGAACAATGAATTTGGCGGGAGTCGCACTGCCTTGGAACACTGCCGCAAAACAGCCCATACCTTCTTGAATAATCTCTGGTGCTTCCAAAACACGCACCCCAAAGCCATATTTTTGACCAAAGTCCAAAGCAAGGTCAGCCAAATACTGGGGAGTGGCCATATTGGAGGGCATGTTCACCAGGTCCCGAGCCAGGGTCACACCTTGGGCTACCGCGATAAAATGTGCGACCTGGTCATGCAGACCCTTGTCCTGGCTGATAAGCAGGAGCTCCTGGGGAAAATCCTGCTCCTGCTTGGTTTTGAGCATGGTAAAGCCATAAGTGCTCAAATAGGCCGTAATCACCAATTCCTGAAGCACTCGATGCCCCAGTTCCAAAGTGTTCAGGTGGGCAGTATCCACCACCAGAGTATGTATCTCTTGTCTGGCTGCTGTGCGTACTGCCACGGATACAGCTTCCCGAAACCCATCCATATCCAGTTCTGATCTTGGCCCCACCCCCACTTCAAGGAGTACTCCAGCCGTGCTCATGCCCATGCGTACCCGGCCTTTTTTCCCTGAAAAAATACTGGGGTCAGACTCCGCAACCGGGTTTTCAACGCAAAATTGTACCAGCCCTTGCCCTGGAGATAAAGGATAGTCAGTAACTACATGTACTTGCATTATGATCCTCAAAAATAAGAAATTTTTTGGTAACCCTATCTTTGGCCCATGGTTAACAAGCTTTGAGATATGAACTAAAAGGATAGAAAAATCCAGACCAAAGAACTTGGCCGAGCAGGTATGGAGACCTAAAAGGCACAGAGGAGAAGATGGATAGCCACGCCGGGCAAGCCTGTCTCGCTATGACTTGGGTGGTAAACAAATGCCCACGCCAGGCAAAGCTTGACCCGGCATGACCAGCAGCACCAGCGTCATTCCCCTACCCATGGCCAGTTGCCATGTTCCTGGTAATAACATAATATCACAGTTTACCTAGTGAAACACTGATTTATCCTGTCATACAGACCAAGTGTAATGAGCACAGGCTAATGCTCCACAAGTCGCAGGACAAATTTATCCCCACTATTTTTATAACCATATGAGACATAAAATATGACCAGTCGTATTTCTTCAGCCTTTTTTATTGTTTTGCTCCTCCTCTTTGGAGCCTTGGGTGCCCTGTATTATGTTAAGGCCGAATGGACACCACCCATAGTACACCTCACTCCAGAACATGCCCAAGCCAGTGGAAAAACCGTGTTTACCATCAAGGCTGTTGAAGAACATTCCAGCCTGCGCCGGATGCGGATTGTAGCTGAACAAGGAGCAAATATTTTTGAAATAGTGAATCAAGAACTGCCCCAAGGCATGCAAGAACTCCTTTATGACTTTACTTTGCCCGCCAATATTAAAAGCGGTCCTTTAACTTTGACTGTTACTGTGACCGATACTTCCTGGCACCGCCTGGGTCGGGGAAATCGAGTGCAGATAGTGCGTGAGCTTGATATTGATACCAAACCACCCATTATCACGGTTCTTTCTGGTCAGCATAATGTCAACCAAGGTGGGACAGGATTTTTAGTGTTTAGCACCAACAAAGAATTGGCCAAGACCGGTGTGCGACTCGGTGAACATTTCTTTCCAGCCTATCCCTTTCAGGCTGGGAAATATCTGTGTTTCTTTGCTCTGCCCTATAATGTTGATCCCAAGGCGCAAACTCCCCTTCTTTTTAGCCAGGATTTGGCAGGAAACGAAGTGACCACAAGCTTTTATTTTAATGCCCTGCCCAAAAAATTTAAACACGATAGCATCAATATTTCTGATACATTTTTGCAATCCAAAATGGGACAATTTACAGACCTGTTTCCTGAAACAGACAAGCCCATTGATCTTTTTGTAAAAGTAAATTCCGAATTGCGACAAAAAAACCTGGCTACTCTGCTGGAACTGGGCCGTGATACTGTTCCCCAAATGCTTTGGGAAAATACCTTTGTGCGCTTGCCCAATAGTGCGCCCATGGCTGGTTTTGCTGACAACCGTACCTACTTATACAATGGTCAGGCTGTGGATAATCAGACGCATCTTGGTGTGGACCTGGCTTCTTTGGCCACAGCACCCATTCCTGCCGGAAATACGGGGCGAGTCGTCTTGGCAGATTTTTTAGGGATTTACGGTAATATGGTCCTGTTGGATCATGGCTTTGGCTTGCAGTCGCTCTACTCGCATATGAGTGAGCTGCATGTGCAAAAGGGAGATATGGTGCAGCGAGGACAGATCATAGGCAAAACCGGGGCCACAGGTATGGCTGGTGGAGATCATCTGCATTTTGGTGTGCTTATTTCTGGGCTGGAAGTACAACCCATTGAATGGTGGGATATGAATTGGATAACAAATAATATTTTATCCAAGATAGAATAAAATTCGGAAAAAATAGAAAAGGCAGGAAGACATGGATCCTGCAACTGCGTGCAGGATGACAGTGTAAAGGGTTTGTCATTCTGTCGTTTCACGAAGCAAAATCGCACGTGTGCCATTTATGGTAGAATCCACTTATGCCAGAATCCAAAAAGACATGGATACTGCAACTCACGCGCAGCATGACCGAGATACAAAAGAACCACCAAGGCTCCACCGTCATTCAGTGCCGCCTCCTTAATACCCAAAATACTCCCAAAAAGGTACAACCTGGACCTTATCCAGAGACATACTCTGATTATAGGTAATAATGAATCGGTCAGTGACTTCAAAAGGAAGTTTTAACAATCCATTCATTTCTCGGGCCTGATTTTGATCATTTACTGCATAACAAACTTGTATAGCCCTTAATCCTGCTTGACTCTTGACAATAAAGTCACACTCATACCCTTTATTATAAAAAAATATTTCAGCATTTCTTTTCTGCAACTCAGCAAAGACCAGATTTTCCAATAATCTTCCGTAATTTTCTGAAAAACCATAGGTCAGTCTGACAAAGGCATTATCTGTTAGGTACAATTTCTTTTTATTACTGGCCTGTTCTTTGGGTGAATAGGAAAACTGCTTTAACTCAGTACATAAATAACTTGCTTCCAGAGCAAAAACATATTCCTTGACCGACACATCACTAATATTAGTCCCCCGAGCAAGGGAAGAATAGGAATATAGTGTAGCTAAATTGGTAATCAAATAAAAAGTGAGTTCTTTAAATCCCTTAATATCTCTAATGCCCGCATTACTGACACAATCTTTGAAAAGTATGGTTTCATAATAACTGGCAATTATTTTGCGTTTTAAGGTCAAAGGAGCTTCAAGTATCTCCACAAAAGAGCCATAATGCATCAGGTCATCTATGATTTTTAAGATTTTTGGGAGCTGTTGGCTCATCTCGATCCGAGAATGTATATCATGCATATGCAGAACTTCTTGAAAAGAAAATGGATAGATCTGTAAGGGAATATACCGGCCAGTAAGGAGAGTTGCTAATTCACTGTTCAGCAAAGAAGAATTGGAACCAGTAATGAATATTTTTAAAAACTGCTGACTATCATATACACTTTTAACATACTTTTCCCAGCCAACAAGAGATTGCACTTCATCCAAAAAAATATATTGGATTTTTGTTTGTGTCAGTTTTTCAGCCAACAGTACGACCTCATACAAAGCCTCTGGTTTGTTTGCGTATTGGATGAAAAAGGGATCATCAAGATTGAGATATAAAATGCTGCGGGGATCTGCGTTCTGGGTAAGATGATTAATAAGCAGCTTAAATAAGGACGATTTCCCGCAACGCCTGATGCCCTGGAGCACCTGAATATGGCGAACCTCTAAATGAGTCAGGAGTTCTGCAAAAACAGCACGGCTATACAGCCCTGTATACCTGCCTTCCCAATGTTTATTTTGAGCTATTATGGCATTGTTCAAAGTATGACTCCAATATTTTGAAAATTTCACAAATCATACTTTGACAAATAGGTGATGGCAAGAAAAATTGATTAGTGCGGACTTACATTGACACACAGGGGTGGACGGGAAAGACATGGATCCTGCACATGGTTATTCCTGCTTATCGAGCATATTTATATAAAAATTTTTTCACCCATCCTGGTGACAGCCTGACAATACTGCGCTGTAAAATATTTCGGTACAACTCATATTTATTTAAAAATCCAATATTATAAAGGTATTGAAAAAGTTCAATTTCACGTTTTAAAAATTCTTTATTCCGCCTCGCTGTTAAAGAATCTCCTGCCCGCATCTTGAGCAGCACATCCGGCAGATTAGCAAGTTGGTATCCTTTACTTAAAAGCAATCCCCACAAGGCATAATCTTGTGCTTTGCGTAACGGATGATAGCCCCCTACTGATTGAACCATGCTTTTTCTAAAAATTGCGAGTGGATGACTTAGAGGACTGCGCTGATGGGCGAATTTTGCAATCTCAAATGGCTTGGTAGGTAAATGACGAGTGGATATACAGTGGGTTAAATCCTGATTCCATTCTTCTAGTACAGCACTGGAAGCTGCTATCGTTGGGTTATCCTTCATAAACTGTACTTGCTGGGCAAAACGATTGGGCAAGGAGATATCATCAGTGTCCATTCGGGCCACTAGTTCACTTGTACAATGCTTTAATCCTTCATTTAGTGAGGCACCCAATCCAACATTTTTGTGCAAGGGAACCAAGGTTAAAACATCACCCAGCTTTTCTTTCCATTTAGCAAGAACAGCATCCAACTCTGGAGTTAAAGGACCATCTTGAACCACAACAATCTGATGAGGTTTTAAGGTTTGTTGATCATAAATACTCAGCAAAGACTCATGTAAAAACTGAGGATTTTCTTGATGAAAAACAGACAATAAAACAGTGAACATTATTAGCCACCCACCACAATGGAATAAAGCTGTCTTTGACCTGTATAAACAGAATCAAAGAAAACCTTCTTGCCATCCATGGAAAATCTTGGATGTAGATCGCAGCGACTTTCACCGTCAAAGTCAAAGCCATGAAAAAACTGACCAAGCTCCTTCACTGCACCTGTTTTCCAATTACACAGCAATAAATGCTGCATTCTTGCCTTGTCAGGATAGGTATCGGTAACAAACCAGTCACCGTACACATGCGGATGACCATCACCATAGCCTTGCAGGGCGTTGTTCGGCAGTCGTGAAAACTCACCTGATTTTGTATTAATCAACCAATAGGCATCCACATTTTCAGGGCCACGCATATATCCCAGAATAGTGAAGTCATCAGCCCAAAAACAATGGCTGACCATGCCAAAATCAGCTAGTAAATTCAGCTTCTTGGTAGGCATATCATACAACAACAACCTGTCTGTACGTCGTTTACCGCTTAAGAAACGATGCATGAATATTAGCTGCTGGCCGTTGGGTGAAATGAGAACATGGTTGAATTTGTGTTGAGCACCGTCAAAGTCACTCAGCACCTTTAACTGGCACGCCTGCTGAATGCTAACTAGAAGCCTGGATTCACCTGTTTGAATATTGACGTACCATAAACCGTCATTTTTTAGGTGCGCCAGCTGCTCAGCATCAGAGACTGGTAGGTTACGATAGCCATAGTCAGGACGCAGGGCCATGAGTCGCCGATAATTCAAAGAAATAAAATACTCATCCTGGAACGAATCCTGAACTGCAAACGCGTAGCGATTTATTTCGGCTGTTTTGCTAACTGAGAAAACTCTGGCTACGTAACTTTGCGCTTCAGGGTCAAAATCATTAAAAATAAACTCATCATCGCTCAGCCAGTGTGCACGACAGCCCTGTTGCCAATTATAACTTTTAACTTGAGTTTTAAAGAGAAGCTTTGTTCCTGTAAAAATCCCCAACTCTATGGCCTTGGCAGCACTAGGTCTTTGTTTAGAGCTTTGTTCTGTTAGGCAGGCCAGAACAAGTCCTTGGATATTCATGGGTGATTTATCATAATAGCCCAAAAAACTATTGTATCTTGAATGGACGTAGCTTTGCAGTTCAGTGAGAGATTGATATTTATCTTTTTTTTGGGCTCCAAAATAAACCAATCGAGAATAAGCATACTTGACAATTTGTTTTATAAACGGAAATTTTGATAGTATTTTTGCTATAGTTCTTTCACAAGAATTAAAATTACTCATACTACTAGCCAATCTTTGACTTAAGTTTAAATACTAATTTAGGACCAAGCATAACAACTAATAGTGAAAAAATATTTTTAATTGTTGGTGAATATAAACATAAGCGTAATTGATACTTTAGTGCAGTAAAATATTGACCATTAAGCAATGCTTTATGAATATTCATCCTATATCTCCACTCATTATATATTTTTTTTTCTTTTTTACTTAGATTAAAACGTTCATTATAATATTTGTTTTCAATTTTATTCAAAGCCTGGGTATGTTTTTTTAAATCTTTAGAAATACTTTTTGTTTTAGTTGTGTAATAATAATTTGTTAAAGCACTATTAATGTACTTGAAATAACATTTATTCTTTGCAAGCTTAAGCCATAAATCGTAATCTTCTAATGCTGGTAATTGTTCATCAAATAATTTTGCATCTATTAGTGATTGTTTACGCACTACAACCATAGGTGTTCCACCGATAAAATTTTGAGTTAATAAAGCACGAAATATATCATCATTTTCTTTAAATATATAGGGTTTAGAATAATAGGAAATACCTTCATTAACCATATTAATATGCGCTGGATGATAAAAAACATCAAAGTCTGGATTCGATTTTATCTCTCGTGTCAAAACTTCAATTTTATTTGTCTTGAACTCATCATCATCATCTAAAAATGCTACATAGTCACCACTAGAATATTCTATACCTAAATTACGGGATGACGCTGCTCCAATACCTGCAATATTATGAACATACATAACAAGATGAGAGTTCATTGACTCAACAATTGTTTTTGTTTTCGTGCAACCTACATCGTCAACAACAATAACTTCATAAGGAGTTAGTGTTTGCTTCAAAACACTTTGAAGTGCACGCTTAAGTAGCTCAGGTCGGTTGTGTGTAGGGATAATAACAGAAATTGTAATTTTCATTAATAAAAATTCGCCTGTTTTTCTCAAAAATGATTGTTATGTAATAAATAAAAAATATTGAAAATAAATACTTATTAAACCCAAGTGTCATTGCTTTAAGTTCTAAAATAGATGAATATACTATAAAAAAGAAAATCAATAATTTTTCATTTTTTGCTAATAAAGTGGTTTTTAAGCTTAGACCCGAAGCCAAAATAAAATTATAAATTGCAACTAACAAAACCCATAATATTCCACCAAACAGTAAATTACGAAGATAACCAACATCTGTTGACTGATAATAGGCACCAGTATGAGGGTCTGTAAACCAACCCTCTCCTACCAGCCAAGTCATTTCTGAGATATGCACCTGCCACATTTCCAGAAGCCGATTAGTACTACCTGTCTGAACTATGCCTGTAGCCTGATACTTATAATAAAACTCAAATACAAAAGGAAAAACTTTATCTATAAAACTATTAACCCAACCAGGGGAAGCAAGATAAATTATCAAAAGCAAGCTTGCAAACATCAGTGCAGCCTTAGTTAGCTTAAATATTTTTTCTATTATTCGACCTTGGGAAAACATATAAAAAATACTGCCAACAACAACACCTGCAAAGGCACTTCTTCCAGCAAAAAAAGCTCCTAGAACAAGAATACTAAAATATAAAACAGATAAAAATGTAACTTTTCTTTCTATAACATACTCTTTAATATAAATAATAAAGGCAAAACCAAAGCCAACGGCTAGTCCCCATCCAGGCGACCCAGTCAAAGCAACACCGCGAATTCCAGCATAGCCGTCATATAATCGAGTTAAAGCTTTGTCCGTGTATGTTAAATGAATAATTGAAGCAATTGAAGGGATAGAAAAAGCAAGCAATTCAACAAGAGACTGAATTATAAAAGAATAAATGATAAGTTGAGATACATATCTTATGTAATTTTGCCTGTGTTGATAATTTGTAAATATAAATGCCATAACTAGCATTATCATTATAAATTGAATAATTTGAGATAATATATTTTTTGTATAACTAAAGTCAAAATTACCATGTCCAG
>Ga0265295_1007326_pt1 | contig 12790 bp, 12 predicted proteins | sample Munlansysbiofilm_FD_192503 | JGI IMG/M metagenome (GOLD analysis project Ga0265295, IMG submission 192503) | Leachate microbial communities from a municipal landfill in Southern Ontario, Canada - Methane capture system biofilm | ecosystem: Engineered > Solid waste > Landfill > Unclassified ... | reverse complement strand
TAGCCCTGGGCCGTGAAATTCATGTTGGTGATGGGATCGGAATAGTGATTGTCCTGACCTGCGGAATTGATGATGAGATCCGGCTTGAAATCATCGAGTATGGGCAGGACAGCATTTTCCACCGTATAGAGATAGCCCTCTTCCGAGGTGTGGGGCGGCAGAGGAATGTTCACCGTGTAGCCTGCAGCATTGGGCCCGCCCAGCTCCTCCATGAAGCCCGAACCCGGATACAGGGTGCGCCCATCCTGATGCAGGGAAACAAAAAGCACATCCGGATCATGCCAGTAGATGTCCTGGGTGCCGTCTCCGTGGTGGCAGTCCGTATCCACGATGGCGATGCGCTGCACGCCCCACTGGGTGCGCAGGTATTCCACCATGATGGCTTCGATGTTGATGTTGCAGAATCCCCGGCCCCCGTGCACCACCCGCATGGCATGGTGCCCCGGCGGACGCACCAGGGCAAAGCCCTTTTCAATGCGGCCTTCCATCAGCACGCGGGCAATGGCCCTGGCCCCGCCTGCGGACACATAATGGCTGTTTGTGGTCACCGTGGGTTCGTCCGGAACGCAGAAGTGAGCCCTCTGGATCTCCTGATCCGTGACCAGATCCGGCTTGAACTCCTGAATCCCCTCAATGTCCATGAGGCCTTCTTCAAAAATCTGATCCTGGGTATAGAGAAGACGCTCCTCCCGCTCCGGATGGCTGGGATCGATGGCCCAGTCAAAGGCCGGAAAAAATACCAGTCCTGTTTTGTGCTTGGCTTTGAGCATCATCCCCTCCCCCCGTTCCGGATCAGTCCGGGCCGCACCTGGGCCCGCACCCGAATGTTTCTGCCTGCACGGCGATAGCCCCGCATCATGGAAAACTCCTGGGCTTCCAGCACCTCCACCTCAAGGCCTTCCGCATCCGCACCCAGACGCAGGGCCTTTTGACGCACCAGATCCCCGGCAAGACGAATGGCATCCTCCATGGTGAAGGCAATGGGCGCTTCTTTGGAATAGCCCTCTTCCGGAGCCCGCACAAAGCCCCGCTGGGTATCCGCCAGCACGGTGACCGCGCAGGTGGTACGGGCCAGGGCCGCACCAATGGCATTGGCCACACCCCAGTCCGGAACCGCCCGGGCGTCAAGGCCGGAAGCCACGGCAAGCCCTTCTGCCAGCACGGCAGCGGGCCCGCCCATCACAAGGAGAGCTTCGGGCTTCACCGTATAACCTTCCAGCATCTCATGGAGGGTGTAAACGGGCCTGCCATTGATGGCCTCCACCATGGAAAAGGCCGCATCCCGGATTTTTTCGCAAAGGTTTTTCAGCACAAAATACGAAACGGCTTCCGCATCCATGTCCAGGCTGGCCCCGAGGGTTTCCATGCCCCTCAGCGCCGCTGCCCTGTCGCCGCCTTCATAGAGACCGAGCACGGCCATGGCGTCCGTTGGCGTAGGTACTGGCCCCCCCAGGCAGAGGGCCGGGCCTTTTCGGTCCGGGCCGATGGCAAGGCGGCCTTCGATCACCTTCAGCTCCGAGTCTCCGCCAAGGCCGATGCTTACACTTTTCAAGGCCCGGAACAGGGTCTTCACCCCGCCCACTTCCGCACCCAGAGGCTCCAGAACCGGCACCCCGCTGATGAGAACGGCCATGTCCGTGGTGGTGCCACCGATGTCCAGCACCAGCACATCCTTTCCCAAAGGCGCATGGGGAATGGCACCCATGACACTGGCCGAAGGCCCGGAAAGCACCGTTTCTCCGGGACATTCCAGGGCCGCATCCAGAGAAAAGGTGCCGCCGTCGGCTTTGAGCACATGAACCGGGGCGGTGATCCCTCTGGCACTGAAGGCTTCCAGCACGGCTTTTCTGAAAGTAGCATAGGCCCCGTGAACGGCGGCATTCAGCCAGCAGGAGGCAATGCGGCGGGGAAAATTCAGCACCCCGGACATGCGGTGCCCGCAGAAAACCGTGTCAAAACGGCCTTTCGCCGCCTTTTCCATGGCCTCTTCATGGGCGGGGTTGCGCACGGAAAACTTGGTGACAAGACCCAGAGCCGAAATCCCCTCTTCCCGGATGCGGCTCAGGGCCTTTTCCACTTCCCCCCTGTCAAGGGCTGCGATCTCCGCTCCCCGGTGATCCAGGGCTCCCTTCACCACATGAAAGGAGGGGCCGATGGCGTGGAGTTCAGGGGCCATGCCGGGGCCTGCGGCCACCACCATACCCACAGGAGTAAGGGTATTGCGGATCACGCTGTTGGTGGTGAGGGTGGTGGAAAGCACCACGCGTTTTATGGTTTCGGGCTTCACCCCGGCCAGTACCCCATCCACACCCCGGATGACGGTGGAAACCAGATCTCCGTGATCCGTCACTTCCTTGGCCCTGGCCACAAGCCCTTCGGGGCCCAGCAGCACCACATCCGTATGAGTGCCGCCCACATCCAGTCCGATGATCATGGAACCTCCTTTTTTTAAAAAAAAGGGAAGGAAAAACGCTTTCTTGCCCTTGCCCCTAAGATTCAGCGGGTATGGCGCAGGCTACCCAATGAAAGCCCGTTCTGTCAATTCAGCAGCAGAATTCCCATGAAAAAAGCAGCCCATCCTTTATTTTGTATACAAATTGAAACCCCTTCATTTTCCGGCCTTGTCAAGAAGGGGTATTTGCTCTATTTCTCACAGGATGAAAGGTTTTGGGGAAAAAAGACTCTCCTTTGTATCCCCAGATAACAATCCCACAGACGCCGGGGCGGAACCCCCGCAAACCCCAGGAGAAATCATGGCCATTGTTGAATGGGAAAAGGATGAATCCGTCGCCATCATCCGCATGAATGCCGGCGAAAACCGCCACAACATGGATTTTGGAAAAGCTCTCTGCGCCGCCATGGACGAAGCCCTTGCAGATGCGTCCATCAAGGCCATCGTGCTCACGGGAACGGACGGTAAAAACTTCAGTCAGGGTATCGACCTTGGATGGCTGGGCGGCAAACTGAACGACCAGGATTATCAGGCCATGAGGGATTTCATGTACCTGATGAACGAGGTCTTCAAAAAGCTGCTTACCGTGCCCGTGCCCACCATTGCCGCCATCAGCGGCCATGCCTTCGGTAACGGTGCCATCTTAAGCTGCGCCTGCGATTTCCGCTTCATGCGGGCCGACCGGGGCTATTTCTGCTTTCCGGAAGTGGATCTCGGCATTCCCTTCCTGCCGGGCATGATCGCCTTCTGCAAAAAAGCCTTCCCCTACTACCGCTTCAATGAAATGAAGCTCACCGGAAGGCGGGTGGGCGCTGCAGAACTGGAAGCGGATCATGCCATCACCAAGGCCTGCGACAGCCTTGAAAGCCTCATGGCGGAATCCGTGGCCTTTGCCAAGACCTTCCACAAAAAACGGGGCATCTTCGGTGAACACAAAAAACGCCTGCACAAAGAGATCCTTGAAATCATGGATGTTGAAGACAAGCCCGTGATTGAATCCCTCGCCCTCTTCATTGCAGACTGATAAATGCCTGAAATGGACGCTCCAAGGGGGCGTCCATCTCTTTTTAAAAAAATCCCTTGTCCCCCCTAAGGAAAAACCTGGAATCGTGAAGGAAAAAAACGGACGCTGACATCCTTTCTTCCTTTTCAGCCCAAACGACCGAAACTCTTTTCAAGAAATCGTTTTTCCCATTGAATCCAGATGGGTCTGCCATGGGGACAGCGGGAGGGTTGGGCGCAGGCATCCAGCGCCTGGAAAAGCTCACGGATCTCCTCGGGTTTCAAGGCCTGGTTGGCCCGGATGGCAGAATGGCAGGCCATAAGAATCAGACACTCATCCAAGGCTTCGGCCACCCCTCCTGCGCTTCCGGCCCCAGCTCCCCCCCGCCCCGCCTCCTCTGCCATATCCCTGAAGACCTGCCCCAGATCCCCACGGGACAAAAGATCCGGAACCGCCTTGATGACAAAACTGTTTCCTCCGAAGGGTTCCACATGCAGCCCCAGCCGCGCCAGTACCGGCAGCAGCTCTTCGGCTGCTGCAGCCTCCCGGAATCCCAGCTCCACCACCTGGGGCGTCAGCAGTTGCTGGGAAAGCCCCTGCCCCTCTTCATGCCGCCTGCGCAGGGCCTCATAGCGCACCCGTTCATGGGCCGCATGCTGATCCACCAGCACCAGTCCCGCATCGGATTCGCAGAGAATGTAGGTGTTGTGCAGCTGGCCGATCACCCTCAGGTCTGCATAAAAACTCTTCCTTTCCCACAGAGCCTCCCGGATCTCCGTTCTCCGACCGCTTAAAGCCAAGCCGAATTTTTCCGCCATGGGCAAAGATTCCGCCCCTTGGACTCTGCGGGGCAGGGAAGCAGAAACGGCCTCTCTCATCCCGTCCGCAGGATGTTCCCGGCTGACCGGGGGGGGGCTCTCTGAAAGTGCCCCCGCATCCGGACCTGCGCCCAGTTTCCCATCCTCCGTGGACTCAGAGGTTCCGGAGTTTTCCACAAAAAAAGCAGCCTTTTCCTGCAGACCTTCTGCAAGCCCGGTTTCCGGCTCTTCACCGGAAAGCCTTTCCTGCGCCCTACCATGGGTGGCCACAATGCCGCGCATGACTTCCAGATTTTTTTTTCTCGAAATTTCCGGATGCCGCCACTTTTCTCGATCTTCCACACAAAGGGCCTGGGCCACGCCATCCCGCACCGCAGCCCACACCGCCCTGCCATCCGAAAAACGGACCTCATGCTTGGTGGGATGAACGTTCACATCCACCCGATGGGGATCCACATGGAGAAAGAGGATGGCCACAGGATAACGGCCCGTCATCATCCGTCCTTTATAACCTTCAAAGAGGGCCTTATACACGGATCGATCCCGCACATGACGACCATTGACATACAGATAAATCCGCTGGGTGCTGCTGCGGAAAATCTCCGGCGCAGCCACCCAGCCCTGCACCCGGATGCCAGGCCCTTGATGATCCAGGGGAAAAAGGTGATGTTCCACCTCCTTTCCCAAAACATCCACAGCCCTCAAAAAGGGATCGCCCGCCCCGAGATGACGCAGGATCTTGCCGTTGTGCACAAGCTTAAACTGCACATCCGGAAAGCCCAGCGAAAGGGAGAGGAGGGTGTCTGCGATGTGGGCCATTTCCGTGCTTTCCGTTTTCAGAAATTTTCTGCGGGCGGGCACATTGAAAAAAAGATTTTTAACGGAAATCACCGTTCCCGGAGCTGCGCCCGTTTCCGTGACATCAAGAATCCGTCCCCCCTCCACCACAATCCGCACGCCGGAGGCCGCTTCCTTTTCACGGGTCACCAATTCAAAACGGGAAACCGAGGCCATGCTGGGAAGCGCTTCTCCCCGAAAGCCTAAGGTGCGGATGGAAAAAAGATCCGCATCCGAGGCAATCTTGCTCGTGGCATAACGTTCCAGGGCCAGAAGGGCGTCATCGGGCCCCATCCCCCGGCCATTATCCGACACCCGGATGCCGCCAAGCCCGCCCCTTTCAATGGCGACCTCAATGAGGGTGCTTTCCGCATCCAGACTGTTTTCCACAAGCTCTTTCACCACGGAAGCCGGACGTTCCACCACCTCACCTGCGGCGATCTTGTTGGACAGAATATCCGGAAGTACACGAATTCTTGGCATGGGATTCTCCAAAAACAAAAAAGGAAGGCGCAAGGCCTTCCCTTATTCCTGCGTCACAGGGGTAACCGGAGGTAAAACGCCGCGCTCATCTTTTCATCCCATCTGCTGGATCCGCCACCCCGATATTCAAGGCGGCTTCCTTTTCATAGGCATAGCCCGCCCTTAAAAGCGTTCCTTCATCAAAGGGCTTACCCAGAAGCTGAAGCCCCATGGGAAGACCCGCCCGGGTGAATCCACAGGGAACCGACATGGCGGGGATACCCGCAAGGTTGACAGAAATCGTAAAAATATCAGCAAGATACATAGATAGCGGATCTCCTGCCGCAGATCCCAGAGGAAAAGCGGGTGCCGGGGTGACCGGTGCTGCCAGAAGGTCACAACAGGAGAAGGCTTCGGTGAAATCCCTTGCGATGAGAGCCCGGACTTTGAGGGCCTGGTTGTAATAGGCGTCATAATACCCGGAAGAAAGCGCATAGGTTCCGATGAGAATGCGTCGCTTTACTTCCTCCCCGAATCCTTCGGAACGGGATTTCTCATAAAGGTCCAGAAGGTCCGAAGGGTTTTGGGTTCTGTAGCCGTAGCGGATACCGTCAAATCGGGCAAGGTTGGTGCTCGCCTCACTGGAGGCAATGACATAGTAGGCAGCCACGGCATAGGGCATATGGGGCAGGCGCACCTCCACAGTTTTAGCTCCGCAGGCTTTAACCACCTGGACCCCCTCCCGGATGGCCTCCGCCATTTCCGGATCCATGCCTTCGGCTCCATGGTATTCCACGGGAAGGCCGATGGTAAGTCCCGAAAGATCCCTGGACAACAACGCGCTGTAATCCGGTACCGGAATGTTCACCGAGGTGCTATCTCTGGAATCATACCCGGCGATGGCCTGAAGCAACAGGGCGCAGTCTTCCACATTGCGGGCCATGGGGCCAATCTGGTCCAGGGAAGAGGCAAAAGCCACCACACCGTAGCGGGATACCCGGCCATAGGTAGGCTTCATGCCCACCACGCCGCAGTGTGCCGCTGGTTGGCGGATGGAGCCGCCCGTGTCCGAGCCCAGGGCCCCCAGGCAAAGTCCTGCGGCTACAGCAGCGGCGCTGCCGCCCGAAGAACCGCCGGGAATCCGCGAAAGGTCCCAGGGATTTTTCACAGGCCCGAAAAAGGAGGTCTCACTGGAAGATCCCATGGCAAACTCGTCCATATTGAGCTTACCGGGAATCACAGCCCCTGCCTGAAGAAGTTTTTCCACAACCGTGGCATCATAGGGCGAAACAAAATTTTCCAGCATACGTGAAGCACAGGTGGTCGGCATACCCTGGGTGACAATGAGATCCTTCAGTCCCACGGGAATGCCCGTCAGGGGTCCGGCCTCTCCCTTGCGAATTTTTTCATCCGCAGCCTCCGCCTGGGCCAGGGCTCCCGCCTCAGCCACCGTGATATAGCTGTTGATCAGAGAATCTTTGCGTGTGATTTCATCCAGAATCTGACGGGTCAGCGCAACGGAGGTGAAATCTCCGGCGTCCAGATGTCTTCGTGCTTCATGGATGCTCAGCCCCTTGGTGCTGATCATGCTTGCCTCCTTTTCCTTAAAGCCCAATGGACTCAGCCCACAATTTTAGGCACCATAAAATGTCCGTCTTCGGGCTCCGGTGCATTGGCCAGGGCCATCTCCACGCCCACATGCTCCCCGATCACGTCCTCCCTCAGGGCATTCACAAGATGCACCGCATGGGACATAGGCGCAATCCCCTGGGTATCCACAGCCTGCAATGTATCCACATAAGCAAGGATGGTTCCAAGCTGGTCCGCCATGCGCGCCATATCCTCTTGCTGCATATGCAGACGGGCAAGGCCCGCCACATGCAGGATTTCTTCCTTTGAAATTCTCATCTTGGTTCTTCTCCAGGAATTGAATGCTCTTGTAAATCCTCGGAATCATTCCGCCCGCAGCACAAAGCCTCGCACCTGCTCCGCCGCCAGTTTTTCCAGAACAGGACCCGCTGCGTCCCGGCTGCCGAAACGTCCCACCCGCACCCTGTACCAGACACCGCCCTCGCCATCCGTGCCCGTAACCGCATAAGCCGCATACCCCTGATCCCGGAAACGCCGGACAAGGAGCGCCGCATCCTCGGGTTTTTTCACCGCAGCCACCTGGATGGTGTACCCCCCATCCGCAAGGGTCCTCGAAGGCGCAGGAACAAGAGGAGCAGGAGGTTTGACAGGCATCGCCCCGCGCATATCCTCAGAAGGAGGAGCAGGTTTTTTCTCCCGTCCCGCAGTCTGGGGTGACGATAAAGGCGCGGAGGAGGGTTGGACTGGGCTGGGACGGGTGTCCGTTTCTTCCGAAATACCGAACCGTCTCCGATTTTCTTCTCCCCGAGGCGCAGAAGCCTGGGACAGGGGGGTCTTTTCCCCTGGAAAACGCTGGGTTTTCACAGGCACCGTCTCCGAAGGCTCCACATCCGCCTGCTTCAGGGCCTCAAAAAAAGCCAGCTCCGGCGCTTCCTGGCCCACCCGTTCCTGTTTTCCGGCAAAAAGCGCGTGAATACGGGCTTCCATATCAGGAATATCAAAGGTGACAGGTGAAGTACCCCGCCCCACCAGCACACCCAATAAAAACATAAAAACCGAAACACTGATGATAAAGAGCCCCCACTCCCGGCCTCCACCCGTGTCCGATCCACTGTTTTTTTCTTCCTTACCTGGAGGATTCCGGCCCATCCCTTTTGCCCCTTCAGTCCCTACATCTCTTCGGGAGCGGAAATACCCAGAAGTACAAGGCCATTGCGGATTACCTGCTGAACAGCCCGAATCAACACAAGCCTTGCCGAAGAAAGAACCGCATCATCCCCCAGCACCTTGTGACGGTTGTAATACGCATGAAAAGCTGCGGCAAGCTCCATCAAGTAGAAGGGAATTCGATGGGGCTCCAGATTTTCACCGCTTAAAGCCAAGGTCTCCGGAAAACGAGCCATCTGCTTCATCAGAGCAATTTCCTCCGGCTCTTCCAGAAGCCCGAGGTGACGTGCCTCCGCCACAATGCCGGTTTCCGCTGCCTTACGCAGAATGCTGGCAATGCGCGCATGCACATACTGCACATAAAACACGGGGTTTTCGTTGCTTTTCTTTTTTGCCAGCTCCAAATCAAAATCCAGGGTGGTTTCATAGCTGCGCATGAGAAAGAAAAAACGGGCCGCGTCCCGACCCACCTCATCCACCACCGCCTTTAGGGTTTCAAACTCTCCGGAGCGTGTACTCATGGCTACAGGCTGACCGTTACGTAAAAGGGAAACCAACTGCACAAGAATGACCTGAAAGCGATCAGGATCCGTTCCCGTTGCGCCCACGGCAGCCTTGATGCGCTTGATGTATCCGTGGTGATCGGCCCCCCAGACATCAATGACACGGTCAAAACCCCGCGCATATTTATTTTTATGATAGGCAATGTCCGAAGCAAAATAAGTGGTGATGCCGTTGTTACGCACCACCACCCTGTCCTTTTCATCCTGCCAATCTGTGGTCTTAAACCATTTGGCCCCATCCTTTTCGTAAACTACGCCTGAGGCTTCCAGTTCCTTCAGAACCGTATCAACGGCCCCGGAATCATAAAGGCTCTGCTCGCTGAACCAATGATCATGCACCACGCCAAAGGCTTCGAGATCCTCCTTGATACCCGCGAGGATGCTCTGGGCCGCAAACCGTGCACAGATTTCTATGCCCCTTTCATCAGTGGCTCCGGCAAGCTCCGGGAAACGCGCCATGGCCTCCAGGGCCAGATCCCGGATATAGTCTCCTTGGTAGCAGTCTTCGGGAAAAACCAAGGCCTCGCCACGGGCCTCTTTCAGACGCAGCCAGACCGAAGCGCCAAGGGTGCGGATCTGTCGACCGGAATCATTGGTGTAATATTCCTTTTCAACGGCATAACCGCAGGCGGAAAGGATGCTCGCCATGGCGTCTCCCACCACAGCACCCCGTCCATGGCCCACATGAAGGGGGCCTGTGGGATTGGCGCTGACAAACTCCACCTGAACCCTGCGTCCTCTGCCCGTGTTCACCCGTCCAAACCCATCAGCCCTGTCCAGCACCTCCCGGACCACCGGCAACCAGGCTGCGGGTTTGAGATGGAAGTTAATGAACCCCGGACCTGCAATCTCTGTTTTTTCAATAAATCCTGCGGGATCCTCCAGATGGGCTACCAGCGCCTCCGCAATCTTGCGGGGTGCCATCTTCTGGCTCTTTGCGCCCACCAAGGCAATGTTTGCGGAAAAATCTCCGTGAGCCTCCACCCGTGGAACTTCAATATCAAAATCCGGAAAATCCGGAGAGGCCAGCGCCCCTGCCCCGAAAGCCCGATCCGCCGCCTGCTTCACGAGATTTTTCAACTGCTCTTTCATAGATCATGACCTTCCCGGAAGTTCAAAATCATGGTTCTTTCCAAAAAAAGAGGGGCTGCAGGATCAAAAACCCAAGAAGGATCCCGGCGCCACCCCATAGACACAGCGACTGCGGTTTAAATATCGATATCAACACCGCCGTCATCTTCGGCAAGCTTGATGCTGCCTTTGTCTTTATCATCCAACTCTTCAAAGTCGTCCTCATTGTACACGTCTTCTTCAATATCATCCTCAAGAAGATCATCAATGAGGTCAGAGGCTTCTTCCTCTCCGTCAAAGGAAGCAACCACATCCTGCTCTCTGGATATAAAGTCCATATCATCAAAAAACAGTTCCTTGCGCTCCTCCCCTTCCTTGAAAAGGGCCCTTACCGCATCGGCAAGGGGTTCGGCAAAACCCACCGGCGGGTACATGTTATGGGTCCGCAAAGCGCTGATAAGGGCTTCCTTACCAGCCGCCATGGCAACCTCTAAGGTTTCCGCCGTAAACTTCTCCTCGCAGAGCAAAGAAAAGATGCCGACTTCCAGCTCGGCGTACTCCTTGATGATCAGAGCGTTCTCTGCATCCCTCGATAAAAGGTACTTCTGCTTCATTAGGATCTCCTTCAGGCCCGACATATTCGGGTCCGGTGTGGGAAGGCAAAAATAAACCTCTATATTATAGACGTTCACTCCGGACTGTCAATAATACGCCTTGCATCTCCTGTCAGCACAAGATTTTATCGACGCAGGCCCCACGCTTTTCCTTAAAAAAATATTGACGGGAGGTAGGCCTTGGTGCTAAGCATGCAAACTGTTGTTGCTGGGAGGAGTGGCCGAGTGGTTGAAGGCGGCGGTCTTGAAAACCGTTGGGTGTCACAGCCCCGTGGGTTCGAATCCTACCTCCTCCGCCACGAGGAAAGTACGCACGGAGAGATGGCCGAGTAGGTCGAAGGCGCACGCCTGCTAAGCGTGTATACGCCAAAAGCGTATCGAGGGTTCGAATCCCTCTCTCTCCGCCATTTTTAGATTTTTTTATCTTTAGTTTCAATGTTTTAGATACAGAACACAAAGATCGTCCATAGGGCCATCCATAGACAAGCTGCATTGTAGAAAAATTCAGACAAAAAAGAAAAACGATAAAGAAGCCGGAAAATTTCGGCTTCTTTTTTTATGGGAAAAACAAATGGGAAAGGTAAAAACCTTTCCCATTGCTTTTAAGCGGAAACATTTTTGATGGATGCCTTAAAACCTTCAATGTCCTCAGCACACCACCCGATAAGCTTGCCGTCCTGACCAAATCTTCTCGGCTGCGGGAAAATCCCATTCTTGCACCATCGCCAGATAGTGCTTCTGGCTACACAAAATTCGGCCATCACATCCCTCACTCGGTAGAATTTTTTCTCTTCCATCACAGGTCCATCCTTTCCATCAAAGAGATACCCCTTTTCCCTGCTTCCTCTTTATAATGACTACTGGCCTGACCATTCGCCAGCTCAAGCAACACATCTGCATGACATGGCGAGCCTTCCTTGCAGTAGCACGCCAGGTTCTTCCCGCGCAGTTCGTGCAGGCTTTCCAGGATACGCTGCTTCCGTTCAGGCATGTCAGCCGTACAGCCCTCAACGGCCAGCCAAATCCGGAAAGCAGACACGGCCTGGGCATGGCTGCGGTCTTCTGTCACCTTAAAGGGATTACCGAATTTTCCGGGACGGCAGACACTCACTGTATTTGGCGGCATTCTCCATCCTTTTGATCTCTGCCGCTGGATACGGCGAGGCGCATCCATCCCAGAGTTCCCATTGTTCCATCCCATTTCACACCTCACTCCTTTCATCTGCCCTGAGGTAACACCCTCTGCACAGCATCCTGAGGCCTGGATCTACGGGTTGCCTGCCGCAGCAGGCGCATTTTCTCCGGCCCTGGCTGCGGACCGCCGTCCGGAGTCTGCCCCTGTCGTTTGTTTCTTTGATCTTCAGCAGTTCCGCGCGTGAAAAGATCCGTCTTCCTCCGGCACCCTTGTAGCTCCGGAGCTGTTTCATTGATGCCTTTTTATTCAGGGTGGTCGGGTGCCATCCCGTCAGCTGCATGGCCTCGCTGATGTCCGCCGCGTCCTCTGCCGGGATTGCAGGCTGGTGGCGCTGCTGCCGGAACCGGGGAAGGGAGAGGATTTCTTCCATGGACACAAGACACTGTCCCCTGCTGTTTTTCTCGGAACGGATTTTTCCCATACGGATCCAGGAGTGGAGGGTGGCCGCCGGGATTTTAAGGCTGCTGGACACGTCCCTGATGCTTTGCATGATGCACCTCCTTATGCCGCCCGCCAGAGGCTGTCAATGCGTCCGGTTTTGAGACGGCGCTTCAGATTGGGATCCCGGAGTCCGCTTTTTCTGGCCTCCGTTTTGGTGCGGGCCATGGCCATGGCTCGCCGGGGCTTTTCTGCCTTCCGGTTTCGCATCCGGTAAAAGGTGATGATGTGCAGGGCGCGGCTGCCGGGACAGGAGATCACGCAGAAATCATCCAGCCTGTGCAGTATCCGGCCTTGCCGATTGGGCATGGCCACCCCTGCGGCGAGGACGGCCAGCAGATGGGGCAGGCCGAGGTTGCGTTCCCGCATACGGCGTTCGGCGTGTTCGGTGAGGGAGACGAGCATGGGACCTCCTTCATGGGTATGAATCGTGAGGATTGCAAATTTCTGGCCTAAGCCGCTTCCACCCAGGCCCGGATTGCAGGAAGCTCTTCCAGCAGAGCGTTTTTGAGGTGTGTCTCTTTTCGGTCTCCGGTGAAGGCTCCCCGGAACGGCACGACCAGCATCCTTCTGCGGCAGC
>Ga0265295_1007325_pt1 | contig 12792 bp, 9 predicted proteins | sample Munlansysbiofilm_FD_192503 | JGI IMG/M metagenome (GOLD analysis project Ga0265295, IMG submission 192503) | Leachate microbial communities from a municipal landfill in Southern Ontario, Canada - Methane capture system biofilm | ecosystem: Engineered > Solid waste > Landfill > Unclassified ... | reverse complement strand
TATTTTTCTAATTCAGATTATTTTTCTAATTCAGATTATTTTTCTAATTCAGATTATTTTTCTAATTCAGATTATTTTTTCTCTGCACAAATTCTTTTTTGCCTGGATGGAGTAGATGCCTTATTTTACTGGAGAAGCAAGCTAAAAAACAGAAGTGGGATTCCAGCTAAGAGATAATTTTTGATTAAAATTGGATTTTTTCAGGACATTGGGTAAAACCGAAAGATTTTTATTCTTAAATCCTCAAATAGGAAACTGTATTCCTTTTTGGCAATTCGATACATAAATAACCATCGTGTACGAAGAGCCTTTGTGTGTGAAAAATCTCGTGTGTGAAGAATTTATCATAGTGCAAACAGGAAAGAGGCTTGCCTATGGGACAGAAAGGAACGAAGAGCTGAAGCTATGCTATTTTTGTTCTGAGATTCATCCCCGGCATGTAAAAGAGCTTAAGCTGTGGAGAATTAACCAGCGAACCATCAAACCAGAAAACCTGGACTCTGGAGAAAGGGCATATTCTCTGGATTCCCGGAAAAGCAATATGAAACCATAAAAATCAGAAACACGAAAAACATACTTTCCTCAGACTTGAGCAAAAGAAAACCTGGAAAGGAAGACCAGAACAAAACAGGCAAAGATCCAGACTAAATTAAAAAGAAAAAAAGGGAAAAAAAGGGAAAAATTTAAGGAAATCAAATAAACAGCGGTGCAAACACAAGAGCCACAATACTCATGAGCTTAATGAGGATGTTGATTGCAGGTCCTGCGGTGTCTTTGAAAGGGTCACCTACCGTATCGCCGGTTACACCCGCTTTGTGGGCATCAGAACCCTTTCCGCCGAAGTTTCCAAGTTCAATGAATTTCTTTGCATTGTCCCAGGAACCTCCTGCATTGGACATTGTAATTGCAAGCATGAAACCTGAAACCACGGAGCCTGCAAGCAGCCCACCGAGAGCCCCTGCGCCGAGTACAAGTCCTACCAGAATAGGTGCAATAACAGCAAGAATTCCGGGCGGGATCATCTCTTTAAGAGCAGAATGCGTGGAGATTGTAATACATTTACTGTAGTCGGGGTCAGCTTTGCCTTCCATAAGGCCTTTGATCTCTTTAAACTGCCTCCTCACTTCGACCACCACTTCACCTGCTGCATTTCCGACAGCCAGAATGGTCATGGACGAAAAGAGGAAAGGAAGCATTGCGCCTATTATAAGCCCTATGAATACGTTAGGGTTCATAACGTCAATAGAAGTGAGGCCTACTGCAATAGCATATGAAGCAAAGAGTGAAAGTGCAGTAAGAGCTGCCGAACCGATTGCAAATCCCTTACCCATAGCTGCCGTGGTGTTTCCTACTGCATCAAGGGTATCGGTAATCTGGCGCACCTCTTTCTTCTGGTGGGACATCTCTGCAATGCCACCTGCATTGTCAGCTACAGGACCGTAAGCATCGACTGAGAGGGAAATCCCGAGTGTTGCGAGCATTCCGACTGCTGCAATAGCTATGCCGTAAAGACCTGCGAGCTGGAATGCGATATAAATTGCAATGCTGATGATGACAGCGGGCCAGAGAGTTGACTCCATCCCTTTTGCAAATCCTGTAATAACATTTGTAGCAGAACCTGTCTGGCAGGAATGGGCAACAGTGAGAGTTGGCTTTTTGTCATATGATGTATAGTGCTCGGTGATTTGTCCGATAAGGAAGCCTGCAACCAGTCCTGCAACCGTTGAGAAGAAGACGTTAAGCCCGTATCCTCCAAGGAGATGGCCTGTAACGACGTATGAAGCAATGACAGTAAGAACGATCGCGGCAATCAGTCCCATATTAAATGCCATATGGATTGCTGAAGATTCTGTCTTGTTGGTGCGTACAAAAAAAGTCCCTATAACAGATGCCAGAATACCAACAGCTGCGATAACAAGTGGGACCATAACAACGTTCATAACAGGAATCCCGGGGAAAGTTGCTGCTGCGGTTGATGCTGCAAGAAGCATGGTTGCAATGATTGAACCCACATAGGACTCATAGAGGTCAGCACCCATTCCCGCAATGTCTCCTACATTGTCTCCTACATTGTCAGCAATAACAGCAGGGTTCCTGGGGTCATCTTCAGGGATCCCGGCTTCAACCTTACCTACAAGGTCAGCTCCGACATCAGCAGCTTTGGTGAATATTCCGCCGCCTACACGGGCAAAGAGAGCTATAGACGAAGCTCCGAATGAAAAGCCCGCAATAATGTTCAGGAGGGTGAACAGATCCATATCTGTGTAGATATTACCAAGAATTATAAATGAAAGAGATAATCCAAGGAGACCAAGGCCCACGACACTCATTCCCATGACGGTGCCTGATGCAAATGAAACTTTAAAAGCAGGGCCGATGCCTCTTGTGGCAGCATTTGTGGTCCTTCCATTTGCAATAGTGGCCGTAAGCATCCCTGCGTATCCGGCTGTTGCGGAAAGCACTGCACCAAACACGAAACATGCGGCGGTAAGAACTCCGTTCGGCAGAACTAACGCAAGTACAATTGCAATAAAAACGACAAAGACAGCGATAGCACGGTATTGCCTGTTAAGGTAGACCATAGCTCCACCATGAATTGCCGCCGTAATTTTCTTAATAAGTTCGTTACCCTCGCCTTCATTTCGGACATTTTTGTAGGATATACCTGCAAAAATTAAACCAATAAGGGCACATATTGGTGTAAGGTAGATTAACATATCCATATTTAAACCATCCTACCAGAAAACACATCAAAAGCACTTTAAAGTATTAATCTCCGTAGTAATTTTTGCGATAATAAATGAGTCTTTGTATATAAATTGATACTCGATCCTCCATTGAAATCTGGAGGAATTGAGGGTTTCAGCCTCTAGTTAGTAAGAATTTTCGGTTTTAAACGGGCACGATTTCTAGTTGTAAATACGCACGTTATTTCAATCCTATATAACAGTTGCTGTGAATAAACTGATTTTCCTGATCAGATAACTTTCACCGGTACAGGTGTTTTCCACGGTTAAACACTTAATGGTTTAAAAGGTTCCTGTCCCTCAATTTTCAGACCAACAAACCATGATTCTACAGGCAGATATAGGCATACGGCAACTTATTACCTTATTAATAGGATAAATAGATATCCGAAGAACAGGAGAAAAGAGAAATTTCTATTTTTACCCCCGACTTCTGAAGTATCGGTTTACGGAATAACGCTCCCCAATAAAATAATTGAAAAAAATACCAAGAGTGAAAATAAAGAACAGGAAAAATTTTCGGTTACGAGAAAAATTATCGAATAAGGAACGAAAAAGATTAGCAAATAAGGAGTGAAAAAATTATCAAATACGCAGTTAATTGTGTAAAAAAGTTAATAAAGATTTTTTGACATAATAGCACAAAATTATAGATAAAAGCACATACTTACACGCTTTCTAAAAATAAAGTATTGTAACTTAAAAACAATTCTTCAGAACAATTTAAATTGAGATGTAAAAATCATTATAAATTTAAAATAAATATAATTGCGGATTCAATACTGTAGATAACCAAGGAGAATTACAGCTAAAGGACAGAAGTACTGGAAAGGACCACAAAACATGGGAATTTGAAGGAGTACAAATACCAGAGGATAGGAAATTTATGGAAAGGTTAATATTCACTGCTCCTCTGGCAGGCTTAATAAGTCTGACCTTTGCCGCTTTTTTTGCAAAAAGCATCCTGAAAGAAGACGCCGGCAATAAGAGGATGAAAGAAATTGCCGAAGCAATTAAGGAAGGATCCACAGCTTACATGAAGCGCCAGTACAGAACGATTGCAGTGGTTTCTGTTATTATTTCGTTATTGATCCTATTTTTGCTTGACGAGGGGTTGAAAATAGCCGCTGGTTTTCTGGCAGGTGCCATAAGTTCTGCTGCCGCGGGATATATAGGAATGAGCATCTCAGTCAGGGCAAATGTCCGGACTGCCAGTGCTGCATCAGGAGGGGCCGGGAAAGCGCTGAAAATAGCATTCCGCGGAGGGGCTGTAACAGGACTTGCAGTTATAGGGCTCGCACTTCTAGGAACAAGCAGTCTTTATATCCTCTATGGAGATGCTGACCTGGTTGTTGGTTTTGGTTTCGGAGCCAGCCTTATAAGCCTTTTTGCCCGTGCAGGCGGCGGGATCTTTACAAAAGCAGCAGATGTGGGAGCTGACCTTGTTGGAAAAATTGAAGCCGGAATTCCGGAAGACGATCCCAGAAACCCTGCTGTTATTGCAGATAATGTAGGAGACAATGTGGGGGACTGTGCAGGTATGGGAGCAGACCTTTTTGAAACGTATGTGGTAACTTCACTTGCTGCCATGCTCCTCGGTTCTCTTATTATTGGCACTTACAAAAACGCCGTACTCTACCCTCTGATGCTCGGGTCTGCCGCAATCTTTGCATCCATTATATCCGTATTTTTTGTGAAGGTAGAAAAAGAAGGCAAAGTCATGAGTGCTCTCTACAGAGGCGTTGGCGGCTCTACGGTGCTCAGTTTGATTGCTTTTTATTATATAACCGGTTTCCTGATGGGAGATAGCAGATTTTTCTATGTGACGGTCGCAGGCGTTGTAATTACAGTGCTCATGGTAATAGTAACCGAATATTACACTTCTAAAAGCTGCAGACCGGTAAAGACAATAGCAGTCTCTTCGGAAACAGGAGCTGCAACCAATATAATTTCAGGGCTGTCAGCAGGATTTGAAAGCACCCTGGTACCTGCTGTAGTGATTGCTGCAGGCATCCTGGTTTCGTACTTTATAGTGGGAGGATCTGCAGACCCCGGAACAGGGCTTTACGGAATCGCTATTGCATCCGTTGCAATGCTCTCAACCGCAGGCATGATAGTTGCTCTGGACTCCTACGGGCCCATTACGGACAATGCAGGCGGAATTGCACAGATGGCAAACCTTCCGGCTCAGGTCAGAAAAGTTACGGACGAGCTAGATTCCGTGGGAAATACAACCAAAGCTGTTACCAAAGGATACGCCATAGGCTCGACAGCCCTGGGAGCACTTGCCCTGTTTGCGGACTACAGAAACAAAGTAAGCCTTGAGAGCCAGTCTATCAGCCTCGACAGCCCTGTAGTGCTCTCAGGCATTCTTCTCGGAGCCGTACTTCCTTTTTTATTCAGCGCTGTCATGATGAGTGCGGTGGGAAAAGCCGCCTTTGAAGTAGTAAATGAAGTCCGCAGGCAGTTCAGGGAAATCCCCGGGATTATGGAAGGTACCGCAAAGCCGGAATACGGGCGCTGCGTTGACATCGTAACAAAAGCAGCCCTTCACGATATGGCCATGCCGGGCTTTCTTGCTGTTATCATCCCCCTTCTTACAGGATTTTTCCTGGGTCCTGAAGCACTGGCAGGGCTTCTTACAGGGCTGATTGTAGTGGGGTTCATGCTTGCCCTCATGATGGACAACGGAGGAGGAGCCTGGGATAACGCAAAAAAACTGATTGAAGATGGATATTACGGTGGGAAAGGTTCGGAAGCTCACAGAGCTGCAGTTGTCGGGGACACCGTAGGGGACCCTTTCAAAGATACTGCGGGACCTGCCCTCAATTCCCTGATAAAGGTTGTTAACATGGTGGCAATTCTTTTCTCACCGCTTATAATAGGCGGCGGCTTCTTATAAGAAGAACGTCGAGACTTCCCTATTCTATCAAATCCTGATTCTCATAACCTTCTGTTCAGAAGAATCATTTAATTTTATGAAGTAAAAAAGGAGATAATAAAATTTTGATTAGCATTTCTGTAAAAATTAGCTGGCTTTTTAGTCCTGTACCGGTATAATGCACTTTTTTTATAGCTATTAAAAATCTTCAAAAGGAATTGAGATTAGTAAATAATTTATTAAAAATGTTCAGGATAGAAAAAGGGAAAATTTACGGATTTAATAGCATATATAAAGACAATAAAGAACCTGGAATTAACAGGACAATCAGATAAAAATAGAAAAGATAATAAAGGATCAATTTCATTATTTTTAAATAGATAAAACAGATTTTGATAAAAATATTATATAAGTTTATAACAGACAGAAACTACCCCGGAAAAAAGCAATTTGTAGAGGTGAAATTGTCAGGTAAGGAGTTTCATTATAACCTTTTGCATCAAACAGAAAAAAGCAGGCTTTTGACCGGTGAACACCAGAGATTTATCGATTGGCTCTGCGAAAAGACCCGCTGAAGCAATAAAACCGTAACAAGCCCCGGTAAAAGTGAATAAAAAATAAAGAGTAATTAGAAGTAGTGTGAGCGGGTTGGGGAGTGGGGGGTCATATGGGGAGTGGGGGGTATGGTATGTGAAAAAAGTTTCCCGCTCACATTACTCACATTACCCCTATTCAAATTAATTATATAAATAGCTATGCATTTCGTACCAGTCTAATATAATATAAGAAATATCATGCCAGAACATTATTAACAAATTCAGATTCCACATATAGATTTTTTATATGTCTAAAAGAAAAAATCTCAGGCATTCAAAAAGGAAATAACAGGCTCTGGAAAAAGATCTACGATAAGAAACTTATACGAGATTGCGAGTTTTTAGTTTTATGCACCCTGACAGGCGATTGATTTATGTTGCAGTTTTTGCAATCATGGGTCTTTCCAATGCCGTAATCCCTATTCTTCCGGAACTTGCAGCCCGCTACCACAGTATGTACGGTGAGTTTGCATCAAGCCTGCTTTTTTCAGGGTACTTTCTGGGAGCCCTTGCAACAATGCTCCCTTTCGGCATCCTCTCTGACAGGTTCGGAAACCTGAAGTTCATAGGGCTTGGTATCGCCCTTACAGTTGTTTCAGGAGTTTTTATATTTTTATCCGAAAACCTGTGGATTCTTATTTTTTCCAGGTTTGTCGAAGGTGCTGCCTGTGGAGCTTTTTTCCCTGCAGCATTTTCCTCACTCTCAAAGTGCAAAGACCCCGGACGCTGTATGGGAGAATTCACCTTTCTTTTCAATGCAGGTCTGGCTGCGGGAGCTCTGTTCTCAGGCCTGCTTGCAGACATCTTCCTGAAAAGCGCTGTCCTCATATTCACTTTGTTTGCCCTGCTTTCGGGAATTCCCCTCCTTTACAGGCTCGAGGAACTATTTAACCCGAAAAAAACAGGAACGAACCCAAAATCACTGTCAGGCCAGGATTCTCTAAAATCCCATTTCAAGCATTCTTTCATAAAAATTACAGGGCTCATTTCCCGCCGTAACTCAGGGATCTGGTTGGGTTCGTTCCTGCTTAACGGAGCAGTTGGAGTTCTCATAGCTTACTACCCCGACTACAGCCTTGAAATTCTGTCAAAAGCCCGGCTCGGAGGCGCAATTGCAAGCCTCTACATCTGCGCTATGGTCACTTCCCTTCTGGCAGGACGTTTTAAAGTAAAGGAAAAAACAATAATCCGCATAGGCCTGGCTTTTTCTGCCCTTGGGGCTTTTTTTGCGATCAAATATCCATTTTTTGGATTCTCAAGCCTTGGAGGCGGATCAGGGGTTGCAATGGTAGGCTTTGCCCTGGCTGTAGCAAGAATGAATGCGGACAGAGGGCTTGCAATGGGATTATTTAATACAACTATATATGCAGGGCTTTCCTTACTTCCAATTGTTGCAGGGTTCCTGACAGAGACCCTGAGTTTGAAAGAATTATTTCTGGTAAACGGCTGTATTCTTACAGTGGCTCTTCTGTTGAAAAATTGAAAAGAGATCCTGCATTCTTATATGCATCAGAGCGCTTCCAGGGCATCCCCGGTATTATCAGTTTCCTGAAGGCAATTACAGAAATTAATTACTGATCAAATGCGAATAACAGAAAAACCATGAACTCGAAAAAACTCTTACTTTACTCTTCAGTCTTTGCAATCCAGGGCCTCTCTAACGCGGTAATTCCTATCCTTCCCGAACTTGCAGGAGAAGGCAGCACGAGCCCTGCGGTTTCAAGTTTACTTTATTCCGGATATTTTATAGGAGCCCTTCTCACCCTTCTCCCTTTTGGAATACTTGCAGACAGGATAGGAAACCTTAAAGTGGTGAGCCTGGGAATCACACTCACCCTCATTTCCGGGATTTTTATTTCGATCTCCGACAACCTCTGGGTCCTCGGCATTTCACGCTTCGTGGAGGGTCTGGGCTGCGGGGCTTTTTTCCCTGCTGCTTATTCCATGATTGCAGACTGGAAAGACAGCCATCAGAGTCTGGGAGAATTCAATTTCCTGTTAAATGCAGGACTGGCTGCAGGAGTATTTTTCTCAGGGATGCTTGCAGAACTGGAGATCAAGACTGCAATAAACATCTTCACCCTTCTTGCCTTCCTGTCTTTCATCTTCCTCCTTCGCGAAACCCGGGGACAAACCCCGGACAACTCCGGCAGAAAAAAGGACGAATATGGGACTTCAAAAAGAGTTAAACCCCCGGGAGAGCCGCATGAAAACCGGACAGGCTTCAAACCCGGCATGTATCTGGAAAAAACCAGGGAGACTTTTTTTGAAAACGGATTCTGGAAACTCTGGGGAATTTCAGTCGTCCTTTACGGAGCCACAGGAGTGCTGAATTCAAACTATGCAGACTACAGTGCCGGCTTCCTGACAAAACCGGAACTTGGATTTGCAATTTCAGCATCATATCTGGCTGCAATGTTGAGTTCACTTGCTGCAGGAAAAACAAAGGCAAAGAATAAAAGTATAATAAGAGCAGGAATAGTCCTTGCAGCAGCAGGGATCCTGTTTTCTCTAAAAGTGCCTTTACTGGCATTCTTCCTTATTGGTGCAGGAGGAGGGGCAGCAGTCCTTGGGCTTGTTGCTGCAGTCTCCAGAGTGAGCTCGAGCGGGATCGCGATGGGATTATTCAATACAGGAATTTATGCAGGTCTCGGGCTTATTCCAGTATTTGGAAGTTTGTTTATAGGACCTTTAGGCTATGAAAGCGTGTTTCTTGGAAGTGGCCTGGTGCTTCTCACGACGCTTTTTGTTAAATTTGAATAAAACATTTATAAACAAAATCCGGAAATAATTAATAAAAATGTACAGGAAATTGAACATCTGAGTCCGATAATATCTGAGTTTCCACATAAGCTTTAAAAGGCTCAGGACCCTATCCTATGAATAAGCTCAACCTTTTGAAATCGGGTGATTGATTGAAAGTAAAGTCAAGAGTTCAGCTGAGGAAAAATATAAAGAACAAGATGCTAAAAGACCTTGAGTCCGCCTTCGGTAAAGAAATGGAAGACCTGGAAAACAAAACACTTGAAAAGGTTACCCTTGATGAGTATTCCCTTATCCTTGTTGAAGGCAGGCCTCTTCTGTTTGAAATAGAGGAGCATCTTTTTCCCACAGTCCGCGGAGCTCTTGAGATGGGGCTACAGAAACGCCTTGTTGTTGTGGATAAAGGGGCAATTCGCTTTGTATCAAACGGGGCAGACATCATGGCTCCGGGGATCGTGGAAGCTGATCCCGATATAAAAGAAGGGGATTTTGTAATTGTAGTGGAAGAAACACACAGAAAACCTCTTGCCATAGGAAAAGCCCTTATGGAAGGGCAGCAGATGGTTGATTCAGAATCGGGGAAAGCCATAAAGTCAATAAGCCATGTAGGTGACAAAATCTGGAGTTTTGAGTTCTGAGAGTGCCAGAAAAAAGCATTCCCCCTGGAAAAAATCCTTCTTCATAAAACTGAAAGAATCTTCGAATACAGGTCGGGAACCAGTGTAGCTTTATAATAGCAAAATTAATTAATATAGATCCCAATATAGGACAGATACTATCTAAATTTAAAAAAATACAAAAGGCGTGCGTAGATGGCAAAACTTATAGACAAAATCCTTGGCGGCAATGTAAAGAGTTCGACCAGTGCCGAAGACTATACTGAAATCGATCTCAGCAAATATGAAGAGGTTCTGGAGGAAGAACCGGCAGAAACTTACGTAAAAATTGCAGAAATCTCAAGCATTAACCAGGTATCTGCACTTAAGCAGGAAGTTTATAATGGTAATATTCTCATGGTTGACATCTCAAACATAAAAGGCGATGACCTTCTGAGGGACAGGGTTTTAAAGGAGCTTAAAGACGTTGTTGTTGATGTCCACGGAGATATCGCAGGTGTTAAAGGAAACACCGTAATCGTAACTCCTACCGGCATTAAAATCGACAGATCAAAGATCATTGGTGGAAAATATTGAGTCATAAATGTTTTAAGGATGAAAGCTTTGAGACCAGGATCTCCTGCCCCCTGTGTCAGAAAGAGCTTATAATGACATGGCAGAGAGATAATATTCCGTATTTCGGGGAGATCATGTACGTAAGTGCAAAATGCCCCTGCAGTTTTCGCTTTGCAGACACTATGATCCTCTCCAGCAAAGAGCCCATGCGTTATGAGCTGTCAGTTGAGAGCCCTGAAGACCTCGATGCAAGAGTCATCCGTTCAACCTCAGGAACGATCCGAATCCCTGAGATGGGAATAGTTGTCGAGCCAGGCACGGTTTCTGATTCTTATATAACGAATATTGAGGGTGTGCTTCAGAGGGTTCAGAACGTCCTTATGACAGCGAGCAGATGGGTACGGGAAGATGAAGAAAAATTTGCCCGCAGCCAGGAACTCCTGTGCATGCTCAATGAAGTGATTGAAGGCAGGAGGGCAATCACGGTCATCATTGAAGACCCTCTCGGGAACAGCGCAATAATTTCTAAAAAGGCTGTAGCTTCCAAACTCTCAAAAGAAGAAGCAGAGAAGCTGAATACCGGTATGATAGTTTTCGATGTTGACAAATCCGAACTTGCGCATGATATTTCGGACAATGTCAAGCCCCTCGGAGGAGATTAATTCTTTTTTCCGATTTTTTAACAGCCCGGCCAAGATTCAGGGGGCAAAACCCCCATTATAGTTATTTACTTTTGCCTCATAAATGCAAGCATGCCAGGGGCTGTACAGGCTTCCTGTTGAAACCGGGCGCTGCGAGTACACCAGATGTGTAAAACCCTGAAAACCCTTCAAAAGGATTTCAGGTTCAGGCAACTGATTGAAAGGGAAGTGCCGGATTTCTGGGAATTAATAGTACCACCTCCTGCAAAACCTGCAGCCTCCAACCCAGATATATTAAATAATAAAATGCGATTATATTCACCAGCGCCTCATTATAAGACGTCTCATTATAAGATAATAGACAGCAGCATACTTGATAAAAAACTTCATAGTAGAATACTTGATTGAAGCACTTCATAGTAGCATACTTGATTAAAACACTTCATAATTCGGTTTATCATAAGAACTAACTGAAATCACAATAATATGGTGAAGGTATGGCAGAAAGCGAAAAAGAAGCAGCACTTCCTCCAAAAGAGGCATTCAGCGACTGGTACAATGAACTCCTGTGGATGGCAGAAATAATGGACGTCCGCTATCCTGTAAAAGGGCTTTACGTATGGTACCCGTTCGGCTTTGCCATCAGGAGGAATACCTACAGTATCATAAGGGAAATCCTTGACAACAGTGGACATCAGGAAACACTTTTTCCTCTACTTATCCCCGAAAACGAGTTCATGAAGGAAGCCGAGCACATCAAAGGCTTTGAGAACGAAGTTTACTGGGTCACACACGGAGGAAAAGACCCTCTTGACATACCACTGGCTCTCCGCCCAACAAGTGAGACTGCCATATATCCGATGTATAAAAAATGGGTCAGGTCGCACGCTGACTTCCCGCTGAAGCTATATCAGATAGTTAACACCTTCCGCTATGAGACAAAGCATACCCGGCCTCTTATCAGGCTCAGGGAGATCACTTCCTTCAAAGAAGCCCACACCGTACATGCCACCTGGGAAGATGCAGAAGCCCAGGTAAAGGAAGCTATCGGGCTTTACACTGAGATATACCGCAGGCTGGCAGTCCCTGTGCTTCGTTCAAGGAGACCTGACTGGGACAAGTTCCCTGGAGCGGACTATACCGATGCTCTTGATGCTGTTATGCCTGACGGGAAGACCCTTCAGATAGGGACTGTCCACCACCTGGGCGACAACTTTGCAAAGACCTTTGATATAAAATACGAGGCTCCTGACGGCGAACAGCGCTATGCCCACCAGACCTGTTACGGGATTTCAGAGAGGTCTATTGCAGCCACAATCTCCATTCATGGAGACGACAAGGGGCTCGTCCTTCCCCCGGAAATAGCACCTGTCCAGGTAGTCATTATCCCCATCATCTTCAAGAAAGGAGCAGAAGAGGTTTTCGCAGCCTGCAAAGATGTTCAGGAACGCCTGAAGAAAGCAGGGATCAGAGTAGAGGTCGATGCAAGTGACCTGCGCCCGGGAGCGAAATATTACAAATGGGAAATGAAAGGAGTCCCTCTCAGGCTTGAAATTGGACCTCGTGACCTGCAAAATAATGTTGCGGTTGCAGTCAGGAGAGACACGGGAGAAAAGGACCAGATAACTCTGCTCGAGATAGAAGCCGGGGTTCGCCTGAAGTTTGAAGCAATCCAGAAAAGCCTTTACGAGAAAGCCGGGTCTGAACTTGAAAGCCGCATATTTGACTGTGTCGATCTTGACGAGGTAAAAGAAAAGATCCAGGAAGGAGTTGCAACAATCCCCTGGTGCGGCAAGAGGGAATGCGGGCTTGCAATGGAAGACCATATAGGAGCAGGAATCCTGGGAATTCCCCTGACCCCGAGAAGTAAAGGAAAAGAAAAATGCCCTGCCTGCGGAGAGGAAACCGAAACTCGCGTTTACGTTGCAAGGACCTATTAAGACCTGTAAAAGCTCTTCTAAGACACTGGGCAAAATCTGGAAAGTCCAAGAT
>Ga0265295_1007324_pt1 | contig 12792 bp, 11 predicted proteins | sample Munlansysbiofilm_FD_192503 | JGI IMG/M metagenome (GOLD analysis project Ga0265295, IMG submission 192503) | Leachate microbial communities from a municipal landfill in Southern Ontario, Canada - Methane capture system biofilm | ecosystem: Engineered > Solid waste > Landfill > Unclassified ... | reverse complement strand
TGGGCACTGGAGCCGCTCAATTTATATTTATGCCAAAAATACGGAAGATTTTTTTTTAAAAAAAATATTGACCATATTTTATTATATTTTTCCTAATCTTGAAGCTTTAAATTTTAGAGTAGATGCTTTATATAATCAAAGTATTTCATACATGCAGATTTTCTTGTCTTCTATAACTGCAATTTTTTGGATTTTCTTAGTTTATATGACTTCATTGATAATTTTTAATATAAGAAAGAATTTTTAAATGCAATTAAATAAGCCAAAAAAATGCTTTGCTTTTTTTTCAATATTTATAATTATTGTACTTGTATATATAAATTCTTTTAATGCTTCATGGCATTTCGATGATTTTCACAATATAATAGATAATCCTTGGGTCACTGTAAAAGATTTATATCCTGAAACAATTTTAAATACTTTCAAAGCTTCATATGATGGCGGAGAATATGCTCAAAAAAAGATCTATAGGCCTATTCCAATGATTAGCTTTGCAGTTAATTGGTATTATTCTGGAAAAAATACGACTTTATATCATATAACAAATACTGCAATTCATATAATTTCATCATTTTTTTTGTTTTTGACCATTTTTTATTTGTTCCAAACTCCAAATATTAAAAACAGGTATTCTGTTTTAACAGCTTATCATACAGCTTTATTTGCTGCTATTTTATGGGCTGTTCATCCTATACAGACGCAGGCTGTAACATATATAGTTCAAAGAATGGCCTCAATGTCAGGGATGTTTTATATCGGTGGAATTTTGTTCTATTTATTATCAAGATTATCAAAAGAAAAACCTAAAAATTTAATTAATTTTTTTATATGTTTCTTAATGTTTTTCTTTGCTATTTGTTCAAAAGAAAATGCTGCAATTTTTCCAGCAACATTGATATTAGTTGAAATAATTTTTTTCCAAAAGAAAAAATTTTTTATAAAAAATAAATTAATTGTCGGATATTTTTTTATTTTTTTGATTCTTAGCTGTTTTTTTGTATTTTTTGTAATTAATGTTGATTTCTTTTCACTTTTGAAAGGATATCAATCTAGGCCATTTACTCTTTTTGAACGCATCTTAACGGAAACAAGAATTTTATGTTTTTATTTATATCAATTGTTTTATCCTGTTTCATCTGTATTTTCTATTACTCACAGTATTGAAATATCTAAAAACCTAATATCACCATTTAGTACCTTAACATCAATTTTGTTTATTTTATCTGTTATATGTTTTTCACTTGTTTATTACTCTAAATTTCCTTTTCTATCTTTTGGGGTATTATTCTTTTTTTTGAACCATGTTATTGAGTCTTCGTTCATTCCTCTTGAGTTGATTTTTGAACATAGAAACTATATTCCTTCAATGTTTATTTTTCTTCCTGTTTGCCTTTTATTTATAAAATCATTATCAAAATATGATGATCAAATATTTAAGCAATATTTTTTTTCACTTGGCATTCCTCTTGTTCTCATTATAGTTGGTTTTGGAACCTATGTGAGAAATTTTGACTGGATTTCTGAAAAATCACTTTGGTCTGATGCTCTTCAAAAAGCACCTGAGAATGCTAGACCTTATCATAATCTCTCAGGAACATTTTTAAATACAGATGAAGAGTATAAGTTTTTTGAACTTAATAATAAAGCGAGATCTCTTTTTAAAGACAGACTTTATGATGCAGAAATGATTTCTTATCTAAATATAAGTAGATATTATGAAAGAAGAAATGAATATGATAAAGCTGTTCAATATAGTAAAAAAGCTTATGAAAAATTTAACAGTAAAAAAACTTTTTTAGCATATTTGAACTCTCTTTTGTCAAATAATGATATCAGAGAAGTAACTAATATTCTTTCTTTAAATAGTAAAAAGATAAAAGGTAATGAGATTTTAAACATAGAAACTATAGCTTATTTGAAAACACAGGAATATGATAAAGCCTACAATGCAGCTCTAAAAGCATATAAACTTGATCCATTAAAAAATGAAAACATTATATATTTTGGATATGCAAATTATGCTCTTGGGAAAAAAGATGTTGCTAAATTTTATTTCCAAAGAGTTTTAGAAGATAATATTCATACGTATGATAAAATATTTATTTACTTTCTTCTGATCCAAATTTCAACTGAAAATAATGATGAGCTATTTTTAGAAAAAATTATAACTAAATTTGTAAAAAATACTAATTTTTATGTTATAACACAATTTTTAAACATATATAAAAATCAAAAATTTCCAGTAGTTCATATTGATATTGAATCTATTTTTGATAAATTAATAAAAAGCTATAAAGAAAAAATTTTTTTTAAAGAGAAGAATATAGAAAATTGTGATATCAAATAATTTAAAAGATAATTTATACAGAGTTTTTTTATGTCTTTTTTTACTTTTAATCTTGATAATAGTATTTATACTTTCTTCTGTACCACCAATAAGTAGAGATGCTTTAGTACATCATCTGGCAGTACCAAAACTATATATTGAAGCAAGAAAAATAATTGAACTTCCCTGCATGTCATATTCATATTTTCCAATGAATCTTGATATGCTTTACTTAATACCTTTGTATTTTGGCAATGATATTATTCCAAAGTTTATTCATTTTTCATTTGCACTTTTTACCTCTTTTTTAATTTATAATTATTTAAAAAAACGTCTTGATAAAAACTATTCAATTTTTGGAGCTTTTCTTTTTTTATCTGTCCCAATTATTATTAAACTTTCAATTACAGTTTATGTTGATCTTGGTCTTTTGTTTTTTTCAGCATCATCACTTATTCTTTTGTTTGAATGGGTAAATTCAAAATTTAAATTAAAATATCTTGTTTTTTCCGGCGTTTTTTGCGGCCTTGCCATGGGTACAAAGTATAATGGTCTTATTACTTTTTTTATAATATCCATGTTTGTTCCTTTTTTTTATTCAAGGTTTTCTGGTGTAAAAAAATATATATCCTTAAAATCATGCAGTTTTGGTATTTTTTTTGTTTTTATTGCTCTGGCAGTATTTTCACCATGGATGGCAAGAAATTATATATGGAAGGGTAACCCTGTTTATCCTCTTTATAATAAATATTTTAATATAAAAAATGAAAATCTCTGTAAAGTTCATGAAGGTATAGTTTATGAAGAGTCTTTGGGTATAAATCTTTTTAAAAAAAGAGAGCTTTTTTACAATGAAACTCCACTTGATATGGCTCTTTTACCTGTAAGGATTTTTTTTCAGGGTAAAGATAATGATTTTCAGTTTTTTGATGGTAAGTTGTCTGCTTTGCTTTTTTTTCTGCCAATAATTGCATTTATTCCATATGGCAAAAAAGATGAATTTGAATATGAAAAAAAGGCTATGCTTATTTTTTCTGCTTTGTTTTTTTTCTTTGCATTTTTTTCAAGCGTTGTAAGAATAAGATATTTTGCACCGGTTATTTCTTTCCTGGTAATTTTATCTGTATTTGGGATAAAAAAATTTAACTTAATTGTCAGTGAAAAGTTTAAGAAATATAAAAAATTTTTATTTCCATTATTTTACGGTTCAATAGCTTTATACCTTATAATTTATAATGGAGGATATATTAAACATCAGTTTGAATATGTGAAACCTTTTAAATATATCAATGGAGAGTTGTCCAGAACTCAATATATATCAATGTTTAGAAAGGAATATCCTGCATTTGAATTTATAAATGAAAATTTACCTGAAACTTCAAATATTTTATTTTTTTATCTAGGTAAGAGGGGGTATTACTGTGACAGAAATTATGTTCCAGATGAAGGACGAAGTATTTTTTTTCTCTATTATTTAGTAAGAACTTTTGAAAATGCAGATGATATATCAAAAGAACTTGAAAAAAGAGGGGTTACTCATTTTCTTTTTAATAATAAATTTGTTAAAGAAAGGATAGCTGAAGATTTAAAGAATAAAGAAACGGAAATACTTCTAAATTTTATTAATTTAAATACAAAAAAAATGTATGATGATTTTGGTTTTTCATTATACGAGATTAAGTGAGAATTGTATGTATCTTATAATAATAATCCCATGCTTAAATGAGGAAAAAACAATTACAAATGTAATAAATTCCATACCAAAAAAAATAAATGGAATTTCTTCTATTGAAATACTGGTAATTGACGACGGCTCAACAGACAATACAGCAGAGCTGGCAAAAAAAGCAGGAACATCAGTTATCTCCCACAAAATAAACAGAGGTGTTGGAACTGCTTTTCATACAGGAGTGGAAGAAAGCATTAAAAGGGGAGCAGATATTGTTGTAAATATGGATGGTGACGGACAGTTTAATCCAGATGATATTGAAAGACTCATTGCTCCAATTTTAAATAACAACGCAGATTGCGTTACAGCTTCAAGGTTTAAAGACAAATCCCTTTCTCCAAAAATGCCTTTTATAAAAAAATGGGGTAATGTCCAGATGGCAAGGCTTATAAGTTTTTTAACAGGTAAAAAATATTATGATGTCTCCTGTGGCTTTAGAGCATATTCAAAGGAAACAATACTAAGAATGAATTTATTTGGTAAATTTACCTACACCCAGGAAACATTTTTAGACCTTGCTTTTAAAAACATGCAAATTGTAGAAGTCCCATTAAAAGTAAGGGGAGAGCGTGAGTTTGGAAAATCAAGGGTTGCATCAAATATATTAAAATATGCAATAAATACTTCAAAAATAATTTTAAGAGCTTTCAGAGACTATAAGCCTTTAAAATTTTTTGCTTTTCTTGGTACTGTTTTTCTTATTCTTGGTTTGTGTCTTGGTGTTTTTTTTATTTATTATTATATGGACACAGGTAGGTTCACAGGACAGCTATGGGCAGGTTTTTCAGCCGGGTTTTGCATACTTTTCAGTTTTTTGTTTTTTCTTACAGGGCTTCTTGGTGATATGCTTGTGAGGATAAGGAATAACCAAGAGAAGTTGCTGTATTTTGAGAAGTTAAAAATTTATAATACAATTAATAAATAATTAAGGTAGTAAACTATGAAAGTTTTATTTGATATTGGGCACCCAGCACATGTACATTTATTTAAAAATTTTATTTTATATCTGATTAAACATGAGCATGATATAAAAGTAGTTTCTAGGAAAAAAGATGTTACTGAAGCACTTTTAGATTATTATAATATAAAGCATATTCCAGTTTCAAAACCAGGTAAGAATATTTTGAAAATGTTTCTTGAATTAATTAAAAGAAATATTTTTATTTATAGACTTAATAGGAAAAATAATTTTGATTTTGCTTTTGGTACTTCTTTTTCAATAGGTCCCATTTCTTTTATTTCTAGAATGAAATCATTTAATTTCACTGAGGATGATGATAAGATTATACCTCTGTACGTATATTTGACATACCCCTTTTCAACAAAAATTATTAATCCTTCCTGTTTGATTTTTAAAAAGTGGAAAGAAAAAAGAGTCCTTCACAGTTCATATCATGAATTAGCATATCTTCACCCTAATAATTTTAAGCCTGATGTTAAAATTTTAGAGAAATATAATCTTAAGCCTTATGAATATATAATTATAAGATTTTCTTCTCTCTCTGCATATCATGATTTTGGAATTAAAGGTTTTGCTGATAATGTTTTGATTGAAATTGAAGAAAAGTTTAAATCATATCAAAAAGTAATAAGTAGAGAAGATTCTAAAACACACTCAATAGATCCTTGGGATATGCATAATGTTTTAGCATTTTCAAAAATGATTATTACAGATTCTCAAACAATGACAATGGAGGCCTCTGTTTTAGGTGTGCCTTCGATAAGATATAATAGTTTTGTTGGAAAAATAAGTTGTCTTGCTGAATTGGAGCTAAAGTATGGTTTAACTTATGGTTTTTTGCCTAGCAAAGATGAATTCAAAATGTTAAAAAAAATAGACGAGCTTTTGAGTAATAAAAATTTAAAAGAAGATTGGATTATTAAAAGGGATAAAATGCTAAGTGAAAAGTGTGATTTTAATAACTGGCTTATTCAATTTTTTGAAGTAGAAAGGAGGGATAGCGTGTAAAAATTAATAGTTGTTAAGTCCCATGCTAATCTTTCTTAGAATTAATTAAATAAAATAAGTTAATTGTTTTAAAATAAAATATATTAGAAATAAGCCCTAATGAAAAGATAATAAGTATAGTGGTTGCATTGGCTAAAAGAGTTATTAATATTGCACTTTCAGGTTCTAATCCTGCAAGCCCCATCATTCCTCCTGTTAATAATTGTGTAACCCCTAAATTACCTGGAGTAATTTTAATTATAATAGAGGCCATCATAAATAAACTAATAAGTGTAATACTTATAAAAGATAAGTTAAATGAAAGAATTTTAGAGATCCAGTAAAACCAACAGATATTTGTTAAAATTTTGAAAATATTAATAAAAAAAATTGAAACACACAGCTTTTTATTGCTCCAGAGGCTATATATATTTAAAGATAATTTTTCATAAAAAATTTTAATTTTGTAAAATAGTCGATTTTGTCGGATTTTTATATTATAAAAAATAATATGTATTATTAGAATGGATAATGGGCTTAAAGCTAATAGTAAGCAAATGAAACTAAACCATGAAAAAATGATATTTGTTGATATTGCAAAAAATAGTCCTATAAAGCCGGTAAATATTAAATTAACCATATATAAATAGATATTTATTGAAAAGCTTTCAGTTACTTTCATATTATATTTTTGCTTAAAATATATAGTAGTAAAAAACAAACTACCTTGAAACGGGAATATAAATCCCCAAAAATTCATTGCAGCTGGAAGTAAAATTATGTCTTTAAAATTAATTTTTACTCCGTAATGTTTTCTTGTCAAAAGATACATAAGCCCAGAAAAAAAATATATAATTAAAGCAAATATTATTGAATAAAAGATTTCATGGACTTTTATCTTAAAAAGAATTTTTATATCAGACAAGTCTATCCAGAAAAAAAGAGCAGTTAAGAGAAAAAATAAAAAAAAATATGAAATTAAGTTTTTTCTCATGACGGATTATTTTTTTTTATAATTTTACAAGGATTCCCTGCCACTATAGTATTATCTTTTATATTTTTAGTTACAACTGAGCCGGCCCCAACAACAACATTATTGCCAATTTCAACTCCAGGAAGTATAACACTATTAGCACCAATCCAAACATTATTGCCAATTTTTATTGGTTTAGTAATAATATGATTTGAATAGTTTGCTAGATCATGATTTGCACTTATAATTGATACAGAAGGGCCAATACGAACGTTATCTCCGATAAGTATTCCATTGTTACCTTGAATGTACTGATTAGGTCCAGTACCTGGTGCAGCTTTTTTACCAAAAGAAATATTATGTGTATAGGTTATATGAGATGTTGGATGTACAGGCCATGGCACATGAACATTAAAAAGCAATATTCTTTGATAAAAAAAATAATAGGCATATTTCCAATTAGGCTGAGCTTCATCTTTATATTTATACGTTAGTTTTAAAATCATACCCACTATATTTAATACTTTTTTTAAATATTTCAAAATTATTTCCATTATTTTAATAAATATTTATTAATTTTTAATTAAAGTAAACAATTTAAAATACTGACAGTTGCTTTGCCATTCCCATAGGGCTGGCTGCATTCACCAACACTATTCCAATTAGTTACCATATCAATGATTTTTTTTTTATCAGAACCAACAAGCTCATTCCATCTTGCTTCAACAGTCTCAACCCACTCAGTTTGTTCTCTAAGGGTAATACAGGGTTTTTTAAAAAAATACGCTTCCTTCTGAACCCCCCCCGAATCGGTAATTACCATACGACATTTTTTCTCAAGATAAATCATGTTAAAAAAACCTACAGGCTCAATTAACCTGATATTTTCATTAAATTTAAGATCAAACTGCTCAAGCATTTTTTTTGTTCTGGGATGAAGAGGCATTACAGCATTTACTGCAGATTCATTTAGTGCTTCAACAATGTTTCTAAGATTTTCATATGAATCTGTATTTTCGGCTCTGTGAAGAGTAATAAGTGCAAAATCATCGGGTATTTCAACATTTTTTGGAGGACACGCAAATTTTTCATAAAATAACGATGCGTCATACATTACATCACCGGTATTGAATACATTTTTTGTTATGCCCTCTTTATCCAGATTTTTTACTGCTGTTTCTGTGGGACAAAATAGAAATGAAGAAATATGATCCGTTAAAATCCTGTTCTGTTCTTCAGGCATTTTCATATTGAAACTTCTAAGACCGGCTTCCACATGGGCTACAGGGATATGAAGTTTTGATGCTGCCAGTGCTCCTGCAAGAGTTGAATTTGTATCTCCGTATACAAGAAGAAGGTCCGGCTTTTTATCTAGAAGCACTTCTTCAATCTTTTCAAGCATTCTTCCTGTCATTTTTCCATGAGTTCCCGAGCCGATATTAAGATTTATATCAGGTTTGGGAATCATCATTTCCTTGAAAAAGACATCCGACATATTTTCATTATAATGCTGTCCTGTATGCACTATAATTTCTTCAAATTTGTCTGAATATTCTTTTTTAACAAGCCTGCTTATAACTGCCGCCTTAACAAACTGAGGTCTTGCTCCAACAATTGTTACAATTCTTTTCATTTAATTTTCCGTTATTAATACTATTCTGATAAATAAAGACTCTTATTATTCATTGAATATCTGGCGTTGCACATCAAACATTTAATATCATCTTCTGATTCAAATTTAAGAGTTTCTCCGCATCTGCAAACCCATCCGATCTGTTTTGCAGGCACACCCGCAACCAGTGCAAAATCAGGTACATTTTTATTTACAACTGCACCTGCTGCTACAAGTGCGTATCTTCCTATTGTGGTTCCGCAGACTATTGTTGCGTTGGCTCCTATTGAGCACCCTTTTTTAAGAAGAGTTTTTTTAAATTCATCTTTTTTTTCAATAAAAGCTCTTGGATTAATAACATTTGTAAAAACACATGAAGGCCCGCAGAAAACTCCGTCTTCAATTTCAACTCCATTGTATACAGACACATTGTTCTGAATTTTGCAGTTGCTTCCTATTTTTACACTTGGACCGGCAACAACATTCTGACCAAGGGTTGTATTGTCACCTATTACAGTATTTTTAAGGACATGGCAGAAATGCCAGATTTTGGAATTTTCACCTATTTCACAGTTTTCATCCACATACGAAGATTCATGCACAAAATATTTTTCAGACATTGTAAAAATCCTTTATGTAGGAACAGACAGACAAAATATCTTTTTCTTCCAGAAACGGATGCATTGGAAGAGACATTACAGTTTGGCTCAGTTTTTCTGATATAGGAAAATTTTCCGGTTTTTCATCTAAATATTTAAAGGCTTCCTGTCTGTACAGAGGAATGGGATAGTGAACTGCTGTGGGAATATTCTTTGATTTAAGAAATTCCTGAAGCTCATCCCTTTTTTCAACTCTTATTGTGTACTGTGCCCAGGTAGACAGGTTCTGATCCAGAACTTCTGGTGTTTCAACTATGTCGGCCAGATTTTTTGTATATATATCTGCAACTTTGTTTCTAAGGGCAATTTCTTCTGAAAAATACTTTAATTTCACTCTTAAAACTGCAGCCTGAATTGTATCAAGCCTTCCGTTTATTCCAATATATTTATGCCTGTAACGTTTTTCCTGGCCGTGATTTAAAATAATTCTCATTTTTTCTGCAAGCTCATTGTTATCGGTAAAAACAGCTCCTCCGTCTCCGAAGCATCCAAGGGGCTTTGCAGGGAAAAAGCTTGTTGTACCAACATTTGTTAAAGTGCAGGATTTTTTGTTTTTATATTCTGCTCCAAATGACTGGGCTCCGTCTTCAATCACCCAGAGATTATGTTTTTCTGCAATTTTATTTATTTCATCATAGTCTGCACATTGCCCGTAAAGTGAAACAGTAATTATCCCTTTTGTGTTACCAGTAATTTTTTCTTCTATACTTTTGGGATCAATATTGAAAGTTACAGTGTCAATATCTGCAAAAACAGGTTTTGCTCCAAGGAATGCAACAGTTTCTGCAGTTGCAATAAAGGTAAATGCAGGAACTATAATTTCATCTCCGGGCCTTACATCGAGTGCCATCATAGGGATAACAAGAGCATCAGTTCCTGAAGAACAGCCTATTGAATTTTTGGAGCCGCAAAAACTGCAAAGTTCCTGTTCAAACTCTTTTACATCAGTTCCGTTAATAAAAGCTGTATTTTCTATCACATTTTGAATTGCTGAGTCTATTTCGTCTTTATACTTCAAATATTGTAATTTTAAATCTACAAATTTCATATTAACCTGCTGATTAAATTTGATTGAAAAAATTTTTTACTAATATTCTAGTGGCAGTGAAACTGTTTTTCTGTCCCTTGCCGAAAGATATGCGGCTATTAAAACTTCTAAAGATTTCAGACCTTCTCTTCCATCTGTTTCTGGTTCAGCCTCACCTCTTAAAGTGTCAATTACATTTTTATAGTAAAGGGGGTGGCCAAATCCATAAACTGAAGTTGTTTCATAGCTTGCGTTTTTTATATCCTTGTCATAGTCTTTTTCTTCTTCAAAATCCCAGGTAATTATTTCATTTACTGCTACTCCGCCTATTCTTACAGTTCCTTTTTCACCTAGTATTGTAATTGAGCCTTCGTAATTTTTTGGATAGGTAAGCATTGTAACTGCCATTGAACCAAGTGCATTGTTTCTCCATCTTACATTCATTACTCCGGTGTCTTCAACTTCAATATCCCTTGCAAGTGTTCCAGTCATTGCCTGAACATCTGCAATGGGGCCTATGAGCCATTCAAGAAGATCTACATAGTGGCTCGCCTGGTTCATGAACGCACCTCCGTCAAGCTCCCAGGTTCCTCTCCATTTACCCTGGTCATAATATTCCTGAGGCCTTGTCCAGAAAACATTTAAGTGAACCATATGAATTCTTCCAAATCTTTTTTCTTCAACTGCTCTTTTCAAAAGCTGCAATGTAGCGTTTCTTCTGTTCTGTTTTACTACAAAAAGTCTTACCCTTGCTTCATCGCAGGCTTTTACCATCCTTACTCCATCTGCCCATCTTGTGGCCATTGGTTTTTCTGTTATTACGTGTTTCCCTGCTTTTGCCGCCATTACAGTTTGATCTGGATGAATACCGCTTGGCGTGCAGAGAACTACTGCATCAATATCTTTATTGTTTAATAACTCCTGATATTGTGTGTGAGTATTTACCGGGTATTTTTCTTTTATTTTTTGAAGGAGATTTTTATCGTTATCGCAAACAGCGCTTAGCTCCAGGTTGTCTGAATGACTTTCTATTGCTTCAAAGTGTTTTTGGGATATCCTGCCGCAACCTATAACTGCAAGTTTTATTTTTCTATTTGTGATTGTTCCAAACATTTTATCTCCCTGTTTTTTAGTTATGAATAAATAGAAACACTTTATCACTATAAAATTTTTTTTGAAATGTGTAAAATTTCCAGGTTAATTATTGCTTTTATTTCGAGTTAACAATTTTATCTTTTTAATTTGTTTCGAAGATTTATAAAATATCATCACTTACAGCTATTTTAATTAATTTTGTTGTAGGTTTATAAAAAAATATCTGTATGACTCAATAATTTTTATCTTTAGATCTTATATGGATGAAGCTGCATTTATTTTGTTCTTACTGACTTCATACACGCTGTCCTTTTTTGTTATATTTAAAATCAATTGTACCAAGCAGACGTTGTTCCAAAGCATAACCCATGCCAACATCAAGTTGGTCATCAGATTGAAGATAATACAAGATTACTCCGAAAGGAACTTCTTTAAAACTTGATCTGGAATGCATTTTTGAAAAAGGTGGATTTACTTTTTTGGCAAAATAATCATAAACTCTTCCCCAAAGATGCCTGGCTGCTTCTCCGCAATATATTGGTTCTCCTGTTTCATCCAGAAAAACATAAACTCCGGGTTTTTTCCAGCAGTCATCTCTTTGTGAATATTCATCTTTAATATATTCTGATTCCATGTGTTCAAAATTAAAATTTTCTGAAAATTTATATATTGATGATATTCCAAACATAGGGTTTTTGAATTTATCATTTAATAATTTTACTTGTTTATCAATTTCTTGTAATTTGGTCATTCTTTTTTCCAATTATATTTGTGTAGTTGTAAATAAACTTTTTTTCGAAAAATCTTTTTTTTCTGCCTGAATTTATACATGAACTAAATCCATTTGCTCTGTTTATTTTTAAGGGGTTACCCCTACAAGTTTATCTGTATAGCGTTTCCCAACTTCTGAATTTTTATGAATGCATCAAGAGTAGAGCATAATAATTTTTTCAAAATCCTTGATTGAACTGCATGTTTTCAGTAGTTGTCATGGCAAGTTTTCCACTTGTTCTTGAAATATCTTTAAGTGAGTTCACAATAACCTATGTTTTAATTTATAATGTTATACCCTGATTTTTTTAAATAGCCTGTAAGCTCATTTCTTGCAGAAGTATCCCTATGCACCAGCTTAACAGCCTTTGGTTTTTGCTCCATTGATTTTACCCATTCAACCAGAAAAGTTTTGTCAGCATGGGCAGAATATCCAGATAAATTGTGAACTTTTGCTTTTATGTAAATTTTTTGATTATTGATTTTTACATATCCGTTTGGATGTTTTGAATATTTTATTATATCGTTTCCAGGTGTGCCATTTGCCTGATATCCTATGAAAAAAATATCATTTTCTTTTTTATCAAGATTAAATTCCAGATGGTTTAAAATTCTTCCTCCATTGCACATTCCGCTTCCTGCAATTATTATG
>Ga0265295_1007323_pt1 | contig 12792 bp, 11 predicted proteins | sample Munlansysbiofilm_FD_192503 | JGI IMG/M metagenome (GOLD analysis project Ga0265295, IMG submission 192503) | Leachate microbial communities from a municipal landfill in Southern Ontario, Canada - Methane capture system biofilm | ecosystem: Engineered > Solid waste > Landfill > Unclassified ... | reverse complement strand
ACCTGTCTCTACTATGGAGCAGCAACAATACAGCCAGTAGCCCCATGCAAATAGTAACTGTCCCATGCCATGGCAATCAGGTGCTTGTATGGATTACTATCTGTAAATGAAATAACCTGGCTAAGTGTCTCTTGATCAAGCAGCCAGTTAACACCTGCTTTTGGGTAATGGCTGTTATTGTCAACAATTGAATAATTACCATAGGGTATATCCTTAAAAGTATAACGTCCCACCTCTGCCGTAGGGCGCAGAGTGTCAAGCCATACGGTAAAAGTATTGGTCACTGGCAGTGCCGAATAAATTTTACCAGTGTCATTGTTTCTCAGTTGCAAAGGTATGTCGTTAAGTCGCATTCTAAGCCAGTAATTATAGCTGTTTAGGTACAACCTGACAATCAATGACTTCTCTCTTTGCTCCATCTTCCCTATCTGTAGATCAGCAAGTTCCAACTGTGGTGAATAAAACATTCCCCAGCAAAACTGTCTCAGTCGTTGTGCATAAGGGAAGCCTGTCTCTTCAAAATAGCGTGGACTCACAAAATTCACTGACTCAACGTAAGTCAGGAATATGTTGTTCTGAATAGCCTTGCGATCAGCAAAGGTTGCGCGGGCACTGGCAGCCAACGTTGTGTTTTGGGGATATTTGTAATGGAGGTGTTCAACCAGCAGGGTTAACAACTTGACCTGTATATCATACCAGTAGCTTGCATGACGAGCCAATTCCGGATACACATCCGCTGAAAAGCCTCGCTTGTGCTGGATTTCTCCCCATATATCCAGCAGCCCTCGCGCATGTGTAACAGGGTCTGTAAGCAGGGTTGCATGTATTGTCGCAAGATCGGTCTCAAGGTCGCGCTTTTCAAGGCGGTTTGCCAAATGTGCAACCAGATCCGCATAGCCTTTTTCGGCAGGATTGGTTGCAGCAATAATGTACAGCTGTTCATAGGCCTCATTAGCAAAGGCAATGATCGAGGTAAGCGTACTCTTTTTGAGGTTGTACTCCATGTTGTTAAGCTGATTGGTTATGCTGTCGAGCTGTGCCTTTAAATCTGCAAGTTCTGTGATGATATTGTGCAGCATTTTCTGTTGCCCTGACAACATATCAATGATTTCATTTTGCCGATCTGGCGGTTCTTTACCCCAACCAAAAGCTTCTTTCAACACATAGCCTGCTGCCTCAGAACCAACATAACCCAAAGCTCCCTCAGCTATGGCACCGGCAATAAAGGAAGCTGCTCCAGTCAGCATACCATCACATTCTTTTGCAAAGCATGGTGCATCTTCAGTTGGATTAGCGATCTGGCTTACCAGGTGCTGGTTAAATAATTGTAATCCGCCAGTTTTACGTACTGCCTCCATAAACGCACCGCTATTGAACTGCTCTTCCAAAAAGTGGATATCATTAACGTAATCAACAGTATCTGGCAGTTGCAGATATGCCCACACCTTCGTTGCAGCGTCAATATTGCTCAGATCCGGTCTGGCTCGGTGGTACTCTGCTATCAGTGTTGTCAAAGGATTTACAACGTAAAAAGCATAGTTATCCTGATTTTTACCACGTACTTCTGTGCAAAGCGTTTCGGTCATTGTTTCTCCACCCTGACCAACGGTACCCCCACTAACAACTATATTATAGTCATCAGGCAGTTTTCCGGGATAAGAGAGCAGAAACGAACCATTTGTATAGGTTTCGTCTGTTTCACGATAGATCTCTTTGCCATCAACAGATGTAAGGATAACTGTGGCACCTACAATCGGTTCATCCAAAGTAGCTATGCCGGTAACCATGGAATCTGAATGGCTTGAACTGCAACCAGCAATTACCATGGCTGCAATTAATGCAATTAAGACAAATATACAGGCTGACTTTCTACCTGAAAAATAACTGCTATTAATAGTAAAGCGCATAGATTGCTCACTCCTACAGAATTTTACCTTCGTGATTTCTACCCGCTTTTTTAAACAAAAAAATATTCACGTCAAGAAAAAAATATCTGCCTAAACTCAAGGATTATAAATATTGCCGCCACCTGCAAGATATGCCTGCAACACTGCCCTGCCCTCCTTCCGCATAAAACCATGCACAACTTCTATCCCCCGCTCCTCCAGATAGTTGTAGGATTCATCAAAAACAGGTCCTTCATCAAAGCCGATTGCGCGGGCATCATCAGCCTTTGCAGCATACACCAGCCGTTCCACACCACTCCAGAGTACTGCCCCCAGGCACATGGCACAGGGTGCGCAGGATGTAAAAAGCTCAAACCTGCCCTTTGTGGCAAGGCTATAACTTTTAAGCAGTTTTTCTGCAAAAACAATCGCCACCATCTCTGCATGTAAAGCAGAGTTATTGGCTGGAACCACCAGATTCATGCCAGCACTGACTAACCGCCCGTCAGCTCTGTCAAACACAGCAGCACCAAATGGACCGCCTCCTTCGGCAATATTTCGCCTTGCCAGAGCTACTGCCAACTCCATTTTACTGGTATCATCATTAAATAAAGTACGCCCATCTAAAAAACCTGGCAACCACTCTGGCAGTGTTATCTCAACGGATTTCATCATTTAACAACTCCTTCAAAAACCATCTTACCATCAACATAATAATAACCTTTGCCCTGATGCTCCCAAAACTCAAGATTATCTGACGCATACCTGGCACCTGAAGCAGAAACAGCCTGCGCCAGGGTAGCTGAACTACCATCCGGAAAACAGATAGTAACCTGCTCTTTTGTTAGATCAAAACAGGCGATAAGCTGCGTACCACTATCGCTGATATAGGCAGCTTTCACCTGTTGCATTCCACTACAACCTGAGTTGCACACAGTTGTCGTGGAACAAGCTGACAGCATTAAAGCTGCTGTCGTACAGGTGACAAGAATGGTGTTTTTCAAAGTTAAAGCCTTTCCTGAACAAAATACCCCCTCTTAACATGCTTTTGCAAAACCATAACTGAATACCTATTATTACACCTTACAAGCTCTGTTCACCTATTATGTATTAATTTTGCAGTATATGGATATGTGACGTATAATTTTTATCAATTTACAAATGGAGGAGGTTGCATCATATGCAAGCACAACGAATCGTAACAAAAGCCGATGCCACCGGACATCTGACCGGGTTGCCGCTAATGCCGCCCGGCAGACCAGTGGAAGTCATCATGCTTCTCCTTGATAATCAGATACCGGCAACACGCCCACGTCGCAAACCACCAACCCGCTTGCAGGGCAAAATCCGCGAAACTGGTGATGTTTTATCATCTGCTTCTGTCGATGACTGGGGAGTTGCCTGATGCTATTACTGGATACACATATCTGGTTATGGTGGATAAACGGTACTCCGGACAAACTTTCTTCTTCCTTGCTTGAAAGAATTGAACATGCTGAAACGGTTGCGGTTTCTGCAATTTCCTGTTTTGAGCTGGAATGGCTGGCAAGGCATGGAAGAATTGAGCTGGACATCAGCCTGGATGACTGGTTCTCAGGTGCACTCTCTGAAACCGAAATCATTTGCCTGCCGGTGACCGGTCAAATAGCACGACTTGCTGCTTCTTTGCCCGAGCATCACAAAGATCCGCAGGATCGCCTGATTATTGCAACAGCAATCAACAACAATTGCCATCTCGTCAGTGCCGACAAACAGTTTTCTCACTATAAGGAAATCAGCAGACTACTCGTACAGGCATAGTAAATTGAAAACTGTATCAGCGTAAAATTAACGCAAACAGACCAGGGAAACATCCCTGGTCTGTTGTGTAATGGTCTGTAATGGCTGGCTGTTTGTCTTTACTTCACTTCAACCTGAATCTGCTTGGGTTTGACTTCTTCTTTTTTTGGCAGGGTAATGGTTAAAACGCCACGCTCACAGGTTGCTGAAACCTGATCCTGTGCAACTGTTGCAGGCAATTTAAAACTACGCTGAAAACTGCCAAAATAACGCTCTATCCGGTGGTAATTATCTTTTTTAACATCTGATTCATGCTTGCGTTCGCCTTTGATGGTTAAAAGATTATCCTCAATCCGCACATCAATATCTTTTTGCTCCAGATCAGGCAGCTCTGCCTTGATTACAATGGAATCAGCGGTTTCATAGATATCCACCGCCGGTTGCCATACCCCTTCCTTAATCTCTTCACCGCTAAATTCAGCAGGATGACCCCAGGACAGATTAAGCAGCCTGTCCATCTGGTCTTGCATACTGCGCAGCTCACGCAAAGGGCTGTATTTGACGATTGCCATAACACTTATCCTCCTTTTGTCATTGTTTTGCCGGAACATCCGACCTATGTGTTAAAAACATAAGCAGCGTTTTGGCATTGTCAAGTGGAACAACCAGCAGCCATGCTGTCCAGCAGTTCGCCAGATGGTCCATACAAGGTAACTGCAAGCGGCATCATGCCCACGGCATGGGTAGAGCATGAAAGACAGGGATCATAACAGCGTATTCCATGCTCAATACGATTAAGCAGCCCTTCCTCAAGACGACCACCAACCAGATACTTTTGTGCTATCTGCAACACAGTACGGTTCATGGCCAGGTTGTTCTGTCCGGTGGCAATTATCAGATTTACATAGTTTAAAAGCCCGTTATCATCCACACGGTATTCATGAAACAACACTCCCCGTGGTGCCTCCACAACACCAACACCCTGTCTGTTATTGGTACGGGCATGGCTGCGCACATTACGGTCAAGCAGTTCCGGATCATTTAACAACTGCTCCATGGTTTCCAGACAGAAAAGTATCTCAATCAACCTTGCCTGGTGATAATAAAAACTGCCCTGTACCGGTTCTCCGGCTTCACCAAACTGACGGAAAAATGCCAGCTCTGCATCAGCCAGCGGTGTTTTTGCATGACAAGCCACGTTAAGCCGCGATAATGGACCTACCCTGTACATCCCCTGATCAGGGTGGTGTTGCCGCGAACGGTAAAAAGGAAACTTCAGGTAACTCCAGCTTTTTTCACCTTCACCAATAATGCTGTCATAAGCAGCGGGGTCAAAACCATCTTCCAGCAGCTCTCCCTTTTCATCCACCATGCGCAGAAAACCGTCATAATGCTCCAACCCGCCCTGCTCGTTTACCAAACCAAGGTGCAGGCTGGGAAAGTTACCGTAACAGGAAGCTTCTTCCTGCAAGCGTTCCAACGCTTCTTTGCCCAGTTTTAATGCTTTTCGCGCTGTTGCCATGGCCTTTGGCAAGCCGGAAGCGATTTTGTCGCGCAAAACCTTTGTCAGTGGCTCCCGCACACCTCCAGAAACAACCCATGCCGGATGCACAGATCGATCACCCAGCAGACGGATTACATCCTGACCATATTGACGCAATCTTATCCCTTCTCTGGCAGTCTCGGGCATCTGCTCCAAAAGACCGACAAGGTTGCGTTTGGCAGGGTTACTCTCCATCCCCAATAGCAGATCAGGACCGGAAAGCAGATAAAAGCTTAAGGCATGGCTTTGTACCAGTTGCGCACAATGCATTAACCGCCGCAGTTTTTCGGCTGCCGGCGGTATTTTAACCCCTTTAAGGGCATCACCAGCCTTTGCTGAAGCAAGAGCATGGCTGACCGGACAGATGCCACAAATCCGTTCTGTAATGGATGGCATTTCGCGGTAACTGCGCCCAAGGCAAAACCGCTCAAAACCGCGAAACTCGGTAACATGAAAACGGGCATCAGCAACTTCACCGGCATCATTTAAATGAATGGTGATTTTGGCATGCCCCTCAATACGGGTAACAGGTGAAATTGTGATGGTTTCAGACATTACCTACTCTCTCCTGGATAACAGCCTTTTATAGACATAGGGCAACATCTCCTGCAAATCTGTGGCATTCATACCGATTTCCCCTTGTTTTTCTGCCACAAGATCACCAGCCATGCCATGTACAAACACCCCAAGCCGGACAGCAGTCCAGGCATCGTACTTTTGCGCCAGCAGTGCGGAAATGATTCCGGTGAGCAGGTCTCCCATGCCTCCACTTGCCATGCCAGGGTTGCCGCTGGCGTTAATGGCAACTCTGCCATCAGGGGCAGCCATAATAGTACGGGCACCTTTTAACACCTGATAAACACCGTATTTACTGGCAAAATCCCGAGCAATGGCAATGCGGTCATGGTTCACTTCGTGTGTGGTGATGTTGCAAAGCCGTGCCATCTCTCCCGGGTGGGGGGTAAGAATCAATGTTTGAGCCGCCTTGCGTAAAAGCAGCTCCGGATTTTTTGCAATGGCGTTTAAGCCATCGGCATCAATTACCATTGGGGTTGTGATTGTCTTAACCAGTTGCTGTACAAGGCTGATGGTTTCGGGATGTGTACCAATGCCTGGTCCCAAAGCAAGCATATCCTTATCTGCCAGCAGTTGCTGTATAACAGGCAAGGCAGACAGATTTAACGAAGCTGGTTCTTCGGCAGGTAGTGGAACAGTCATAACTTCTGTGGTTTTTATCTCGGCTGTCTGGTGCAACTGCTGCGGTACAGCCAGCGTTACCAGACCTGCACCGGCACGGACAGCACTATTGGCAGCCAGAACAGCTGCTCCGGATTTACCGGAAGAGCCAGCCACCACCAGACAATGACCGCAATCCCCTTTATGTGCAGTACGCTGGCGCGGCTTTAAAAGCAAAGTAGCTGCTGCTTCATCAATAAACTCATAGCCTTTTGCACTATTAAGCACTGTTTGCGGAATACCAATATCAACCACCTGCAACTGCCCGACATAATCAGCACCAGGGTAAAGCAGATGCCCTGCTTTAATGCAGGCAAAGGTCACTGTCAGATCAGCCTTTACTGCCTCACCAGGCAACTTACCGGTTGTGCCGTTGATACCACTTGGTATATCCACCGCAACAACCACACCCTGGCTACGGTTAATAAGCCTGACAGCCTCCAGATAAACACCGCAAAGCGCATGGCTTAAACCTGTACCCAAAAGGGCATCAACCAATAAAGATGCTTCAGATATCTGCTGCTGATGGTTACTGATAAACTCTTGGGTATCAGTGCAAAAACAGACCTGATGCTTTTCAAGCTGGTTAAGGGCAAGTAAGGCATCACCTTTAATCTCATCCTGTCTGGCAAGGACAATCACCTGCACCTGCCAGCCGTTTTGCAATAGATGGCGGGCTATAACGTAACCATCACCACCATTATTACCTTTGCCAGCCAAAACCACTGCCTGTTTGTGCTGCATATCACCATAGGCAGCCAATATCTCTTCGGCGCAAAGCCTGCCGGCATTTTCCATCAAAGTAATGCCAGGAATACCAAAATCATTGATTGCAGTACGGTCAACCTCCTGCATGGTTTGCGCTGTAATCACTTTCATAGCTGCTCCAAAACCACCATTGCCACGGCATTGCCGCCATCATGGGCAAGGGAAAGATGTATTTTTCGTTTTGCAACTTCTGCAAAAATTTCACTGGTACGCCCAAAAAGTAAAAGCTCAGGCTTGCCCAGCTCATTATTTACAACCTCCATTTCCACCCAGCTAAGACCGTTTCTAAGACCGGTACCCAATGCCTTTACAAAAGCTTCCTTGGCAGCAAAACGGGCAGCCAGACAAGTAGCAGCTCCTTGCTTTTTTGCAAAACAATGTTGCTGCTCATTTGCAGTAAAAAGACGATTAAGCAAAGCCTGATTATCATCATCTATAAACTTCTGGATTCTGGCTATTTCAACCGTATCTATGCCAATACCTGTAATCATTTTGGAGTGCTTTCTTTTGAGTAGCAGGGTGGTTGAGTTAAAGAACTTCTCGTTGTCATTCTGCTCGAAGCGTTAGCGAAGTTGCAGAATCTAAACCCTAGATCCTGCGACTAAAGCGCAGGATGACAACCTTATTCTCATAACTCCCCCCTGCCCCTCTCTTATCTTAAGAGGGGGAACTACAGCTCCTCCCCTTAGGTTAAGGGGAGGTCGGGAGGGGTTACAAGGTTTTTTGCCACGAAACCCACGAAAGGGCACGAAAAAACAAAGCAATCTGGTCACGGCACGCTGTGCCCCTACATTTAACTTTCGTTGCTTCATATTTTATTGTACGGGCATGGCACGCCATGCCATGGCTGGGTGGTAGACACAAATTCATAACTCCCCCTGCCCCCTTTAAGGCAAGAGAGGGGGAACCCAACTATCCCTTCATCCACGCACCTGCGTTGTGCTGAATTCAACCACTTCTTCCCGTTGCAGCAAGGCGCAGCAAAGTTTTTCAATGTTGGTTTTATCCATGGTGCGCACGGTCATCCGGTATTCAAGGTTTCGTCCACCATTTAACAGGTGGTAGCTGATGTTTGTCATGCTGAATCCACACTGGTGAAACAGGTTTTTCACTTCCTCCTCGGTCATAAGATTTTCCCGATTAAACAGTACTGTCTGGGAGGCAAAAATCTGGGCTGGCATCTTTTTTTCCATCATCCTGAAAACAGAAAGCGTACCCAAAGCTATGATGGTTGCCATGATTGCCGCACTGTAAAAACCAATACCAGCCATAATGCCAATTGCAGCGGTAATCCAGATGGAAGCTGCGGTGGTAAGACCGCGTACAGTCAGCCCTTCACGCATGATTACACCGGCACCCAAAAAGCCAATGCCAGTCATAATCCCCTGCGCCATACGGGTTGGATCAATACGGACAACTTCAACCGAGGCGTTGGCAAACCATCTGCCATGGTACATGGTGACCAGCATCAGCAGGCTGGAAGCCACGCAAACAAGGGTGTGGGTGCGAAAACCTGCCGGACGACCATGGTAACTTCTTTCCATGCCGATTAAAGCACCTGCAACCAGTGCAACTACCAAATGTTGCATGACTTGTAACCATTCCAGTTCCACAGACTACCTCCGCAAGGTTGCAAAGTAAAATTCAGGACAACTCACGTAGCTTGACAATAATCTCACCATTCTCAGGGTAGCGCATCTGTTGCAGACGTGAAAAAAGTAGTTCTTCATCAGCATAAATGGCAAATTCACTCTGTTTGCCAGGTCGGATTTCCACCTTGCAATCATCAATATTTTTTTCAATTTCTGCGGCAAGACCTGCCGCTCTTGGTTGCTGACCTCAAGATGCACAGTATTCGATTAAAACATTCATTTTGCCACCCTCCTTTTCTTAACAGGTTTTTGAAAAACGTTATGAGGAAGGCTGGATACAAGGTCGCAGGTCACGCAGCGACGAGGCATAACATTTAAAGTTAGCCGAGGAAGCGAGTACCGCGCAACGAAGTAGACAGCCTCCGCAGTAGTTTTTCAAAGCTCTGATAAAGATATAGCCTGCACTCCCCCTTCCTTGCAATCCAATTGAACGCTGTGGTATCAGGGAGGATAAACTTTATGTAAAAAGGCAGATTAAAAACCATATGAATCCGGCACTGCAAACACCAATGATGCGGCAATATCTGGAAATCAAAAGCCAAAATCCTGACACTATTTTGTTTTTCAGGATGGGCGATTTTTACGAAATGTTTCTGGAAGATGCTGTTATTGCCTCAAAAATTCTGGATATTACCCTTACTTCCCGCAATAAAGGCGGTGGTGGTGATGAAATCCCGTTTTGCGGTGTTCCGTATCATTCAGCACAACCATATATCGCCCGCTTGATTGAGGCAGGTCATCGGGTGGCAGTTTGTGAACAGGTTGAGGACCCAAAGCAGGCAAAGGGGATTGTGCGCCGTGATGTGGTAAAAGTGGTTACTCCGGCACTGGTCACAGAAAGTGAATCTTTAACCCCTGATGAAAACTCATACCTGCTTGCCATATGTGCTGAAAAGGATGATTGGGGTACTGCCTGGCTTGATCTTTCCACCGGCGAGTTTAAGGCATCACAACTGGCAGATATTGATGATACAGCCGCACTGGTGGCTTCATTATCGCCAAGAGAGCTGCTTTTGCCGGAAGAGTTTGTAACAGAACTGCCGCAACAGCTTAAAACTGCCCTGCCCAGATCCCCCCTTGCCAAAATACCGGACTGGGTGCTTGATTATGATTACGCTGCCCAGCTTTTAACCGAACTTTTCAAGGTAGCTTCACCGGATGCCTTCGGGCTTGCTGATAACAAGGCTGCTTTAAAGGCTGTTGGTGCCATTTTGTACTATTTGCAGGAAAACCGGCACTCAAGCCTGCCCCACTTGCAGGATATTACCCTGGTCAACCAGCAAAACCACCTGCTGCTGGATCCCATAACCCGCCGTAATCTGGAACTTGTCAGCACCCTAAGCGAAAATAAAAAAAGCGGCTCTTTACTTGGCTGCCTTGACCGTACTGCCACCGCAATGGGTGCGCGTACTTTAAAGCAATGGCTTGCCCATCCCTTGATTAATACAATGGAAATTAACCAGCGACTTGATGCAATTGAACTGCTGGTGCTGGATAGTGAACTGCGTAATCAGCTGATTACATTATTAAAAAAAGTGCAGGACCTGGAGCGGTTAAATGGTCGCATTGCCCTTGCTTCTGCAAACAGCCGTGATCTGCGCGCGCTTTTTGATTCGCTGGAACTGGTGCCACAGATAAAATTACTGCTGGCTGAGGCTGATACTGATCTTATCAGGAAACTTGCAGCTTCTCTGGATGCACTGCCTGATTTACAGGAAAAAGTAAAGGCAGCCATTGTCCCTTCCCCTCCTTTTTCGCTGCGCGAAGGTAATATCATTGCCCAGGGCTACAACACCGAGCTGGACGAACTGCGTACCATCAGCCGTGAAGGCAAAGGTTTTATCGCCCGCATGGAGGCACAGGAGCGGGAGCGCACCGGTATAAACTCCCTTAAAATCCGCTATAATCGTGTATTTGGGTATTACATTGAAATTACCAAAGCCAACCTTGCCGGAGTTCCGGAAAACTACACCCGCCGCCAAACCCTTGCCAATGCCGAGCGTTTTATCACTGAAGAACTGAAAATTTATGAGGAAAAAGTACTGGGTGCAGAAGACCGGATTTGCGAGCTTGAATATAATCTGTTTCAGGAATTGCGCATGGAGGCAGCTGCCAACAGTGCCGTAATCAGCAACACTGCGGCAAGTCTGGCGCAGCTTGATATTCTGCAAAGCCTGGCAACTGTGGCAGCAGAGCAGGATTATTGTCGGCCAACGGTCAATAATGATGATCAGATTGAGATTGTTGAAGGCAGACATCCGGTGGTGGAAGCACTGCATCAAGCTGAGCGATTTGTACCAAACGACACCTGCCTTGATGCCGAAAAACGGCAGATTCTGATGATTACCGGTCCCAATATGGCTGGCAAATCAACCTATATGCGCCAGACCGCTCTGATTGTACTGATGGCTCAGGTGGGTTCTTTTGTGCCGGCAAAATCTGCGGTTATCGGTATTGCCGACCGGATTTTCACCAGAGTTGGTGCTGGAGATAACCTTGCCAAAGGACAATCCACTTTTATGGTGGAGATGATGGAAACCGCTAACATACTACGTAACGCCACCCCCAAAAGCCTGGTTATTCTGGATGAAATCGGACGAGGCACATCAACCTTTGATGGTCTTTCCATTGCCTGGGCTGTGGCAGAATATCTGCACGACCAGGAAAATCACCGCGCCCGCACCCTGTTTGCCACCCATTATCATGAGCTGGCAGAGCTTGCTGTCAGTAAAGAGCGGATTGTAAACCTGACTGTTGCAGTGCGTGAGTGGCAGGATCAGATTGTTTTTCTGCGTACCATTGTGCCTGGAGCAGCATCCCATTCCTACGGTATTCAGGTTGCCAGACTGGCTGGTATACCGATGGAAGTAATTTCAAGAGCCAAAGAGGTGTTGAAAAACCTGGAAGATAGTGATTTAAATCAGCAAAACTCAAAACCTGGTAAAATAAAACAAGCTGATGGAAGTAGAAAAGCGCAGCAATTTTCATTGTTTGATGCTCAAAATGATATGATTAAGGAACGGCTTGAAAAACTGGATATAACCGCACTTACCCCGCTCACAGCCCTGAACATACTGGATGAACTTAAAAAAATGCTTTGAAACAGGAGGATGCGCCCATGTCAAAACGGATGAAAATATGTATCAACACTGGCGGTGGTGATGCGCCAGGTTTAAATGCAGTAATTGAAGCGGTAACCATGGCAGCCTACAACCGGCAATGGGAGGTGTACGGCATTAAAAGTGGTTACGCCGGTCTTTTGAATACCGATGAAATCATCCGGCTTACTCCGGAAAAAGTTGATGGTATCGCCAGTACCGGCGGCACCATTTTAGGCACCACCAACAAGGGCAATCCCTTTATGATGCAGGTTTGCAACGCTGCCGGCGAGTGCGAACAACGTGATTTATCTGACCGTGTACTGGATAACTTCCGCAGGTTGCGTTTTGATGCGCTGGTGGCTGTGGGGGGTGATGGCAGCATGGAGATAGCCCATAAATTTGCCCAAAAAGGGATGCCTGTAATCGGGGTGCCCAAAACAATTGATAATGATATGGGCGGCACTGTAATTACTTTTGGCTTTGATACTGCCGTAAGTATTGCCACCGATGCCATTGACCGGCTGCATTCCACAGCAAAATCCCATGATCGGGTAATGGTGGTGGAGGTGATGGGACGTAATGCCGGATTTATCGCCTTAAACAGTGGTATTTCTGGCAATGCTGATGTGATTTTACTGCCGGAAGTACCGTTTGACATTGAAAAAGTTTGCGACAAGCTAATGGAGAACGAGCTGAACGGTCGTAAATACGCCATTGTTGTGGTGGCAGAAGGGGCAATACCCAAAGGTGGCGATGTGATTATCAAAGGTGAAGCCACAGATGGTCGCCAGCATGTGGTGCTGGGTGGCGTAGCTGATTACGTTTCC
>Ga0265295_1007322_pt1 | contig 12795 bp, 13 predicted proteins | sample Munlansysbiofilm_FD_192503 | JGI IMG/M metagenome (GOLD analysis project Ga0265295, IMG submission 192503) | Leachate microbial communities from a municipal landfill in Southern Ontario, Canada - Methane capture system biofilm | ecosystem: Engineered > Solid waste > Landfill > Unclassified ... | reverse complement strand
ATTACTTGTTTGCCGATATAAATTCTTTTCATATAGAACGTCAAATGCCCCGAGAGGGGGTGAATTCAGCATGTCAGAGATCAAATGCCGTAAAAATGAGCCAGTCGAGCGTGTGCTACGTCGTCTGAAGAAGAAGATGGACAAGGAAGGCACGATGCGGGAGCTGCGCAATCGTCGTCATTACGAGAAGCCCAGCGAGGTCAAGCGTCGCATGAGCAAACGCGCGCGCTAGGGCTGGCGCCTTGTTTTCCCAAAGCGGGCAGGATATTACATTCTGTTCGCTTTTTTCTTTTGTGGCCTATGCTAGAGCGCGTCTAAAAAGGTTGTGGGATCCCTGGGAGCGCCGGCTCCCTTTTCCCAACAAACTAAAATGGGCAAGCGGCTTATGCGGCGCGCAGGCGCCGCATAAGCCCTTAGTGTGCCTTTGTGTCCTTTCGTGTCTCTTCGTGTCCTCTCAAAAAACCGCTACTGAAAGACAGCCATGTCGGACAATTTCGCCTTTGACAATCAGAAGTACCTGGAACAGCAGCGCCTAGCCATTATGTCGCGTGCCGAAGAGGGCGAGGGACGGCTGTACCTCGAGTTTGGCGGCAAGCTTTTGGAGGATTTTCACGCCGCCCGGGTTCTGCCCGGCTACGATCCCAACGTGAAGATACTGCTGCTGCGCCAGCTGCAGGAGCAAGCCGACATCATTATCTGCATACATGCCGATGACATAGAAAAGAAGAAGATGCGCGCCGATTTCGGCATCAGCTACGACAAGGCCGCCTTGAAGCTGATCGATGATCTGCGCGACAACGACATTGCGGTGACCGCCATCGTCATCACTCGTTTCAGCTCGCAGAGCGCTGCCCTGGTTTTTCAGCGCCGTCTGCAAAAACACGGTCTGCCGGTTTTTCTGCATGAGGAGATACCTGGTTATCCGCAGCGCCTTGACGAGGTGGTCAGCTCCGGCGGCTTTGGCGCCAACCCCTACATTCCGGTGACGCGTTCGCTGGTGGTGCTCACTGGGCCGGGGCCGAGCAGCGGCAAAATGGCCACCTGCCTGAATCAGATTTACCACGAGGCACAGAGAGGGCAGAAGGCCAAGTACGCCAAATTCGAGACCTTCCCGGTCTGGAACCTGCCGCTGAGCCACCCGGTCAATATCGCCTACGAGGCGGCCACCGCCGACGTCTTTGACAACAACGCCATGGACCATTTTCACTACGAGGCCTACGGCAGGGCGGCGGTCAACTACAACCGCGACTTGCAGGCCTTCCCGCTGCTGCGGGCCTTGCTCAGCAAGATCACCGGCAACAACGAGGGCTATCAGTCACCCACCGACATGGGAGTGAACTGCATCAAAAGCGGATTTGTTGACGACCAGGCCATACAGCTGGCGGCCAAGGAGGAGATCATCCGCCGCTTCTTCCAGTACTATGCCGCTTTGCAGGCCGGGCAGATAGACGAGAAGGTCTTTACGCGCATAGAGGAGATAATGCACAAGGCGAATCTGAAACCCGAAGACCGGGAAGTGGTCAAGGCGGCAAGGCAATGCGCCGCAGACTGCGAGAGCGCCGGCAAGGGGGACGGCGGCATCTACTGCGGCGCCGCCATACGCCTGCGCGACGGGCACATTATCAGCGGCAAAAACTCCTCGCTCATGCATTCGGCAGCCAGCATGATACTTAACGCCGGCAAGTATCTGGCGCGGCTGCCTGACAGCCAGCACCTGCTGCTACCCGAGATACTCGAATCGGTGGCCAACTTCAAGACCGGGCTGGCCAGCAACAAACGCGTCGGGCTGGACTTGAATGAGACGCTCATCGCCCTGGTGGTCAGCGCCTCGCGAGACAGCTATGCCAAACGCGCCCTGGACTGCCTGCACCTGCTGGAACATTGTGATGTGCACCTCTCGCATATGCCCGGCGCCGGAGACGAGGCCGGCCTGCGACACCTGGGATGCAGCTACACCTACGACCCTATCTCGGCAAGCAATAATCTTTTTTCTTGAGTAGGAGCAAAAGGCCGTTCTAGATTTTAGACACGAAGGGACACGAAGGGGGAGGACACTAAGAGACACTAAGAGACACTAAGAGACACGAAAGCACACTAAGGCACACACAGGGCTTATTATGAATGAAATCCTTTGGTTTTGCATGCTGGTTCTAGATTTTGCCGCCCTGATCATGCTTTATCGTTTTTTGGGCAAGACGGGGGTTTATATCTGGATTCCGATCGCCACCATTTTGGCCAACATCCAGGTGTTGAAGATCGTCCAGCTTTTCGGTTTCACCGCCACTTTGGGCAATGTGGCCTACGCCAGTCTTTTTTTGGCCACCGACATATTGTCTGAGAATCATGGCCGACGCGCTGCTAACCGAGCGGTATGGGTAGGTTTTTTGAGCATGCTCTTGTGCATCGCGATCATGTCACTGGCGCTGGCCTTCAAGCCGGACGACAGTGATTTCATCCAGGACAGCCTGCGCCAGATTTTCAGCTTTATGCCCAGGGTGCTTTGCGCTTCGCTTTGCGCCTACTTGCTCAGCCAGTTTTACGATGTGACCAGCTACCATTTCTGGATGCGGAGACGTCCCGGAACCCGCTGGCTCTGGCTCAGAAACAATCTTTCCACGCTGAGCGCGCAACTGCTCGACACCCTGGTCTTCACCAGCATCGCCTTCTACGGCGTCTTTGCCTGGGAGGTCTTCGTCTCCATAGTCTGGACCACATATGCTTTGAAGGCGCTTACCGCACTGCTGGATACGCCCTGCATCTACCTGGCCAAAAGAATGTTCCAAAAGGGTCTGGTGCCCTCTGACTGAGAGGGTTTGCCGGCGCATTTCCCAGCGCAGGGTTTATATTTTGTAATACAGCGACAAACAAGGATCAATTTGACTGACGAGGAATCTATGCCCACCCATGAAGAGTTGTGGTTCGCAGCCAAATCAACCAAAATCGTATATATGCCGCCGCGTCTATTGGAGACTTTTGGACAGACCAGCGTCAACTACCTGGTGCTCTCCGAACTCATGGACCGGCCGGACCAGGTGCGCCTACGCCACGGCAAGGTCAGCGCCGCCCGTCCCAGGATCATCACGCCGCAGTACTTTCTGAAACAAGCCATCTCGAATTTTGGCGAGGATGCCCGCAAGTACTTCAGCGAGGTGCTCAGCTCCAAGGACAGCGCCAGGTTCATCGAATATGGCCTGGTTTTTGAAAAACAAGAGTACAGCGAGGAAACTGTAGGCGGCCAGCTTATGGAAATCGCTGACCAGGCAGCCAAGGAGGCGCAGGACAAGATCAGCGAAGTTAAAGGCGTGCTCGTCGCCGTCGATGACACCTGGGAAGTGTCGCTGCTGCATTTTATCACCGAACTGGTGAAACGCTCTGCGCCGCATAATGCCAGAGAAATGGGGCGCAGAGGACTGCTGGACATGAGCGCCAGTGTGCCACAGGGACTGAGAAACGAGATCAACCTGGACTTCGAAAATTGCGACAGCCTGGACAAAGCCCGCAGCCTGGCGGCAAAACTGCGAGATCATGGTATCTTCGAGGACTTTGAAGACCGCTTCTACGAACTGTATAAACAACTGAAAAGATAGGCCAGTGCGCCAGAGAGGTAAAGATGAACGTTCTCAGAGTCAACTTCAAAATGGCAGAGGGCTGCGCCGATCTGCGCCCGCATAAACAGCATCAGGGCGACTCCGGATTCGACCTCAAGTCGCGCCAAGACCTGCTGCTCAAGGCGGGCGCATTCGTGGCGGTGCCCAGCGGGCTTTTCCTGGAAATGCCCAATCATGTCGAGGCGCAGGTGAGACCGCGCAGCGGGCTGGCCGCAAAGCTGGGGATCACGGTGCTTAACACTCCGGGCACCATAGACGCCAGCTACAGGGGCGAGGTGCAAGTCATCCTTATCAATCACGGCAGAGCCGACTACAAAATCTCCAGGGGAGACCGCATCGCCCAGATAGTCTTCCAAAAGCTGCCCGAGATCGACTTTGTCGAGGAAGCCAAGCTGGGAGAGACCGCGCGAGGCAGCGGCGGGCTGGGCAGCACCGGAGTATGAGGGCGGGCAAGAAATTCTTGTGTGCCTTCGTGTGTCTTGCTGTCCAATTAGCTTTTTGGACGGGGTCTGGCGCAAACTGGAGTTGACATGGCGAAAAGACAAGGCGGCAAAACCCTGCTGTTCCTAATGCTGTTTCTGATGCTTGCCAGCTTTTTGCTCTGGCGTTTTTATCAAAGCTGGGTTTTTGACGACCTGGAACAGCGCGAAAAGCTGTTTGCCGGTTTCGCCGAGGAAGCCGCCGCCAGGCATCAAGTGGACCCCGCACTGGTGAAGGCCATTATCTGGAAAGAAAGCCGCTGGCTGCCCGGCGCGCTGGGCAGTCACGGCGAGATCGGACTCATGCAGATAACCCTGGCCGCCGTCGAAGACTGGAGCAGGCTGCAAAAACAAAAAATGCCCAAACGGGCCGAGCTTTTCCAGCCCGAGCTTAATATCGAGATCGGAACCTGGTATCTTTCCTGGACACTAAGTCAGTGGAGCGACTACAAGTCGGCTGAAATTCTGCAGATCGCCGCCTACAATGCCGGCCATAGCCGAGTGAGTAAGCTGTGGCGCCCTGAAAGCCCCGAGCTTGAATTAGACTTGGAACAAATTAGTTTTCCTGGCACTAGAGATTATATTAAGCAAGTTCTTGCTCGAAAACAACATTACCGCAAAAGCATCCATGAGCATCCTTAAAAACAAAATCAGCCTGGGCAGCAGCAGCGCGCTTTTTTCATTGTTGCAGGACAGCAATGAGAGCGTTGCCTCTCTGGCCATGGAACAGATATTGCAGCTGCCCGACTTTGAGGCTCAGATACGCAGCGCCCAGGACAGTTCTGAGCCTATGCTTCGCCGCCGTGTGCATCAGCTCAGCAGCATAGCCCGGCGTCGGGAGTATATGGGGCAGTTTTTGCGCTCCGCCCTCAAAGGCCGCATTGGGCTTTGGCGCGCCATGCTGCTGTTGGACCATCTTTACGACCAGCAGAGCTCGTTCAGTTATCTCGAATCGATGAGCAAAGCGCTCATTCATGAATTCAGCAGCTCCAGAGGCGGCAGCAATAGCCTGGCCAGGTTTATGCGCGAACACAAATTCTGCGTTCCCGGCGACAATTGGTTTGACGTAGGCAATCATCTGCTGGGCGACGTGCTTGAGAGCAGGGTAGGCTCATCAGCCTTGCTCTGCATCATTGCCCAGCACATAGGCTCCTTTCGCGGCTGGCACAGCCATATAGTTCTGCACCAGGGACGATACTGCCTGCTGGACCAGAACCTCAGTATGATAGACCCCAGCGAGGACTGGAAGCTGCATAGGAAGCTGAAGGACGAACTCTACCATATCTGTGATTCCAAAGCCGTGTTGACTAGCATAATAAGCCAGCTTTTTGCCTTCGCCCTGGTCAATTGGGACCCCTGGGAAATACATCTGTTCAGCAAAATGCTGCTTTCCATGGCCAAGCTGGGAGCCGAGGAGCTGCCCTACCCGCTGGGCAACTACAACAGCCCGACAGTGAAAAAAACCGGCGAGGGCTAATATGCTTCGTGTGTCTTCGTGTGTCTTCGTGTGTCTTAGTGTGTCTTAGTGTGTCTTAGTGGTTCAAGTCCATTTGGTGCCCCAAAGGGGCAACCTAATAAAGCCCAGGGTAAGCGAGGCTCCGTAGGAGCCGAGCGCCACCCTGGGTAAAAGCCCCCCCCGAATCCGGCGCCCTGTAGGGGCGCCACGTATCCGTCGAACGGCAGGGAGCGGGAACGGGAGCGGGGAGCACGCTAAAGCGTGTACTACATACGTGGGACAAAAACCGGCTAGATGCCAGCTTGCCCTCTTTTGTACCCGGTCTAAGTAAAAGGTGAGATATGAAAGACTTCTTGGCTCGAGTCAAAGAGATTTCTTTTTTTTCGCGGCACACATTTGCACATGCCGCCTTCGCCGAGTTGGGCGCTGCACTCTTTTTTCTGTCCCGCCTGCTTTTAGGCCTGCTATTCAGCCTACTGGCCGCCCTGGTCCTGAAGCTGGTGAAAAACCCGGCTCTGGGGGCTTTGCTGGCCACGCTTGGCCTTAGTATTTGCCGGGCTTATTTGCTTAACTGGCGCGACCGCAGCGAAAGCTTCAAGCTCCTGGAGCAATTTGTGCCCCTGATGAAAATGCCGCAGCCTAAGCGGCTGGACTCATATTTCCTCGATGCGCTGCGCCATTGGGCATTTTTACTGCGACCGTTTTTTTATTTTCTCATCCTGGTCAACGGCGCCTGGTTTTTACTTCTGCCGCTTTCTTTGCTTTCCGGCGCTTTTGGCTACGAGCTATATGGTCGCGGCACTGATATTCAGCGCCAGCGCGGCTGGCTCTTCTGCGTGGCTCTCAGCCTGCTGGTTCTGCTGTTTGGTGGCTTTTGCGCTGTCGGCAGCCGTTGCTTGGCCTTCGGGCTTTTGACCTGTGTCCTGGTCTGGCTGCTGGCCAGACAGATAAAAAATTCGCCCTGGCAACCAGAGGACCTGGGCAGCGCGCTATACCTCGGAGAGCTGCTCTGCGCGCTGGCACTGATGCTGGGCATGATTTTCTGAGGACTAAACTTTTCCTTGGCTTGGTATGGGCTAAAGCTGGTCCCCAAAACTCTTCTCATGGCCGGCGCCAGACAAAAGCCTCACATTGTCGCTTCTACGGTTTGCAAGCTGCGCAATATCGGTTAAACTAATAACACTACTCGACTGTCCCTTCATAATACAGTCTTTTTCTATTCACCAGCAAAAAAGGAAGACAGCAGATGCGTAAAGAAAGTGTTGTTGCGCCGGGATGGTGGGATTACACCACAATCAGCAAGGACTTGGTGGCGGACGCCGCCAAGCTGACCATTAAAGACTTGGAACAGCTTAGCCGCCCCGGCTTCAAGGTGGTCATCTATGACACCCTCGAAGACTTCTATCTGGCCGAGGCCCTGGAGTACATTGACGCCTGGCGCCAGTCAAGCCCGGACAATCCCTGCGGTATCTGCGGACCCATAGGACCCACCGAACAGCTGCCCCTGGTGGCACGCCTGGTCAATAGCCTGGGGCTGAACCTGGGCAAGCTCGGTGCACAGTTCTGGGGCATGGACGAATGGGTGGAAAACGGCGTGGCAGTGACCACAGACCACCCCCTCTCATTCTCAAAATGCGTGAAGCAGATGTGCTTCGACCTGATGTGCCCGGAACTGCGCATGCCAGAGGAAAACATGCACTTCCCCGCCGGCGACAACCTGGCTGCCTACAGCAAGACCTTTGACCAGTTCAAATGCAAAGTCATGCAGGGCGGACAGGGCGATGTGAAACACTGGGCTTTCAACGATCCGGTGAAACGCGAAGGTAAATATGCCGATAACCCGCCCAGCCCGGAAGAATATCTGAAGTTTGGCACGCGCATCGTCGACCTGCATCCGATGACCATCATGCAGAATGCGCGCACCTCCGGCGGCGGCAATATCTCGCAGGTGCCCTCCTGCGCCGCCACCGTCGGCCCAGTGGAGACCTGGAAGGCCGAAAAAGTGTCCATTTGGCAGGCTGGTGCGCACGACAACCCCTTCGGGCAACGCCTGACCGCATTGATGATTGCCAAAAATGTGCCTGATTCCGCCGTCCCCATGTCGCTGTTGGCCAAGCACCCCAACGTGCAGTTCAACTACTACCGGCATGGCGTGGGTGTCTGCGAAGTGGAAATGCATTAATTTTAACCCAGGGGGTGATACCGTATCACCCCCTTCTTTTTTTTTGAGGAAATTATGAGCAAAAAACCTGCAGTTTTAGCCCTGGTGGCGCATCCCGACGACATCGAGTTTATGTCTATGGGCGCCATGCTTCTCTTGCAGCAGCGCGGCTGGGACGTACACTATATGACCATAGCCAACGGCAGCTGTGGCACCGCCGTGGACGATGAAGAGACCATCGTGCGCAAGCGTATCAAGGAATGCCAGGACGCCTGCGACCTGGTTGGCGCTGTCTGGCATGCCCCGGTCTGCAATGACCTGGAGATCTTTCACTCCTGGGACATCATCAGCAAGGTGCTTAGCGTGATACGTAAAGTGCGCCCCAAAATCATCTTTACACAGTCGCTGGACGATTACATGGAGGACCACATCAACTCCTGCCGCGTCGCAGTCACTGCCGCCTTTGCACGCGGCATGCTCAATGCCAAATGCGACCCGTATCGGGAACCCATCCAAGACGAGGTGACTATCTATCACAGTACGCCGCATGGCCTGATGGACCCGCTGCGCCGCAAGATAGAACCGGAGGTCTTCGTCAACGTCGAATCAGTCATGCAGCAAAAATGGGATATGCTCGCCTGCCATAAATCACAAAAAGAATGGCTGGATGAAAGTCAGGGCATGGACTCCTACCTGAAGGTGATGCAGGACTTCTGCGCCGAGCTTGGTGAACGCTCCGGCAAATTCAAATTTGCCGAAGGCTTCAGACGGCACTCCTGGATGGGCTACTCCGCCAGGGAAATCGACCCCCTGGGAGAGGCCTTGGGAGAGGACCTGGCCTTGAACCCTAACTACAAGTAGGCCCAGACCAACAAAATGGCAAACCAGATAAAACAGAAACTTCGATGAAATTGTCTAAAAACGCAAGTTTTCTGTTAAATTCTAATTTTAGACGAAGACTACTTGGTGTGTCTTAGTGTAGTTTTGTGTGTCTTAGTGTCCAACATCCTGTCAGGCAACCTTTTGGGACGGGGTCTAAGTCACACCAAAGCACACCAAAGCACACGAAAGCACACCAAGTCACAGAGGTGAATCATGGCTGATTTTCCGGTTTTAGAGCAGAGCGGCGCAGGCATTCAAGCCGCCATCGATGCGGCCTTCGAGGCCGGAGGCGGACGGGTTTGTCTGCAGCCCGGACTGCATATGTCGGGCACAATTTATCTGCGCAGCAATATAGAGCTGCATATCCCCGCCGGAGCTAAAATCAAGGGCTACGGCAAATCTGAACAATACGACGATTTTTGCGATCCCGGCTTTGACGCGGTCTCCCCCGAAAAAAGCCGCAAATGCCTGTTGGCTGCCAAGCATGCCGAAAACATCAGCATCAGCGGGCAGGGCGAGGTTGACGGCTCCGGCCTCGAGTTCTTTGACACCAATGTGCCGCCTGGGCATACCTTCGCAAAGCCGCCTTTCCCGCGACCGCGCATGCTGCAGTTCTACAATTGCAAAAACGTGCGCATCGAAGGCCCCTCTTTCATTGATGCACCCAACTGGACATTCTGGCTGCTGGGCTGCGAGGACGTCATCATCAGCCGCATACGCATCATAGGACAGCAACAGCTGGCAAATAATGACGGCATTGACATTGACGACTGCCGCAGGGTCAGCGTCAGCGACTGCATTATCAGCACTGGCGACGACTGCCTGATCCTGCGCGCCATACGCCGCGGGCCGGAGCACCACGCCGTCTGCGAAGACGTAGTGGTGAGCAATTGCGTCCTGGACAGCCGCTGCCAGGGCATACGCATTGGTTGCCCCTCGGACGACACCATACGGCGCTGCAGTTTCAACAACATCGTTTTCAAAGGCAAGGGCAACGGCATTAATATCAATAATCCGCAGCGCTATCTGCGCCCCGGCTGCAATGGTTATCTGCACTTGGAAAACTTGTCTTTCCAGAATTTCATCATCGAGTCTGAGCGCGTGCCGCTGTGGATCAATGTCGAAGAGCCTATCAGCCTGCGCTATATCGGCTCAATGAGCTTCAACAATTTCCGCATCAAGTCAGCGCATCCCATACGTCTGGAAGGTAACCCGCACTGCTGGCTGCAAGACCTGCGCTTCAACGAAATTACGCAGAAGGGCTGTCAACAGACCCTGATGGTCAGCGACTATGTGCGCGGACTCAGCATGAACCAGGTGAATTTCAGTCAGGACTGAAATTAAGGAGTGAATCAGACGAGGAGGGACAGTAAAGCGCGCTTTGCTTTTCACTGTCCTCCCGGTTCTTTTTGCTCTGCCTTAGTGTGCCTTAGTGTCCTCCCCCCTTCGTGTACCTTAGTGGTTCAGAGGCTTTTTGGACGGAGTTTACTTTATCCCGCGCGTTTCCTGGAGTGAATTTTGAAAAAGAAAATCGGTTTTATTGACCTTTTCATTGACGAGTGGCATGCCAACAACTACCCTCGCTGGATATCGCAGTCTTCCTTAGGTTCGGAATTCGAGCTGGCCTACGCCTGGGAGGAGCAGAGCCAGCCCGGCGGCAGGCCTCTGCAGCAATGGTGTGCCGACATGGGGGTCGAGCCTAGTGCCAGCCTCGAGGAGCTTATCGCCAAAAGCGACTGCATCTGCGTGCTTGCCCCCTCCAATCCCGAGTCTCATGAAAGGCTGAGCGACCTGGCTCTGCGTTCCGGTAAGCCGGTTTACATCGACAAGCCTTTTGCGCCGGATTTTGCCGCTGCCAGGCGCATGCAAAAGCTTGCCGAAGAGCACCGCACTCCGCTTATGAGCTGTTCGGCGCTGCGTTACAGCAGCGAGCTGATGGCGCTGAATAAGCTCCCTGGCCAGGTGCGGCATTTCGTCTGCACTGGCGGCGGCAGCAACTTTCCCGAGTACGCCATACACCAGATCGAGATGGTAGTCGCCGGCATGGGCTGCGGCATAGAGGCGGTAACCGTGCATGGCCTCCCCGAGCGCCTCAGCGCCCTGCTGCACTACGAAGACCAAAGACTGGCCAGCATCGCGTACAACCCCGCTTTCGCTTTCTCGTTTAGCGCGGAAGGCAAGGAGCAAAGCCTGCTCAATCAGGGATGCAGCAAGTTCTTCGAAAACCTGACTGAAAATATCCTGCAGTTTTTCAACAGCTCGCGCTCACCCATAGACTGGCGCCAGACCGCAGAAATCGCCGCCTGCCTGCAGGCTCTGAGCAAGGGCATGCACAGGCCGGCAGAGCGCATCGCCCTGCAAAAGGCTTGCTCATAGGCAAGGAGAGGCAGGATAGAAACTAACCCGGTACAAAACAGTCCTGTCCGTGAGGAAGATGTGCGCCTGCCGGTTTTGGAGGCACAGCGGTTTTTGCCTTGGCTGGCCGTGTTGGCTTCACAAAATATCGACTATGCCATTGTAGAGGATGGGCAACAGCGTTTTTTGCTTTTGAAGCGGCAAAAGCTCCCTTTGGCCTTGCGGGAGTTGGCGCTTTATGAAAGAAACGCCGCCAGGCTGCGTCGGCGCCAGCTCAGCTTGTTCGGTTCTGAGTCTGAGTCTCTGAGCAGCTCCTTTACCGCTCCGGCCTTTGTTTTTGCCGCATTTTATTTTGCTTTGCTGCTGCGTTTCCACGCCTTTGTTGTGCAGTCTTCGCGTCCCTGGCAGAGCCTGGGTCTATGGAATGCGGCGTTTATACGCCAGGGACAGTTTTGGCGTTGCATCACTTCGCTCACCTTGCATGCCGACTATGCTCATTTACTCGGCAATGTTTTCTGGGGTTGCCTGCTGCTTACTTTAGCGGCTTCCTCGCTAGGTTTCGGCTTGTCTCTGTTACTCATGCTTGCTTCCGGTGCGCTGGCCAACTTACTCAACGCGTACATTTTTCAGCAGGCCAGCCACCAGGCTTTAGGCGCCTCGACCATGCTCTTTGCTCTGCTAGGCATATTATGTGCTCGAGCCGGCATCAAGGTCATGTATGGCTCCAAAGCCGGCCAGACCGGACTGCTACAGCAAGTGCAGCTCGTTTTGCCTTTATTGGCCGGACTAGGCATACTGTCCCTATGGGGCACGGCGGCAAAAAGCGATCTGGCCGGACACGCTGGCGGCTTTCTTTGCGGCTTGTTGGCCGGGTTTTTCAGCCTTAAAATAGCGTCAGGCTTCCGCGCTTGGCCCTGGCAACTTTTGTATCTGCTCATAGCCGCAGCCATGCATATTCTGGCCTGGAAATATGCCATGCCCTAGTGCCGCGGGCCGCGTGGTCTGCCCACTTGGTGTACACCGTCCAAAAGGCATTTGAACCACTAAAGCACACGAAGACACACCAAGACACACCAAAAAGGTGCTGGCAGGGCAGCGATGGTTGCTTGAAAGTCCTTGTTTTCCGGGCAGAATCCCTCAGATGTATTACATTATTTCCTGCCGCGCTGGCATCATTGTAATTTCACCTTTTAGCTAGGAGCCTGGAGTGGCTGAGGAATTATTGCTTACGCCTTTGTATGAGCGCCATCTTGCTTTGGGCGGGCGCCTGGTCCCCTTTGCCGGCTGGAACATGCCGGTGCACTACAGTGAGGGTATCTTGGCCGAACACCGGCACTGCCGTAGTGCCGCCGCGCTCTTCGATATCTGCCATATGGGCGAGTTCCGCCTCTCAGGTGCCGGAGCCGCCGCGGACCTGGACCGCGTCATGGCTCGGGCGGTGCAAAACCAGGGCATAGGTAGCTGCCGGTATAATTTTCTGCTCAATGAGCAGGGCGGTATTCTGGATGACCTGATCGTCTACCGCTTGGCGGAAGAGGAATTCTACCTAGTGGTCAATGCCGGCTGTCGTGATACAGATCGAGCCTGGCTGCAAAAACAGCTTTCCGCAGACACTGTGCTGCTTGACGAGTCGGATACCACCGCCAAACTGGATCTGCAAGGGCCTGCCGCCGCGCAAGTTCTGCTTGAGCTGGGAGTCGCGGCAGAACTGCTGCCGGCGCATTTTCGCTGGAATAAGCTTAGCCTGCTTGGGGTCGATTTGCTTATCAGTCGCACCGGCTACACCGGCGAACTGGGCTACGAACTCTACTTTGAGGCGGAAATGGCGGTGAAGCTCTGGGACGCGCTGCTGCA
>Ga0265295_1007320_pt1 | contig 12802 bp, 14 predicted proteins | sample Munlansysbiofilm_FD_192503 | JGI IMG/M metagenome (GOLD analysis project Ga0265295, IMG submission 192503) | Leachate microbial communities from a municipal landfill in Southern Ontario, Canada - Methane capture system biofilm | ecosystem: Engineered > Solid waste > Landfill > Unclassified ... | reverse complement strand
CAGGTGACCCTGTCAAAAGAGCGCCAGGAGAGTATTGGTGTTTTTTCACTGGTTGCGGTGGACGTTACTCTGGCCGTAAAAAATGATCAGTTTGACGATTTTTTAGATACTTTTCGGAAGAACTTTCTCAGGGGCGGAGGTTGATGATGGAGGAGAAGAATCAGAAAAAGAACTTCTATTCTTTGGATAATGCCGGGGTGCTTTATACGGCCATTGCATCATCACGGATGACAACAGTGTATCGGATGACGGTGGAATTATCAGAAACGGTCGAACCCGTCACCTTACAAAAGGCTCTGGAGCAGATTATCCATCGCTTTCCCTATTTTCAGGTGACCTTAAAACGGGGTTTTTTCTGGTATTATTATGAACATACCGAGGCGATTCCAAAGGTCGAAGAAGAAACCTATTATCCCTGTAAAACGATGCGGCAGCGACAGGGGAAGACCTTTCCTTTTCGGGTGCTTTATTATAAAAAGTATATCCATGTGGAGTTTAATCACAGTATCTGTGATGGCAGCGGGGGGCTGGCTTTTCTGCAGACGCTGATCATTGAGTATTTTAAACAATTAAAAGGTATTGTTCCTAAAAATCTGGGAAAAGCAATGGACATCCATGCACAAGTGGATCCGGGAGAGTTTGAAGACTCGTTTAAGGTTTATTATGAAGAAAATGTCCCCCCTCCTCCTGGTAGTAAAAAGGTATTCCATTTTCCTTTTGAACTTCTTTCCAAGGGCGAATACCTTTTACTGACCGGCTTTGTGCCAGTGGCCCCCATGCTTAGTTTAGCCAAAAGTTATGGCTGTACCCTGACTCAGTTTATTCTGGCCCTTTATTTTGAGAGTATTCAGGAATATATTATGGGACTCCCCATTCGTGAGAATAAGAAGCACCGACAGCGGATTGCCATCAATGTGCCAGTGGATTTGAGAAAGATGTTTCCTTCCATCACCTTGAGAAATTTCTTTATCAGTTTGAACCCGGAGATTGATCTGGCTTTGGGTTACTATACCCGGGAGGAAATTATCGAGCAGATCAAGGGGTATATGGGCCTTTATATGAATCGGAAACATATTAATCGTTATATTTCTCGAAATGTGCGTAATGAACAGCTGATCTTTCTAAGGATCATTCCCCTTTGGGTAAAAAAACTGTTAATGCCGGTGGTTTACAAACGCTACGGCGAAAGGGGCTATACCAGCGGTTTGTCCAACCTGGGAGTGGTCACGGTTCCAGAAGAGCTGAGCCCTTATGTAAAGCGCTTTGAAGTCTTTCCCTCGCCTAGTGCCGAAAGCCGACTAAAGCTGGTAACGGTCAGTTATGGCAACAGTCTGGCTCTGTGTTTTGGAAAAACGACAGGGGAAACAGTGATTGAAACGATCTTTTTTAGAAAAATAAGACAGCTGGGGATTCCGGTAAAAATAGAAACGAATAAGAGGTGAGAAGATGGCTTATTGTCCGAAATGCGGTGTTGAAGTTGAAGATGATGTGAAGTGCTGTCCGTTATGCGACTTTCCGATACCGGATGTCGATGAGGGGAATTACCCCCATGACGCTAAATATCCCCAGGCGATCAATACCTATGATGAAGATCATCTGGGAAAAAAGAATAAGGCGTTTTTTTCGTTAACCATTATTGCCATAAGCATCATGGTCATCATCGGGGTGATTTATCTGGTCTACCCCTGGAATCATGAGTTGCTTAAATATATTGCTCTGGCAGATCTTAGTATCTTTGCGATCGTGTTTTTTGCCATGGGTTATTTACAGCCGAATTACAATTTTCTGGGCGCTTATATTACGGTGGTCGTCACCTGTTTATTGGTTTTCCTGATTCTGGGAAGTCAATCGAACTGGTTTCTGAGTTACGCCTTTCCGATTGCGACCCTGGTTTATCTGGATATCAGCCTGTTCCGGTTCGTTTTGAAACACACCCGTCATAAGAGCCAGTTTATATTTATTCCCTCTAATCTGATTCTTTTTGTGATTGTGCTGGCGATTGGCATCGATGGAATTATCAGTATAAACGTGCTGGGTAGCATCCATTTAACCTGGTCACTGATTGTGGCGGTCTCGGGAATTTGCATCATTGTATTGCTGCAAACAATTTATCATCGGATACCTGAAAAAACCAGAAGAATGCTAAAAAATAAAATGCATGTTTGAGTTTTAATTAAATAAACGCAGCGAAAAACTGGATTAAGGTGATCATTAAAAAAAGCAAAATAAACAAAAAATAGAAAATAATTGGATTATGCAGCAGAGCTGTTTTATCCAGTTATTTTTTTATTTTGTTCAAAACCACAAGAATACAGGTAAAATATAGACCTCGAAATTGATGAAAAATCAATATTTTACAAACAAATGAATTATATCTGTAGAAACATTAAGTATTGTTAGCTAACTGATATTTTGTTGCAAATACGCTGTTAATAAAACAGTTCTTGAGTCGGATTAAAGGTACTTGAATAACGGTTATAAGGGTAACATTAATGTATTAAACATCTACTTAAAGAAAATTGGTGTAAACCTCACGCAGATATCGTGAAAAATTCCTTTTATCGGTCAATAAATTGTAGTTTCAATTGATCAGTTTCGTGTTAAATTGAGTAACCATCCCAATCGGATTTGGTAATACAGGTACAAAAGGAGGTCATTGAAATGGCAGTACAAATTACACGAGAAGAAGCCGTCAAAAAGATTCACAATAAATCTTCTGTTATGATCGGAGGATTTTTAGGGGCTGCTGTTCCACTAAAAATGATCGACGCAATAGCAACCGCCAGAATCAAAGACCTGACTGTCATCAGCATCGGCGCTGGTTATCGGGGCGGTGGTGTTGATATCGGAAAACTGGTTTTAAATAAGCAAATTATAAAATATGTGACCTCGCATGTGGGAACGGATCCCAATTTGATTAAGCAGATTGTTAATGAGGAAGTACAACTCGAACTCAGTCCCATGGGCACCTTTGTCGAGCGGATACGGGCTGGGGGCGCCGGACTGGGGGCCGTTGTTACACCAGTGGGAATGGGAACTGAAGTTGAAGACATGGCAGAGAAGATCATTGTCGATGGCAAACCCTACTTATTGTTTAAACCGATTCGCGCTGATGTGGCAGTGATTAAGGCCCATCGTTGTGATCCCTTAGGAAATTTGCAGTACAAAGGGATGAGCAACACCAGCCCGGTGATGGCAACGGCGGCAGATATTGTCATTGTTGAAGTAGACGAAATGGTAGACGTCGGGGAGATTGCCTGTGAGAACATTGGAACGCCAGGGATATTTGTGGATTATATTGTAAAGGGTCACAGTTATGAAGAACGAAGAACGATTTACGAAGAATTGTGGATTGCCACAAATAAATTATAAGAGGTCTGAAAATGTCGAGAGATTATATCGCAAAAAGAATTGCTAAAGAATTTAAGAACGGGATGTATGTCAACTTGGGAATTGGAATACCGACCGAATCGGCCAATTATATTCCGGAAGGAACCCAGGTGTTTCTTCAGACCGAAAATGGCGGACTGATGTTTGGACCTAAACCGAAACGCGGTGAAAGTAATCCAGATATCGCTAATGCCGGGGCAGAACCGATTACGATGCTTCCCGGTGGTGCCGTTTTTGATGTGGCAACCTCATTTGCGATGATCCGGGGTGGTCATATTGATATGACTGTGGTCGGTGCTTTGGAGGTTGATGAACTCGGCAGCATTGCCAGTTGGAAGATTCCCGGTAAACTTTTAACCGGAATGGGCGGTGCCATGGATTTGCTTTACGGCTGTAAACGCGTTGTTGTGGCAATGACGCATACGGATAAGCATGGCAACTCAAAAATTCGAAAGAAATGTACCCTGCCATTAACCGCCGCGGGGGTGGTGGATATGATTATCACCGATAAAGCAGTGTTTCGGGTAGCGGAGGAAGGTTTGTATCTGGAAGAACTGGCACCGGGAGTAACGGCATCTGAGGTTGAGCAGCTTACCGAAGCGACGATTTTGAACATCATGCAATGGGAACACGTTTTAATTACCTAGAAAGATAGAAGAGGGAATAGGATGAATAATAAAAAATGGCTGATCCTGACGGTCAGCATTGTGATAAACTTGTGTATTGGTTTTGCCTACGCCTGGAGCGTTTTTTCAAAACCATTGATGGTGGATTTTGGATGGACAGCCTCACAGGCCTCAATGGCGTTTACGATTAACTTATTTGTATTGCCCATTGCCATGATTTTTGCCGGACCGCTGGTAAAACGATTTGGTGTCCGGGTGGTGGTTTTATTAGGCGGTGTGCTGTTTGGATTGGGGCTTTACTTAAGCGGCATGATTACCACGGTTTATCAAATCTACATTACCTATGGGTTAATTGCAGGATCGGGAATTGGCCTGATTTACTCAATTACCGTTTCCAATACGGTTAAGTGGTTCCCGGCAAATAAAGGCCTGGCTGGGGGCTTGACGGCCGGCGGATTTGGAGCAGGATCGCTGATTTTTGCACCCGTGGCGGTACAATTCATTGCCGTCCAAGGAGTACTTGGGGCGTTTCAAACCTTGGGCCTGATCTTTACCGGAGTCATTCTGGTATTGGGAATCTTTATTGCCGCTCCACCCGTTTCTGATACAGCAAGTTTGGCTACCGCGGTGGCTACAAATCAGAGTGCTGGTAATGTTACCACCCGGGAGATGTTAAAAACCCCTGACTTTTATTTGATCTGGGGATTAATGGTACTGGGCTGTATTTCAGGCTTGATGATCATCAGTCAGGCTTCGCCAATCGGTCAGGTGATGGTTGGTTTATCTCCGGAGCAGGCGGCGTTTGCGGTTGGCTTTATCGGACTGGCCAATGCGACCGGACGGGTTGTCTGGGGAACTGTATCGGATAAAATTGGACGTTATAATACCTTGATTGGGATGTTTGCGCTAAGCGGTGCCGGCTTAGTAGCCTTGTATTTTACCAGCGACTTGCCGCTTTTCATGGTTGGCATCTGTTTGATCGCAGCCAGCTATGGGGGTGTATTCGGTTTATTCCCATCGATCACGGCCGATAATTTCGGGATCAAATACTTAAGCATGAATTATGGGGTTGTGATGACCGGGCTTTCTATTGGGGCCTTTATTGGCCCGCAAATTGCCGCCTACGCGGTTGAGAAAAGCGGTGGCAGTTATAATCTGGCTTTTATCATCACCTTAGGGATCAACATTGCCGCCATTATTCTGGTGATGTTTGCAAAACAAAAAAATGCCAAACATCAAATGACACTTGTAGAGAATTAAGTTCGACTAGAAATATTAAAAGCGAGATAAAAACAAAGATCTGCCATATTGCGGCAGATCTTTGTTTTAAGTTAAACGATATTTTCGGTTAAGCATGTCTTCACGTTCTTTCCAGTCCGACATCAGGGTGCCCAGCGCACCATAAAAGGAAAGATTATGATTGGGAAAACGAAAGTGCAACATCTCGTGTAAAGCGATGTATTCAATGCACTCCTTGGGGGTTTTAATCAGTTCCAGGTTGAGGATTACCCGTTGGCTTTTAGGTGAGCAAGCACCCCAGCGATTGTCCAGCCGATAGATTTTTAAGTCGGGAAAACGAACCTTGTAGGGAGCGGCCATGACAATGGCAGAGGCCATGGCTTCTACGAAGACTTCCCGGGCCTGTTCCCGGTACCACATATCCAATACAAATTCTTTATGTGTTAGGGATTGGGTATCATGGACATTGAGAACCATATTATAATTGTCAATGATGACACCGGTGGTGGGGGATTCTTCGATCATCAGGCGATAGTAATCGCCAAGGAATTTATGTTTTTCACCCGTTTTATACTGATGATTTTTTAGTAATTCAGGGACGGTATCAAGACTGCCAAACATAGGGGTACCTCCATCTTTTGTAAAACGACGCGTTTTTTTACTATTATATCCAAGAAGGGAAGAAACCTGAATAGAAATAGTTGTCACCATAGGGAAAGAATTGGTGATCAACTTGTAATTTTTTAAGAAGCACACTATCACCTGTACTTTCACGAGAAAAATGTTATAATGAGGTATTAAAGTTTGAGGAAAAATGTGGAGAATAACGAGGAAACATTTTTTAAATGAGAGGAGAATCTTATGGAAACAACATTAAAGGTAACATTGATTCAACACACGCCGGAGCCCGAAAAATTAGTTGCGGCGGCTGCCAAACTCTGTTATTCCAAAGCCGGTGCCGATGAGATTATGGAAGACCTGACGGATGACAATGTCGAACGCTTTTTAACCCGTTTGATGGACATGGGGCACGCGTCACCCATTGAACACGCCAGTTTTACCTTTGCCATTGAAGGGGTGAGCCGGGCCTTAACCCATCAGTTGGTACGCCATCGGATGGCCAGCTTTAGCCAGAAATCCCAGCGTTATGTCAGTGAAGGGCAGTTTAATTATGTGATTCCCCCAGAAATTAAAGCGTTGCCAGATGGCGAGACGATCTTTGTTGAGGGGATGGAAAATGCTCAGAAGACCTATGATGCGCTAGCTCAAAAGCTGATCGAAAAGTATACCAGGGATTTGATGGCGTCAGGCCTTTCTGAGAAACAAGCTGCGATGGCCGCCGAAAAGCAAGGTATTGAAGATGCCCGCTTTGTTTTGCCTAATGCCTGTGAGACAAAAATCGTCACAACCATGAATACCCGGGAATTGCTGCATTTTTATAATCAACGCTGCTGTAACCGAGCCCAATGGGAAATTCGTGAATTGGCGACCCAAATGCTTAAAGAATGTAAGAAAGTGGCACCGCTGCTCTTTAAAAATGGCGGACCCCGATGCGTGGAAGGTCCATGTCCAGAAGGGAGCATGACCTGCGGAAAAATGACTGAGGTCAGAGAAAAATTCAAGCAATTATAAAAAAAGCAATAAACAGGATCTTAAATAAAAATTGAAAAGGTTGTGAAAAGTTATGTTGGAAATTAAAAATCCCGAAAAACAGAATATAATGCTCTCTTTAATTGTCGCTGTTTTAGGGGCCGTTATTATTTTTATTCCGTTTGTGATAAAGGCGGTTAGCATTTATCAGTTTTACTTTACCTATGCCGGGGTGGTTGTTATCGTCTTTTCGCTTGGCTATGCTATTTATTACTATCGTCGGTATCGTGAGTTTGAAGCTTTCATGGAGAAAAAAGATGAGGCCCTGATCTGGGAATATGATGAAGCTCAGTATGTGGGATTTATTGGTGAATTAAACGAAATCCAGAAGAATTCAGAAAAGAAAAAAATCTGGATCTTGTTAGGAATTGAGTTGGCTATTTCAATATTACTCTTTATTATGTTATCAGAAGGGATGAAATGGCTGGGTTTTGTCTTTTTTGCTTTCTTTGCCACCCTGTCGGTCCTGTTTACCCTAATATTACCCCAGAGTTTTAAATACAAGGCGCTGGTTAAACCCTATGTCACCATTATTCAAGAAGACGGTGCTTACATTATGGGGCGCTTCCATCGCTGGTCAAAAGCTCAGGCTAAACTGAAGAACTACGATAATGGGGAGAAAATGTATAAGGTTCTGGCCATTAATTATGAGGCATTAACGCGAAATGGCCGACTGTTTCAGGAATGGACAGCGGTTATTCCAAATCCTGATGACAGCAGCATGATTGCCGAAGCGAAAACATGGGTTAGTCGGATCAATAAATTTACCCGACTTCAAGAGAAAAAAATGGGTGAACGAAAATCGCGTTCAGAACAATTATTTGAAAAACTAGTAGGCAAAAACAAGAAATTGGATAAAGCGACCGAGTCAAAAACTCAGAAATAAAAAAAGCCCGAAATGGGCTTTTTTTATTTATTCAGGATAAATCATGTTTTCAGGTTGGATCGTTTCAAGAATTTCGGTCAGAAACTTTGTTGCTTCATAGCGGGCCATGGGGAGGTTCATATCCAGGTAGTTACCGCAGTCCCGGGGAGAGGCACCGGGAATTTCGTCTTGATAACCGGCCATAAAGGTAAAGAGTTTGATAAGCAGGGGCAAAATATCCTCAGGAGTCAATTCGCCTTTCATCAGCAGATAAAAACCAGTTCGACAGCCCATCGGTCCAAAATAGACGATCTGATCACTGAGAACCGGATCATTTCGTAGAAAGGTTGCCCCCAGGTGTTCGAGGGCATGGAGTTCGCCATTGTTGATTACCGGTTCGCGATTGGGTTCCTTCATCCGAATATCAAAGGTGGTGATGCAATGGTCGCCGCAATAATCTTTTCGGGAGATGTAGACGCCCCTCAGTAAATCCAAGTGGTTAATGGTGAAGCTGGCAATTTTTTTCATTTTTTATTCTTCCTTTCCGGTAAGATAATGGTTGATTGCCTCCAGATAATGGAGGAGAATATTATGAAAAGGGTAAATACGCAGATTCTGATCGAAGTCGCCATAGGGAATCGACTTTCGGCCATCATGCTGGGCATTATCCCAATAGTTTTTTAGCATGCCAAATGGTAACAAGAAGGTTTCATCGCAGAATTTAAAATGGACAATCAGGAAAGATAAGCCCTCCTGCTTTTCGAAAGCCTCCATAAATTCCATCTGATGTTGGTGGATATTAGCAATTGGCAAACGTTTCTGGCTGGTTTCCTTGGCGTCAAAGCAGACAGGAATGCCCTGAATGTTTCCCAAATAATCGACCGTGCTTTTTTCTTCAAAATAAGCCAGTTTGATGGTTCCTTTGGCCGGATCCAACTCCACTGGTTTGATGGAAGTGGGGATTTTTTGAACCACAGCCAGACCTTGTTCTAAATAAATTTTGTTGGTGATGTTTAAATTCTCCTCAAGCTGACTTCCCCGCAGCCCGCGGCTATTCCAGTACCCCATGCTTATTTCTCCAATAAAAACGGATCTTTGAAGCCAAAGCGTTTTAAAGCTTTTTCAAAAACCGGGGGAACTGGCGCGGTAAATGTTTTTTTGATATCCGTTAGGGTATATTGGGCGCTATGAAGCAGTTGGCTGCTCAGGCCGGATTCTTCATACATGCGGCTGTTAATCAAGCGATTTCCATATTTAGGGTCTCCCAGAATGGGGAACCCCATGGCTGAAAGTTGTACCCGAATCTGGTGAGAACGGCCGGTTTTTAAAATGATTTTAAGTAATGCATAGTCGCCGTGGCTTTCCAGGGTTTCGTAGTTCAGTACCGCTTTTTTATCGGTTGGGGCGGTCTGTTGCTCCGAGAAGGTGACGGTGTTCCGATCACCATCCTTTTTTAAATAACCGACAATCTCATCGGCAGCTTTGGGTTTGCCAAAGACAATCGCATAGTAGACCTTTTCCGTTCGGTCCTCCCGGATGGCACTATTAACCTCCTGGAGGGTCTTATAACTCTTGGGAACCAGGATGACCCCAGTCGTGTTTTTATCCAATCGGTTGGCACAGGCCGGAGTAAAGGTCAGGTTTGTTTTAGGATCATAATCGCCTTTTTTAATCAGATAGTCAACGGCATAATCAATTAGCGAGAGTTCTTCGGTTTTATCTGGCTGGGTGAGTACCTCGGCTGGTTTATTAAGAACCAGCAGATCACTGTTTTCATAAATGATATCAAGAATGGTACTGTTTCTATCCAGCGTTTTTTTAGTCGAATCGACGCGGAAGCTGGAAATGGTTTCTTCAGAGAAATAAATCTGGACCTCGTCACCAGCTATGATAGCAGTGGAGGGCTCGGATTTTTGACCATTGAGTTTGATTCTTTTTTTTCGCAGCATCTTTTGGAGAAATCCTGTCGATGCCTGGGGCATGAGTTTTTTTAAAAAGCGGTCCAGTCGTTGGTTGCTTTCATTTTCGGTGATAACAATTGTTTTCATTTAAAATCCTTAAGTCAAATTTTTACTTATTATACCATGGCAGTCCGGTAAATAAATTAAGTTTTGGTATCACTTGAAGAATAATTTGATCCATTTAGCAGCGCTTTAAGTTTGCTCTGAGAAGATTATGCAAAGGATGCATGGTATTAACCGAAAAAGAGCATGCCTGCAAGTAACCAAAGTTATTTTGCGACATGCCCTTAAAACGGAGAAACACGTTAAGGATAATAAAAATTATCGTTTATGGCTGCAGTCCAGAACATTTTTTATTTTATGGGTAACCATCGCTTTAATAGCAGCACGACCCGGTCCTAAATACTGACGAGGATCGAACCAACCGGGATTTTCAACGAAAACTTGTCGGATCGAAGCGGTCATAGCCAGTCTTAGATCGGTATCGATGTTGATTTTACAAACGCCGGATTTGGCAGCTTTTCGTAACATTTCTTCAGGAACTCCCTGGGCACCGGGAATTTGTCCTCCAAATTGATTGCATAGGTCCACGAATTCTTTTGGAACGGAGGAGGCTCCATGAAGTACCAGTGGATAGCCGGGTAGGAGAGTGGAAATTTTATCAAGTCGTTTAAAATCCAAGCGCGGTTCACCAGCAAATTTGAAGGCGCCATGACTGGTTCCAATCGTGATTGCAAGAGAATCACAACCGCTTCGTTCAACAAATTCTACCGCTTCGTCTGGATCGGTATAGGTTGCATTTGCAGTGTCGACATTGACATCATCTTCAACGCCAGCTAGTTTTCCCAACTCGGCCTCAACGACAACACCGTGATCATGGGCATATTCAACGACTTTCTTTGTTAAGGCAATATTTTCATCAAAGGGATGTTTTGAGCCATCAATCATAACGGATGTAAAACCGCTATCAACACAGCTTTTGCAGATTTCGAAATCATCGCCGTGATCTAAATGGAGACAAATATCCAAACCGCTAACTTCGATGGCTGCTTCAACTAATTTTCTTAAATAGACGGGGTGGGCATATTTTCTGGCACCAGCCGATACCTGTAAAATAAGGGGCGCTTGTTCATCAGCAGCTGCTTCTACGATGCCTTGTATAATTTCCATATTATTGACATTAAAAGCCCCAACCGCATAACCACCTTCATAAGCTTTTTTGAACATTTCAGTTGATGTTACTAATCCCATTTTTGAAAACCTCCTAAGGGTTATTATTTTTGCTTCTTTTTTCGTTAGATTCCTACTTATTTACTCTGCTAGTATACTCTTTTTCGAAAGAATACTCAAGCAATCAAGGTAAAATTGACAGTTTTTGATATTTTTTTCCAGACAGAAATTAAGCAAAAATAAATTGGACATTTTTGAAGTGTGAAATAATTAAAATGGCAAGTGGGGATAATTCTGAATTAAAGGTAAATAAAAAGAGACGAACTTAAAAGTCGCCTCTTTTTGAAAAACAAGAACTAACGTTGTTTAATAAAGCTGGGAAGAATTTTTAATAAACCGACGAGCATAATCGTGTACAGTGGGATCAGAAAAATATTTGTAATGATCCGGGCAGGGAGTAATACAGCAATGGCCTGTCCATAAAGAATACTTAAAAACCACGTATTTAACAAAATTGATGTGACCAATTGTGAAACGCTGACGATAAAAAGAATGTGATCGCTGCGATATTCACGATCAAGATTGGATTTTTTTACAACAACAATGGGGAAGACCGCAAATGCGATCATCAAAACAACAAAAAGAACAAAGAATACCATGTTTAGTGGCGCTCCTTCATAGTAAATGATGCCATTGTTAAAACTGAATATGCCGGAAATCGCCAGGATAATCGATGTCAGAACAATAAATAGCATATTGAACCATTCCAGATGTTTGATTTTTTTGTTTCTTAACATCATAAAAAGTAGGCCCGGAATTAAACCGGTGAGTCCATTGGCCAATGTAAACCCGATAAAGAAAGGACCGCCTGGTTTAATCATAAAGCACAAAATATCTGAAATAAAACCTACGGCAAAACCCGCCAACGGTCCAAACAAGATACCGCTTAGCATGATTGGCAAAGCAGTGATGTTAACCCGCAAAGAGGGAAAACCACCAAGAGGGATAATCACCTCAAACAGAATTTTCAGCACGATGCTGATGGCAATGAGCAGTCCACAATTGACCACAACTCGGGTCCGGGTGGAACTACTAATAAAAGCATTACTTTTCATAAAACCTCCTTGATTTTAAAGTAATGCTTCCGCAACCTACAATCTGCATTGTAACAGCGGAAGCGACAAGATACCGCAATGGTCACATTTCGTTTAAAGGCAACTTCCCATCCTTTAACACTTTACGCATCTTGTCTACTCTGGTATTAAATTGACATCATTTTAACATGAGTTTAAAGGTTTACACAAGGATAAATTATTATCGTTATTTTTTAATCAAAGTAGTTATTTTCAAAATTTGGAGTAGATATAGTATCAGTCATAATAAAACTTATAAGAAAAAATGTAAATGGAGGGTAATAAATAAAAAATTATGGAAGTGCAGAGTTTGTGGTTATAAAATAGAAGGCGTTGAAGCCCCAGAGCTTTGTTCAAATTGCAGATTCCCTTGGGATCAATTTGCCGCACAGAGTGAAAAGATGTAAAAAAGGTTTACGATTCTTATATTACCAATGATATCCATATGGAAGTACTTGGATTGGCAGAGAAAATCATTCACCTGTCAAGAAAGGGTGCAGAAATTAATCTTGACCTGGCCTGTTTACATAGTTTTAAAAAGCAGAATCTGATTGCTATGTTATTAATGAAATGTGTAAAGCTGAAATAGTCGGACATATTTAAAAAGGAAAATGGTAAATATATATTGATGTGGAGCTAGGGTTTGTGTTATGATAGTTCAGTAAGTTTTACTGCTGGCGTGGCACAGATGGTAGCGCAACTGATTCGTAATCAGTAGGTCGGGGGTTCGATTCCCCCCGCTAGCTCCAGTAAATGAATAATTTCTAT
>Ga0265295_1007319_pt1 | contig 12802 bp, 11 predicted proteins | sample Munlansysbiofilm_FD_192503 | JGI IMG/M metagenome (GOLD analysis project Ga0265295, IMG submission 192503) | Leachate microbial communities from a municipal landfill in Southern Ontario, Canada - Methane capture system biofilm | ecosystem: Engineered > Solid waste > Landfill > Unclassified ... | reverse complement strand
TCCTTCCAGGTTGAACGCATGATGCGTGATGCAAAAATTACCGAAATCTTCGAAGGCACTTCCGAAGTGATGAAGATGGTCATATCCGGAAATCTTTTGAGATGAGGTGCTGATAATGAAAATCGTAGTTTGTATTAAACAAGTCCCGGACACAACAGAAGTCCGAATTGACCCGGTAAAGGGAACTTTGATTCGCGAAGGCGTTCCTTCCATTATGAATCCGGACGACAAAGCCGGTTTGGAAGCTGCTTTGCGATTAAAAGATGAATTGGGAGCGTATGTTTCCGTTATTAGCATGGGTCCACGTCAGGCTGATCTTGTCTTACGCGAAGCTTTAGCGATGGGTGCCGATGCTGCTTATTTGATATCTGACCCTAAGTTTAGCGGTGCCGATACCTGGGCAACCTCTTCGACGCTTGCCGCAGCAATCAGCAAACTGGATTACGACCTGGTTATTGGCGGACGTCAAGCGATTGATGGCGATACGGCGCAGGTGGGCCCGGAGATTGCCGAACACTTGCATATTCCGCATATCAGCTATGCCGAAGAATTACGCGTTGAAGGAAATGAAATTGTAGTAAAACGACAATTCGAAGACCGCTACCAAATTTTGAGGGCAAAGATGCCGGCTCTGGTTACCGCTTTGACTGAATTAAACGAAGCTCGTTATATGACACCAGGTGGTATTTTTGATGCCTATCGTGAAAACGAAGTAACACTTTGGACTCGCGATGACATCCCGGTAGAAGACAGCAATATCGGTTTGAAGGGCTCTCCGACACGCGTCAAGAGTTCGGAACCTAAATCGATGAAACAGCCCGGAACCAAGATTGAAACAGGCGTTGAAGAATCCGTGCAATACCTGGTTGATAAGTTGAAAGAAAAATTTGTTTTGTGAGGATATGATGACTAATACTAAAAAATCAGTTTTTGTCTTTGCGGAGCAAGTTGACGGTCAAATTACACCGGTTTCTTTCGAATTGATTGGCAAAGCTCGAGATTTAGCCCAGCAGTTAGGCGGCGAGGTTGTCGCAGGCTTGCTCGGATATCAAATTTCCGGCTTGGCTAAAGACCTGGTTGCCTATGGCGCTGAAACTGTCGTGGTCGCTGATCACCTTGAATTGAAAGATTATCGCACCGAACCATACACTCAGGCGATTGTCCAAATTTTGGAAAAATACCAACCCGAAATCGCACTTTTCGGTGCCACCAGTATTGGCAGGGATTTAGCGCCAAGAGTCGCCGGCAGAATTCACACCGGTTTGACAGCAGACTGTACTGCGCTTGAAATTGAAGAGGAAACTCAAAGATTCTTGATGACCCGTCCGGCTTTTGGCGGTAATTTGATGGCGACGATTGTTTGCCCGGATTTTCGTCCGGCGATGGCTACTGTTCGCCCCGGTGTCATGGTCAAACGGATTCCCGATCAAGATGCTCAGGCAGAGATTGTTAACTTTGATGTCAAAATCGAAATCAATGATATGTTCACATCCATTCAGGAAATTCTAAAGAAGGTTGAACATAAGCACAACATTCAGGATGCCAAAATTTTGGTTTCCGGTGGACGCGGTATGCACAGCGCGGAGAATTTCGCCATTTTGGAAGATTTGGCAAATGCGCTCGGTGGGGAAGTTGCCAGTTCACGGGCTGCGGTTGACAGCGGTTTTACCGATAAATCCCGTCAGGTTGGCCAGACCGGCAAGACCGTTCGCCCCCAAATCTACATCGCCTGTGGCATTTCCGGTGCTATTCAGCATATGGCCGGTATGGAAGAATCGGAATACATTATTGCAATTAACTCCGACCCAACCGCTCCTATTTTCAACATTGCCGATGTTGGCATCGTTGGTGATGCTTTGAAGATCGTCCCAAAATTGACCGAGGCAATTCGCAAAGAACGCGGTTAATTTAAAAACCTATAGAAAATATTGTCAGCTGGCTTCCCAAAAGAAGCCAGCTTTTTAGTAAAATAACGGGTAATTTGTAGGGCGGGATTGAAAATGTTGTCACCTTGAGATCATTATGCGTTATCCCATTTTCAATCCGCCGTCACATCCCAAACTACGTCGTACCCAACGGCGGACATGTACCCAAACGGCGGATTGAATGGGCGAGATGTAAGCCAGGCAAAAGGCAAAAAGCCCATTCAATCCCGCCCTACGCAACGTGTGCGATTTAAACCATAGGTTTCAAGCTCTGGCTAATAATCAAATCAGCGCCGGTAGCGTTATGAATCTCTTCAAGCGAATAATCCGGGTTGTACTCAATTAAAACAAAGCCTTTGTCGGTTACTTCAATGACTCCCATTTCGGTAACAATCAAGTCAACAGCGTTCACAGCTGTCAAGGGCAAGGTGCATTTTTTGAGCAGTTTATGTGCTCCCTTGGCGGTATGTTCCATGGCAACAATTACTTTCTTGGCGCCATTGAGCAAATCCATTGCACCGCCCATACCGGGAACCATCTTACCCGGAATCATGTAATTGGCGATATCTCCATTTTCGGCAACTTGCAAAGCACCTAAAACGGTTGTGTTAACATGTCCGCCGCGAATAATGCCGAAAGAGACAGCACTGTCAAAAAAGCTGCCACCCGGCACGATAGTAACGGGCATTGCTCCGGCATTGGCGATGCAGGGGTCAATTTCACCTTCTTCAGGGACGGGACCTACGCCGATAAAACCGTTTTCGGATTGGAGAAAGACATCGCGGTCTTCAGGGATAAAATTTGCGACCAAAGTGGGTAAGCCAATTCCTAAATTGACCAAATCGCCGTCTTGCAGCTCCATTGCCACGCGTCGGGCAATAAATTCTTGAGTTTGTTGCTTATCCATCATAGTGCAGCTCCATCAATAATATGATTAACAAATACGCCCGGGACAACCACGTCATCCTGGCTAATTCCTCCAAGAGGAACAACTTCTCGTGCTTCAACAATCGAAATATCCGCAGCAGCACCCATGTAAGTGTTAAAGTTTCGGGTAGCGCCGTGGAAGGTGAGGTTGCCTTTCACGTCTGCCTTTTCAGCATAGAGTAAAGCGATATTTGCCCGCATCGGTTTTTCGAGCAGATATTTTTCGCCGTCAATCTCGACGACGTCCTTGCCTTCTTCGACCGCAGTCCCAAGTCCGGTTTTGGTCAAAACGCCACCCAAGCCAAAACCACCGGCTCGGATTTGCTCAATTAGCGTACCTTGAGGAACCAATACGACTTCAGTTTCGCCTTCAAGCAGCTGACGGCCGGTCTCTTTGTTAGTGCCGACGTGCGAAGCGTAGATTTTCTTAAACATCTTCGCGACAACCATCTTGCCAACACCGCGATCAACAAAACCAGTGTCGTTACAAATCAGGGTAAGATCTTTCACCCCTTTTTCGATTAATGCATCAATCAGGCGATCAGGAGTGCCGACAGCTAAAAAGCCACCGACCATGATTGTGTCTCCATCACGGACAAGATTTACGGCATCGTGCATACTTATCAATTTATCCATAGTTGTGTTACCTTTCTTTAAAATAGCTATTATTCAATTTATTCCCAATACTTCCTCTGGCAATGACAACAAGATACTGTTTTCTCATTTTTGTTCCTTGAGGCAGTAAATTTCATAAAATCTGTTTAATTAATTATTAACTCTGTCTTCATATGCAATTTCTGTTAATACAGCTAAGTTAAAATCTATATTATTTAAATCTTTTTCTTCAAGCCATTCTCCTATAGAGTCCCCGTTAAGCTTTCCAATACCATCAACATATAATGTAGCCATATTAGCACAGACGGGAATGTATCTCCTTCTAGCGGAGAGTTCGCCTGAAGTCATCCCTCTTCCTTCGCAAGTATTTATAATTGCTTTTTTACTCTCATCGGGCATCTTCTCTATTGTATAGAGAAAGCTTGGGCGAATTTCAATTCCAATAAGTTTTTCTATTTCGTCGATATTCTCAGCCGTTATATATGTATGGTATCCCTCTTTTATGCTACTCAATTCAGTATCGATATTGTTGTTAAAAAGATTAAAACCTTTTGTTTTTGATTTTAGTATTACTTCATTATTCCTCATACGGGTTCTAATAGAAACTACAACATACTCCCCCTCTACCTCCACATCCAAAAGCTCTCCAACCACAAATGATATCATCTGCATTCCATGGTTTTCGAATGCGGTGTAAGGAAAATAAAAATAATCGTACCCTAGTTGTCCAGGGGGAATATATAATTCCACAGTCGGTCTAGGTGTAGGTGTCTCAGTTGGTAATTCTGTTTTTGTAGGAGTAGGTTCTTTTGTATTCGTAGGTGTCAATGTAGGTAGTTCTGTAGGTGTATTTGTTGGAATTGTTTCTGTATCCTCTATCTTTAATTCAGTTAGATTTTCCTTAGGAAGATCTGGCGTAGACATAACAGGCGCACAAGCATTCAATAAAAGCATTACTGTCGCAAGGGTAGTAATAATCCTGGATCCAATTTGAATCCGGCTTTTCTTTCCATTTCCAATCAGGCTAACTGAATTATCCATAAGAATCAATTTATCCATAGTTGTATTACCTTCCTAGTTAATTTTGTTGCTTGCGCGCTAACAATTCCTCACAGAAAAAGCTGGCGACGTCATCCGCATATTTCCCCGGTCCAAAACCGGCATCTGCACCTAATTCTTTAGCGAGTTCGTGGGTAATCCGAGGCCCGCCAATAATGAGCAAAAAGCGTTTTCGCAAGCCTTCTGCCTCCAAAAGTTCCACCAGTTCTGTCAAATTTTGAATGTGGACGTTCTTTTGGGTGACCGTTTGGGAAACCAACAAGACATCGGCATCAAATTCGACAGCCTTGCGGATGAAATCTTCATTCAAAACCTGACTTCCGAGGTTAATCGATTCAATCATTTTGTATCGCTCTAAACCATAGTGCCCGGCATAGCCCTTCATGTTTAAGATGGCATCAATGCCAACCGTATGGGCATCGGTTCCGGTACTGGCACCAATCACTTTAATTTTGCGTCCGAAATTTTGCTGAATGAAAAAATCGGTTTCTTCCATCGACATAACATCGACATCCACCGCTTCTACGTGAACTTGCGTATAGTCAATAGTATGACTAAGGCTGCCATAGACCACAAAAAAGGTAAAATTCTTATCAAGCGAGCCATGGTAGGCAACGGTCGGTTCTTCCAAACCCATCTTTAACGCTAATAAACGTGCGCTTTCAACCGCCACTTCGTTATCTGCAACCGGCAGGGTGAAAGAAAGCTGAACTTTGCCGTCGTTCATCGTGTCGCCATAAGGTTTCAGCTGGGTGAGGTCCAGATTTGTGTCAAAATCGGCTTTTTTAGTTGAATATAATCCGCTACTCATCTCGCGCTCCTTCCGCCATTTTCTTTGCCTGATGATAACGCTCCGAGCCTTCGCGAGATTCTTCCCAAAGCGGTTCAATAAATGGATTGAAATATTGTTCTTCTTTAGAAACAACCCCGGCTAAGCCTTTCCCGCCTTCAAAAGGTCGCTTGATACCTGCAAAACGTCCTTCTTCAAGCGTTCGGAATAGACCGTCACGGCGAATATTCACCAACAAGTCCAGCGCTAAATCGAGCACTTCGTTAGCGCGTTGTTCCATGATTCCACCCGGGCGGAAATCAATATCATCGCCAAAATCAGCAAAACTGTTTGCAATGTAGCGTGCGTTGGCAATTGAAAGGGCCCGGTCAGCCATAAAGGGGGTGTGAATTGCTTCAGTCAGCATACCCAAAAGGTGAATGCGTTGGTGACTGATAACCGTTACGATGTTAAAGAGCGTGTCCTGAACGTGTCCTTTGAAAATATCACCGGTTTTGAACTTGGTGGGGGGCATATATTTCAAAGGTGCTTTGGGGAAGATTTGTCTTGCCATTTGTGCCTGAGCATATTCATAGAGAAAAGCATTATGCAATTCTGGATTCATCTCAAAGGCATGTCCAAGTCCCATTTGCTCTTCGGGTACACCCGCCAACAAAGCGAATTGTTCATTAATAAACTGAGAAGCGAGAACAGTATGCGCTTCTTCGTAAGCATCGGCGGTGGTCAGATAATTGTCTTCTCCGGTGTTGATGATGACACCGGCTGCTCCGTTGACCAAGCGAGAGAAAGATTGGTCAATAAGGGTGCGCTGCATGTTGATATCACGGAATAAGATGCCATAAAGGGCATCATTGAGCATAACATCGAGGCGCTCCAAAGCACCCATTACCGCAATTTCCGGCATACAAAGCCCGGAGCAATAGTTGCAGAGCCGAATGTAGCGTCCAAGCTCGTCTCCGATTTCATCCAGAGCAGCCCGCATCAGTCGGAAGTTTTCCTGAGTTGCCATCGTTCCGCCAAAACCTTCAGTAGTTGCGCCATATGGAACGTAATCGAGCAAACTTTGTCCGGTTGTGCGAATGACCGCAATCACATCAGCGCCTTGTTTAGCAGCGGCTTTAGCCTGAATGATATCCTGATAGATATTACCGGTTGCGACAATCACATAGAGCAGCGGTCCGGATTTATCGCCATGTTCGCGCAATCGTCCTTCACGAAGGAGACGATTGCGATGGATAGTTGCAACCGTTTCTTCTGCTTTTCTCTCTGCCCAAAGTTGAATCTCAAAGGGGTCAACCGGATCAGTTTGGGTAAGATCAAGCTCTCCGTTTGAAACCATTTCGGCTAATTCCTGAACATCTTTAGATAAACCAATTGCGGCTTGGCCCAACCAATAGGCAGCGCCATATCCCAACATGTTTTTATCGGAAAGATGTTCCACTACAATGTTGGGAAGGGGAACGCCCATCGGATCGACCCCATCAATGCCAAGCAAGCGACAGATAGAACGTTCGACGGTGCTTGTTGTATATTGTTGTGTATAGTTAACTGTATCTTCAGCGATTAGACGGGCAGCCTCCCGAGCCTTACTCACTTTCTCCCAATCAAGTTTAAGTTCTGCCATTAATCCTCCCGCCAGGCTGCTTTCATTTCGTGAATGAGAGCTTCATCCACGCCAAGCAACTCAGCTATTTTGATTGCACTCGAAGCGACGGTGTGGGTGCCACTAATTTCTTCGAGCCTATAGTCCATTAGTTTTTGAATTTTACGGACGCGAGCGATGTCTTCGCGTTGGTCTTGTTTTGTTAATGCTGTATACTCATTTTTATCATAATTTTCAAAATCTGATTGGTTTTTGACATGGTAAGCTGGTATTTCCTTCAAAGCTTCCGAACGGATGCCTCTTACCTGATAAAAACGAATTCCCTTTTCAGGAATAACCGGATAGTGGGTGGCAATAAAAAATCTGTTCGTGGTTTTTCCATAGGTTTGGCAAAGCGCTTGAACAATAGCGGAAGCTTCGGCAGGATTAGTGCCTCGGCAAGGTTCGTCCATGATGATTAAACCGCGTTCTTTTATGCTCCGTCGGTAGTGATCGCGAATTTTGATTGCTTCAAGCCCAAATGAAGAAAGCCCGCGGAACATATCGCCTTCATGACTGGATTCAAAAGCCAAAAAATCGTAAAGTGGCGTTTCAAGTCTTTCGCAAACCGGAAAATAACCTAACTGAGTCATCAAAATCGCCAAAAAAACCGCTTTGAGAGCAACACTTTTCCCACCCATATTGGCACCGCTCAAGACGGTTGTGCCAACACGCAACTCAATAGAGATTGGGGTAAATTCCAGCCCTTGTAACTCAAGGTTTTCGGCAAGCTGTGGAAGCCGGGTGTTTTGAATGATAGTCGGCTGATCGTCATCCACTAAGACAGGTAAAGAGGCATTCCATCTCATGGCTAAATCAGCTTTTGCCAAACGGAAATCAAGCAAACCGCAAGCTTCGGCATTATGCTGCATCTCCGGAAGCCAGGTTAACAATTTACTTCCCAACATTCGCCGGATTTGCTCTTCCTCTTTAAATTCTTCAGCAGTGATGACTGCGCGTTTTGTGATCAGGGCTTTCCGTTCCGGACCTCTGGTTAGGCTGATTTCGTGTTCCAGGGCTTTTTTACGTTCTCGAATTTCTGCCAATGCAGGTGAGTAATCACTGTAAATATGAAAAGAAGGCGTGCTTCTGCCACTCGGTTCCAACAACTGAGCCGCTTCCGATGTATCTTTAAAATGGATTCCGGCTGCTTCTAAAATTGGGCTGAGTTTGCTAATTCGCTTGAAGATTGTCAGAGCGCTTTTGATTTCAAAGAATTCCGTTTCATCTAACAGTGAGCCATGTTCAAGGGAACTAAAAGTACCGCGTAATTCACGCAGTCTTGCCAATTGCGTCCATCCTTCCATCAATTGAGGGTTGTTTTCTCTCATAATGGGAAGGAGGGCATTAACAGCATTCAATTCCTCGACCAATTCTGCCTTTGTATTGTTTTTATAATAGCGCAATTCATTCTTCAATCGATTTCCCTGAGGGGTATAGCAATAACAATTGGCTAAAACTTCCGGTAAGCCAGCTTGATTTAATAATTCAGTAGTAATAATGACCGATGATTGTTGCACAGTTCCTCACACATTTGCCGGTCCGAGGTCAAGAACCGGAATGTCTGTTATTTTTTCACGTAATGCTTCTAAAAGGGGCAGGGGATCCTGAAATTGTCCACTGCCTGTAGTTGGATTAAGGCACACCAAGCGAACGTCCAGTGGGTCTAAAACGGCAAGTTTTACTTTCAAAAATTGCAATTTACGATAGCTTTCCGCTTTGATAAATAAACGCGTGCCATCTTCGACAATCAGCGTGATGTTTCTGAAATTTTCGGATTTGATTAATTCCTTGACAACCATTTCAGTAACCGCACCGCGCAGGAACAAACTATGGCTGCCTTTTTCAAGTTCTTTGGCAATATCTTGCCCATAGCCAACCAAATTCGGTAAATTCAAAGTTTTGCAAGTTTCTTTTCCCAGAATGATTGCCCTTGCCTCGGGATGTTTTTGAATCGCCAGTGCCAATTCTTTTTGCAAGTCAGCTCCAACCTCATGAGTTTGCAGGAGGTTTAAGGCAAATGAAGTTTTCTCTGCTAAATCTTCCGGTGCGGTTGCGGTCGCAGCACTTACGGCAAGAATGACCGCTTCGCTGTTTCCTGAACCGGCTTGAGATTTCCGGGAAAGAGCTCCGTCAATGATGAAAAAACAATCCGGTTCATGTTTTCTGAAAAGTTTAGCAATGGTCGAAACTTCTTCTGATGCGCTCGGACCGGCTAATTCAACATAGCCATCGCTCATGGCACGACAAATGACAACTTCGCCAAAGGCAGTCCGAACTTTAGAAAAATCCAAAATATCGAGGAGCGCATCTTTTCTGTTCAGCGCTCCTTCAGCAGTAGCAATTAAGGTACCTTGCGGGATATATATTCGCGGTTTTTCGCGACCGTTGACGATATCTTCACTTTCGCCGTCACGACCAATTGATGTTAGGGCAAGCGGCCGCTTTTGCCCGGTAGCAATCCAGGCAGCGATGATATGGTTTAAGCAAGTAGTTTTACCGGCATTTTTCGATAAGCCAATCAAAGCCAAAGACTGTAAATCTTCCAGCTCAACAAAATCGAGCAAATTTTTAGCCGAATGATTTGACAGGTTATCCATACTTTGCTGTACTACTCCAAATTACTGCGTTTGTTTCGGATTAAACCTTTCGGTTCCAAAGTCATTTGCTGGCCTTCCAGAAGGCTGGCAACGCCAATCATTTCAACTTTTTCTTCGCCGCTACAAACCGGGCAATGGCATTCCTCTTTATAATTATCCGGTTCGGTATAGGTTGTGATAACGCCTTCAAAGTTACGCAAAACGACGTGATTAGGACTTTGCGAAATCATATAATCAGGCATTACCGGAATCTTACCGCCACCACCAGGTGCATCGACAACGAAGGTGGGAACACAAAAACCGGATGTATGACCACGAAGTCCTTCAATGATTTCGATACCCTTAGAAACTGAGGTGCGGAAATGGGTTAGACCGAGGGAGAGGTCACATTGGTAAATGTAATAGGGGCGAACGCGTAAATATGCCAAACCGTTGACCAATTTGCGCATGACATGCACGCAATCGTTAACTCCTCGGAGCAATACCGATTGATTGCCAAGTTGAACGCCGGCATCAGCCAAACGGGCACAAGCCAACTGAGAATCAGGTGTAAATTCATTGGCGTGATTAAAATGCGTATTGACCCATACCGGATGATATTTGCGAATCATTTCGCAAAATTCAGGTGTGATACGTTGTGGTAAGACAACCGGTGTGCGGGTTCCCAAGCGAATGATTTCCACATGATCAATTTCGCGCAGTTTAGAAAGGATATATTCCAAACGATCATCGCCCATCAGGAGGGCATCACCACCGGAAAGCAAAACATCTCGAACAGATGGTGTGTTACGAATGTATTCAATACAATTGTCAATTTGTTTGAGCGTTCGGGCACCATCTTGTTGGCCGGCGATTCTTCGCCGTGTACAGTGGCGGCAATACATTGCGCATTGATCGGTGATCAGGAAGAGCACGCGATCCGGGTAACGGTGTGTCAAACCGGGAACAGGGGAGTCGGTGTCTTCATGCAAGGGATCTTCCAAATCTTCGGGGCTTCGATAGGCTTCGGCGCCTTGTGGCACAGCTTGCTTGCGTACCGGATCGTTTGGATCGTCCGGGTCAATCAGCGTTAAGTAGTAAGGTGTAATGGCCATGCGGAAGTTCTGCAAAGCTTCATTAACCCCGGCTTCTTCTTCGGCAGTCAATGGCAAGTATTTTTTGAGCGTTTCAACATCGTTAATTCGATTTTGAACCTGCCAATGCCAGTCATTCCATTTAGCATCGGGCACATCGGCGAAAAGTTTTTGCCTTCGAGCCTGGGCTGCTTTATTAATATATTTATCTTCAGCTTTCATTGCATTACTCCTCTGGTTTAAAAAGACCTGCTACGACAAAATCAGCGCAGCAGGTCTTGACTAATTAAATGTAATTCTTTTCAAAAATCTCGCGCAAAGCTGCGGATTCGCGCAGTTCGTGGAGGGTGATTGCGGCATGGTTTTTGGTATAGCCATTACCGATGATCATGGTAACGTCTTTTCCGACACCTTCGGCACCAAGCGCAGCGCGCGTAAAGCTGGTTGCCATACTGAAGAAGTAGACCAAACCACCGTCGCGAACGGGCAAAATTGTGGACATTTCAGAGCCTTCAACGTTGACGACATTGATTGCGACATCATATTCTTTACCGTCATTGGCAGCCAAAGCCTTATCCAAAACATCCATGGGATTATTGGCATCGGCAACAAAGAATTTATGAACGAACTTATTGTCCAAAAGCGTGCGTTCCGGACGATCGCTTCGGCTCATTCCGACAACGTTACCGGTTGGTCCGACACGTTTCATCGCTTCATAACCGCAGAGCATACCGCTCTTGCCACCGGCTCCGAGAATCAAAACCGAATCACCGGGGCGAACGATATTTGCAGTTTGAGCAGGTGCACCGGCAACATCAAGGGCTGCCAACGCAAGTGCTTCCGGCATATCTTCCGGTAATTTCGCATAGATAGCGCTTTCAAAGAGGATTGCCTGGGCTTTTACATCAACCCGATCGATATCGGGATGAACAGCCAAAATCTCTTCAATTTTGAGTGGGGTAGTAGAAAGCGAGACCAAAGAAGCAATTCTGTCGCCAACTTTGATGTCTTTGCGATCTTGCAGGGCAGGTCCAATTTTTGCAACGGTACCCATCAGCATACCGCCGGAACCAGTTACCGGGTTCTGCATTTTTCCCCGGCTGCCAACGATTCCAAGAATCATTTCACAAAGGCGCGCTTCGTCTGCTTCGGATGCTTCCCAGAGTTGTCTGAAACTGGCAGAATCAACGTTGAGAGCAGAAACGTCAATGAGAATCTCGTTATCAAAGATTTCCATTGTGTTGTCAATTTTTTGAGCAGCTTGCGGAAGCAAACCCTTAGGTTCAATCACACGATGCGCTCCATATTTATTACCCATTGCCATACTAAAAATCCTCCAAATTATAAAGTTTGATTAATTACGCCCCGGCAAGCCGAGAATTTCTCGGGCTTCTGCCGGAGTTGCGATTTCGAGATTCAGTTCTTTTGCAATTCGAACAATTCGTGCAACCAACTCGCCATTAGAGACAGCGACGCGCTCACGATTGTACTTAACATTGTCTTCAAAACCGACGCGAACATGTCCACCGAGCAACATTGACATTACGTTCAAATCAAGTTGTGTTCGGCCAACACCGGTCACGGTGAAAGTGGCATCAGCAGGGATGGACTCGCGCATGAAAAGCAAGTCACGGGGAGTGCCGGTTGCACCACCGTTAACACCCAAGACAAAGTTGAAGTGCATAGGAGATTTAATGAAACCTTTTTTGTGCAAACGAAGTGCCATATCAACGTGAGATTTATCGAAACATTCGAGTTCAGGTTTAATCCCGCGGCCATACATGCGTTCGGCAAATTCGATAATCATATTTTCGGTGTTGATGAAGATTTCATCGCCGCCAAAATTCATCGTGCCGCAGTCGAGGCTCGCCATTTCGGGATTAAGCTCGGTTGGTTGCAAGCGTTCTTCTGCGCTCATACCGGTTGCACCACCGGTGGTTGGCTGGATGATTGCATCCGGACAAGCTGTTTGAATTGCATCGATAATGAGCTTAAAGCGCTCTTTATCTTGCGTGGAAATGCCATTATCCCAGCGAGCATGCAAGTGAATAATTGCTGCGCCGGCTTCATAGGCGGATTTTGCTTCGCGAACAAAGTCTTCGATAGTATAAGGAACCGCAGGATTCATCTCCTGGGTAACTTCTGCGCCGCTAATTGCAGCTGTGATGATA
>Ga0265295_1007318_pt1 | contig 12803 bp, 11 predicted proteins | sample Munlansysbiofilm_FD_192503 | JGI IMG/M metagenome (GOLD analysis project Ga0265295, IMG submission 192503) | Leachate microbial communities from a municipal landfill in Southern Ontario, Canada - Methane capture system biofilm | ecosystem: Engineered > Solid waste > Landfill > Unclassified ... | reverse complement strand
TCAAAATGTCCAAACAGCTCCAAGAGATCATCAAAGATATCAAAACGATTGAGAACCTCTCAAGAGAAAACGGAGAGAGCGTACAAAGCATCGAAAACGACCTGCAAAAGCTCGTCAACGTAGCCTCATCGCTTAAAACGACTATCGCGCAGTTTAAGAGTTAAAGCAAAGAGAGAAGAGTAGGTGCTACGCGATTAAGCGGCACCTGTTTTTGCACCGCTCCAAGCTCATAGGCGACTTTGGGCATACCGTACACCACGCTGCTGGCTTCATCCTGCCCTATTGTTTTTGCACCCGCTTCTTTCATCTTTAAAAGTCCGCGCGCACCGTCGCCGCCCATCCCCGTAAGTATCACGCCGATAGCATTTGCTCCGGCTATTTTTGCGACCGAATTAAACAAAACATCTACCGAAGGGCGATGCCCCGATACTTTCTCGCCGCTTCCGATTTCAACGTAATAGCGTGCACCCGAACGGCGCACCACCATATGGTAATCCCCCGGTGCGATAAGCACCACTCCCGGAGTGATCGAATCCCCGCTTTTTGCCTCACGAACTTCCATGGCACATAAAGAATTTAGCCTCTGGGCAAAAGGGGCAGTAAAGTTTGCAGGCATGTGCTGCACCACGACGGTTCCCGGAGCATTTCTCGGCAATGCCGTCAAAACATCTTTGAGCGCTTCGGTGCCTCCCGTAGAAGCCCCTATCGCAACGATTTTATTGGTCGTTTCCGCGAGCGACGTGATATTTGCTTTGCTTGTAGGCAGCAATGTGCGTTTCATCACTTTTGCCTTGGATGCGATTTTTATTTTGGTGATAAGCTCATCCCGCATCTCATCGATTCCGTCGTAAATATGGGAGTGGGGTTTGGGTACAAAATCAACGGCTCCCGCCTCCAACGCGTCCAAAGTGGTTTTTGCCCCGCTTTGGGTCAGAGAGGACACCATCACCACGGGAACTGGCATGTAGTGCATCAGTTTACGCAAAAACGTGATCCCGTCCATCCGAGGCATCTCGACATCCAGACACACTACGTCGGGTTTAAGCTCGACGATCATATCTCTGGCTATATAAGCATCCGAAGCGGTTCCTACCACCTCGATAGAGCTATCTTGCACAAGAATTTCGCTTAACACAACCCTTGCCGTAGCGCTATCGTCTACAATCAATACGCGAATTGCCATTTTTATCCTTTCGTTGTAGCCGAAGAGGTATATTTTAAAAGCACTTTTCCCCTTTCTAAATCCATCTGAATTTTTCTGCCGTTTTGCCCTCCGGTATCTTCGGCAACGATTTGAATGTTGTACTCCTCAAGTATCTCGCGTGCGACCAAAACGTTTTTTTCTCCGATCATCATCGATTGGGATGCCATCATATGCATAGATGCACCTCCGAATATCTTTGCTTCCATCGTACGAAGAGAAGAGCCGTGTTCAAGCATCGCTTCAACCAGTTTTGGAATAGCGATATTTCCGAATTTTGGGGACTGCAAGCCGTTTCCGTTCCAAAAAGGGAGCAGATAATGGTTCATCGCCCCAAGCCGAAGGCGCGGATCGTAAAGACACACGGCGACACATGAACCCAAAACGGTCGAGATTGCACCGGGTGCACGATCTACGTGAATCTGTCCGACGTGGATGAACGTAGCGCTAGAGAGGATCATCTACACTTCGATAGCATCGTCGAACGAATCAAAGAAAAACTCGTTTGATCCACATGCCACGGAATCTTCTGCCGTTTCATCGAGCAAAATCTTCACCGTAAAAACTACGGCGCCTTTGTGCACCTCGTAATCGATATTGCCGCCGAAAAAGAGGGAAAGCTCACGTACGATACTCAGCCCGATCCCAAGCCCCGTCTCCGCTTTGGGTGCTTTTGCAAAACGGGTAAATATCTGCGGTTTATACTCGATATCGGGACCTTCCCCCTCGTTGCGCACGCGAACGACGAGAAACCCCTCTTCAAGCTTCGTCTCGATCTCTATCTTGCCGTTTTGGTTGCCATAGAGTGCCGCATTACAAAGAAGATTGCGCAATATGATAAAAATTTTTTTCGAATCGACGACTATCTTTTTACCCACACGGTTCGTAAAAACAACCTGAGATTCTTTATGCGCGATAAGGTATCTCAAGGTCTCCAAAACCTCCTCAAGCAACTCCCCGATATCGACAAGCTCATGCGAAGCGCTCATAGCACCGCTCTCTATCTCCGCCGCGCTCATCAGGTTTTGAATCCGAAAATCGAGATTGAGCACCTCTTCGCAGATAAGTTCGAAGTTTCTTTTATTCTCTTCGCTCTCTACGATTTTGAGATGGCGTATCATCCCCAAAATCACCGTTATAGGGTTGTTAAGCTCGTTTGCTACGAGAGAAAGAAATTTTGATTTTGCATTTTCGCTCTCGGCAAGCTGTTTATTGAGTTCAAGTATCTTCTTGCTTAAAAAAGCTATCTCTTCCTCTACGCACTCTTGTTTCATTTAACACTCCATCGCTTCTAGTTCATGAATTTTATCGCTGAGATACTTGAGCTCCGCCTTGACGTTTTGCGATTCTCTTGCCATTTTGGCATTGTCTTTTGAAAACTCCTCGGTAACCTTGCGCATCATCGTAATCTCCGATTCGGTCTTGCGTATAAGCTCTTTGAGCTGCGAAAAAATATTGGTAAAGCCCAAAACATCCTCCGCATTGCGCGAAGATTCGATAATGCCGTAGATTTGCACATACCCCAAATACATAATCTGCTGCTCCAGCGCATCTAGCAACGTAACGGTTTTGTGCAGTAATTTTTCCACCTCGTAAGGGAGAAACTCCAATTTTTCGTTATAGATGCTCACCAACTCAAACAAAGAATCGATATTTAATCGAAGTTCCTCGTCGCACACCTTCGTTTTGTTGACGATCAACTCTTTAATAAAATAGTTAACCGTCTCTATCTGTAAACTAATCGAAGAAACGATAAATATAATCGCATTTAACTGCCCCGCCAAATTTTGCGCATTGGCGTCGATACTTGCAATAAGCTCGTCGTTCTCTTTGGCATTGGTGCGTATATCGCTTGCCAAAACGGCAAAAGTTTCCCCGTTTTCTTCCAGTTTGTACGACGCAACCGAAGCATTGAGAGAAAGAAAAACGATATCGCGTGCCAAGGCACTCAAAGAAAGACTCTTCTCCTCAAACATCGTCTTGATCCCGTTGAATACCTCAACCGTTTCAAAACGCTTGTTATAGTGTTCTAAAAGAGAATCGGTTGTTTGGTAAATAGTGCCTATAATAGAAGCAAAACACGAATCGTCCGCTTTAAGTAATGCTTGCTTGTGGCGGAGGTTTTGGAGCGCTTTTTTTCTCTCTATAAGCTCTGTAACCAGTGCTTCGTGCATAAACCGATCGTAATTTTCAAAGCCGTTGTTGCGCAAAAGCTCATTCAAATAACTATCGCATGCCTCCGTATCAAGCTTGGCTTCTGCCATAATCAAGCGCACGTAGAGCTCCCGAACGGCATCGAAAAGTTTGCTTTGCGGTTTAATCCGTATAGAAACATACCTCTCGCCCAAAGGAAATACCGCCGCCAAAACCCAGTAATACTCCCCTGCTTTCGTTTTGTTTTTCACAAAAGCAACGACGGGTTTGCCGTTTTGAATATAATTCCAAAAAAGTTTAAATATCGTACGCGGCATATCAAAATGGCGTACGATATTGTGGTACGCTCCGATCAACTCTTGCCGAGAATACCCGCTGATGCGCACAAACGTATCGTTCCCCGAAAGGATACGGCTCTCTAAATCGGTGATCGAAAAGAACAACTCGTCCAGATCGAATTTTGCTTCCTGCGCTGCAAGATTATGCTGCATCTCTTCCATTTATACGCCCTATATCTTCTGATAAATCGAAGAACCCAAAAGTTTTAAACTCTCGCGGTGTGAGGTTAAAGATTCGGAACTTCCCAAAAACAACGGAGCACCCTGCGGCAAAAGTTTTGCAAAACGCCCCACCACCTTATCTCTGTTGGTCTCATCAAAATAGATCATTACGTTTCTGCAAAAAATCATATCAAATCTGTTTTTAAAAAAGAAAGGATCGGTTATCAGATTGTATAAACGAAACAGCACTTTCTCTCTCAATAAGGGCTTGACGACGTAACGCACTTCGTTTGCTACGCGCTCTTTGTCGAAAGCTTTAAGCATGATCTCTTTTGAAAGCCCTGCAACCGCTTTTTCGCTGTAGGCACCCTCCATGGCATGTGAAAGCACTTTTGGAGAGATATCGGTCGCCAAAATTTTAATATCCCAGCTCTCAAAATCGCTTAGATGTTTTTGTAAAAACATCAATATCGTGTAGGGTTCTTCACCGCTGGAACACCCCGCCGACCATATGCGTATTTTTTTCTCTTTTTTGCCGTTGACGAATCGGGGCATATACCCCTCAAGCCACGTCCACTGTGCCGATTCTCGAAAAAAAGAGGTGACGTTGGTAGAAATGGCGCTTACGAAAAAAAGTATCTCCTCGCCGCTGCCGTCTTCGACCAAATAGTCGTAGTATTCCCTAAACGAACCGAGTCCGAGTTGATTGAGCCTTTTGTTCAGCCTCCCCTTCACCAGAGTCGTTTTTTGCTCCGAGAGCGATATACCTACTTTTTCGTAGATATATCTTCGAAAGAGATTAAACTCCTCTTTGTGTAACGGGATATCAACCATTGGCATTCTCAATAGCAGGGCGTAATTCGTCTACGTTTAAGATCAAAGCAATATCGCCGTTTCCAAGAATTGCTCCACCCGATATCTCTTTAAGTTTTGCAAGCGATTTGCCCAAAGATTTGATAACGACCTGCTGACGCCCGACAAGTTCGTCTACCATAACGGCGATACGTCCCGATTCGGTTTCGACGCAGACAAGTATCCCTTCCCACGGTTCAAGACGCTCTTTGGTTTGCAGTTCAAACACGTCGCTTAAGCGCACCACGGGGATATGCTGCCCGCGTAGGCTTACAAACTCCCCTTTGCCTTTAAGCATATGCACGATCTCCTCTTCGGGGCGGAACGATTCGACGACGCTGAGCGTCGGGATAATATATATCTCCTCCGAAGCACGCACGAGCATCCCGTCGATTATTGCCAAGGTAAGCGGCAATATCATAGAAAACGTCGTTCCGATCCCCTCTTTGGATTCTATCTCGATCTTGCCGCGCAACTTCTCGATAGATGTTTTCACCACGTCAAGACCCACGCCGCGCCCCGAAAGATCGCTGATCGTAGCTGCCGTGGAGAATCCCGGTTGCATAATCAAAGAGTAAATCTGCGAGTCGCTAAGATTTTCCTCTCCGGTGATAATCCCCCGTTCTATAGCCTTTTGGTAAACTCTCTCTTTGTTGATGCCGCGCCCGTCGTCGCTTACGCTGATAACGATGCTTCCGCTTTTATGGAAAGCCTTGAGCGTCACGGATCCCTCGGTAGGTTTACCCGCTGCCGTGCGCTCCTGCGCATTTGCTTCAAGCCCGTGGTCTATGGCATTACGGATAATATGAATAAGCGGATCGGAGAGACTATCGATCATCGTTTTGTCGATCTCCGTCTCCTCCCCTTGCACTAAGAGATGGATCTCTTTATTGGTTTTTTTGGAGGTATCGCGAACCACCCTTTTCATCTTGTCGAAGGTATCTTTGATCGCAACCATTCGCAAACTCATCACCCGATCTTGGATCCGTTTGGTGATTTTTGAGAGGGTTTCTATCGTTCTGCCGATCGATTCGTCTTCGATCATACGGATTTTTTCGTTTTGTGCGATAAAGTTCTGTGCAATAACAAGCTCCCCTACCGAATCAAACAGTTCGTCGAGTTTCATCGTATCGATTCTGATGGTCGATTTTGGCGCGCTCACGTTTGATTCCGCCGCACCTTGCTGCGGGGTACTTTGCTGCGGCGCACTTTGCGGTGAAGAACTCTGCTGCACGATTTTGCTCTCTACGTTTTGAAGAGGGGTCTCCTCTTGCTTTTGGATCGGTTGCTTCTCTATCTGCGTCAAAGAGTATTCGTTATCGAACAAGAATTCGAATATCTCCTCGACCTCGCTTTTTATTTTCGTGGTCAAAACCGCTATAAGTACGTAAGTGATCTTGTTGGCATCGCTTTGAAAATGCTCTAAAGCTGGGATGCTTTGCATATCGAAAAAGCTCTCAATCCCCTCGGCACCCTCCCCCAAAGCTTTGAGAAAATTCACGTGATCAAATCCGCGGGTGTAGCAATCCTCATCGAGTTTTAGCTCTATTTTATAAAGATAAAGCCCATCGCGCTGCATCGTTTGGAACACTTCAATCGCTTTATCGACACCGCTTGCAAGCTGTTCGCCGCAACTCAAACCGAACTCCGCAGCCAGATCGTTTAGCATTTGCTCTTGCGGCAAGGGTTCCAACACATCGCCGCCGTTCTTCTTCATCGCCAGCAGCTTTTTGATCCCCGCCAAGCACTCGTCGTAACTCTGCGGCAAATCGGCAATCGCATCGAGTTCGCACCCCATAACCTCTTTGATAACATCAACGCTGTTAACAAAAAGCTCTAGGTTGTACTCCTCGATAAACTCCTGCGTACTGCGGTAATAATCAAGCAAATCTTCAAAATGGTGCACAAACTCCCCGAGTCTCGTAAACCCGAAAGCATTGGCATTTCCTTTGAGAGTATGCACACCGCGGAATATCTCGTTAAGCAGGGCAAAATCGCTCGAGTTTTCCTCAAAACGGATAATATCGACATCGAGTTTCTCGATAATTTCGCCTGCTTCTTCTATGAAAATAGCTTTTACTTGTTCTTGTTTAGTCATGGCATTTCCAATGTATCGTTCCATAATGCGGTGAGGCATGTTGCGCTTTATCCAAAAAACCGATAGCGATATCGGGGCGCGTCCGCTTGATGCTCACCAAAAGAGCAAGCAGAGCACTTGAGGCAAATGCTCCCCCCTCTGCTATTTCAATCGTTTCGATATACTCGATTCTAGGACGAATGAACTCTTCAAACCCCTTGATCTCTTCCATAGACATGCCAAGGTCTATGGTGAGTACGTCTCCGTCGAACTCCATCTTAGAATTCTTTTAAATCGTCTTCGCTCAAAGGAAAAATCTCTTCCGCCTTTTTGGATGAAGATTTGCTTTGAACCATCGGTTTTTTGACAGCTTTTATCTGTGCCGTTTCCGTTTTTCTTGCGGGAAGATCAAGCTTGTGGAGGTGTTTTTTTGCTACGGGAGCCGCTGCGGCGTCTGCCTGCATCCCCACCATTTTTGCAAGCGTATTAACCACGTCCATCATCGTCGTAGCCTGTGCGTTAAGCTCTTCTGCCGCTGCCGCCGCTTCTTCGGAGTTCGCCGCTACTTGTTGCGTTACTTGATCTACTTGCCCCATCGCTTGGTTGATCTGTGCCATACCTTCGCTTTGCTCTTTTCCTGCTATCGAAATCTCTCCGATAAGGTCGGAAACTTTTTTACTTTGCTCTACGATCTCTTGGAATGCCGTATGGGTTGCAAGTGCGATCTCGTTTCCTTCTTTGATCTGCTCTACTACCTCTTCGATAATATCGGATGTCTCTTTTGCCGCCGCTGCCGCACGCTGTGCCAAATTACGCACCTCATCCGCAACAACCGCGAACCCAAGACCGTGTTCCCCCGCACGTGCAGCCTCGACCGCCGCGTTGAGTGCTAAAAGGTTGGTTTGAAATGCAATCTGATCGATCGCTTTGATAATGCCCGAAATTTTTGCCGCCGATTCTGTGATGGCATGCATAGAGTTGGAGAGTTGCTCCCCTTTTTGGTATCCCGCTCTTGCCGAATCGTTTGCGTTTTTCGCCAAAATATCCGCTTGAAGTGCATTGTCGGTATTTTGGGTGTTGATCGCAGTGGACTCCTCTAGTGTCGCACTTACCTCCTCGACGCTTGAAGCTTGTTCGCTTGCACCCTGCGCCAAAGAAGCAGAAGAGGAAGCAACCTGATCGGAAGCAGACGTGATTTGCATAGCACCGTCACGAATAGAAGCAACGCTGTGAGTAATAGCACGGCTGATAGATCGGATAAGCGCCCAAGCAAAAATGATTGAAAAAATGATCGAAGCCAGTGCGATCATCATAAACATATTTTTATAAGAACCCGATTTCTCTTTTGCGGTTGCATTTGTTTTATCAACTACGTCTTTATTGATGTCGTAAACATTTTGCAGCGCTTCTGTCATACGAGAGCGCGTATCTCTGCTTGTTTCGACATAGGTAGTCATAGCATCGAAAAGCGCTTCAACTTTTTCTATATCGTCCGTATGGGAAAGTTCATCGATAACGTTTGCTTTGTATGCGTCCGCATCGCGTTTCCACTCGGCATAATATTTTTCAAATTTTTTCCACTCAACGGCTTCTTCGGGTGTTTGTGGCAAAAGCATATAGATTTTGATCCCGTCTTCGATTCTTGCATACTCTTGCGCGATAATATCCGAAGCGTTTTTCAATTTTGCTTTATATTCACTATCCCCTTTAAGGCCGCGCACCCTGTTTTGTTGCACGATGACCCCTTGGATTCCCCCTCGAACTCTCCCCACGCTAATCAACGAAGGTACGCGGACATCCCCGATCTCCTCGATGTCACTTTGCCAATTTGCAGTCGCATTAAAACCCATCCAACCGAGAATAGCCAAAGCTACAACCAAAACACCCGTCAACAAAGTCAACTTCGTCTGTAATACCATATTGTCCAACCAATTCATCTTTTACTCTCCTGTTTAGTTTTGCTTTTGTTGTATCTGTTCGAGTGCAACAAGCTCGTCCGCTTCAAATAACTTCATCACGTCCAAAATCATTACGACGTTCTCTTCCACCTGCGCCATCGCACAGATAAAGTCGGTATCAATCTGGCTGCCGAATCTCGGAGGCTCGCTAAGATGCGCCGCATCGATGGAGCATACCTCTTCCACCCTGTCGACGATAAAACCTATATTGATCTTCTCCACCTCGACGATAATGATCGTCGTGTGCATATCCTCCTCGCGTGCTTGCATGCCAAAACGCAGCCTTGTATCTACGATGGGAATAATCGAACCGCGCAGGTTAATCACCCCTCTCATAAAAAAGGGTGTTTTAGGGACATTCGTGACCTTCATCATCGCGATAATCTCTTTGATCTTATCGATTGCGATGCCGTACTGCTCATCGCCGAGATAAAACGTCAGATATCTCTCCCTTCTTGTTTGGAGACTCTCTTTGCTCATAATTAAACTCCTAAAATCATCTTGATAGATTTTACGAGCTTATCATCGCTAAAGGGTTTGACCATCCAACCCGTAACCCCTATCTCTTTACCCGTCATTTTCATCTCGTTGGAACTCTCCGTCGTGAGGATGATGATAGGTTTCGTCGCATAACGCGCATCCGCTTTGATCTGACGCGCCAAATCAAGCCCGTTTAACTGCGGCATGTTCACGTCGCTGATAAGCAGATCAAAATTTTCGCTTCCGTTTTGCAGTGCCTCTAAAAGCTCCATAGGGTTCAAATAACTCTTAAACTCAATATCCCCGCTGGAAATAATCCCCTCTAATGCCAGCTCCGCCGTTGCTATAATAGCTCTTGAATCGTCCACTAAAATTACTCTTTTACCCATAAGTTACACTCCTTTGTTGATTTGATTTAAAAAAATTCGAGATCGTTCTCGTCTTCTACGTCAAGCTTTTTGTCGCTGATAATCCCCTCTATCTGCATACAAGAACTAAAAAACGAACTATCCAAATAGTGGATATCCGCCGTATCCTGCAACACGAAGATATGCTCGCGCCATGAGCTAAGATCGGTTCCCAAATGTTCCAAAAGCATCGCCAATGTTCTTATCTTGGCGGTGTCTTGGCTTAGCACCTCGGCGCTGTCTTTGATAAATGCGCTTAAAGAGGAGAGTGCATACGCCAATGCCGTAAACTCGAACAGATTGTTCAAAGCCCTGACATAAACGTTTAAAACGTTGTTGGCAAAATCTATGAGGCTCTCTTTTGTGGCATGTTGCTCTATGAGAGAAAGTTTTTCAAGCCACTGCTCGTCCAAGCTCGCTAGATCGAGTATCTCATCGAGTACGTCACCCCCTATCTCATCGACATAATCGGCGGCACTCGTTTTATTAACGAAACTTTGACGCAGCATATCTTTCTCTTTGCTCTCTACGATCCGAACCTCTTTACGTGCAATCTCTTGAATTTGTTGCGTCTCTTCTATCATAACCTCTTGCATAACCTCTTGTTGTACGGTTTGCACGAGAGTCTCCGTAACAACCTCTACATTTTCGATTTGGATCTCCTCTTTTTTTACGAACCGTTCCAAACGAACGCAAAAGATCGAATCTTGCACGATATATTCGACGTAATATCTCTCAAGAACCGCAATCACGTCCGATCCAAGCACCACCTCTTCGTTGAACTTTATCGTAAGATATACCTCTTCGTAGCTCTCTTCGATGATGATAGAAACCTCTTCCCCTTTTTTCATCGCCTTGCTCATAAGTTTGTAAAAAAGTTCTATAATCGAATCGAACTTGCTACATGCCAAGGTCTCTTTGGTGTTGCACTGCTCATAAAGCCACATCCCGAAATCCATCATCGATTCCGAATCGACGATCGTAAAAATAGTACGGAAAGAGCGGATATCGGCATTAAAAGGGTTCAGTGCTTTTTTGGAGGAGAGGGTTTGGTGTTCCCTTTTTTTAAGACGCAGAGCCAGCCCTATCGTTTGAAGTTTAAAGCGGATCAGGTCTTTGTCGATAGGTTTGTTGATATAGGTATCGATCCCTATATCGCTCATATTTTTCTGCATAGCACCGTCTGCAACGGCGGTGATCACCATGATGAGCGTTTTTGGATAAAGGTTTTTAATAATTCTGGATGCTTCAAAACCGTCCATTTTCGGCATCAAAACATCCATCAAAATAATATCGGGGTTCCATTTTTTGGCGATTTCGACGGCTTCTTCCCCGTCTTCTGCTTCTTGAATCTCAAACCCTTCGAGTCTTCTGCAGGCGGCTTTTAAAACCAATCGGTTATCTTCGACATCGTCGACTATCAATAATTTGATCTTATCCATATAGACGCATCCCTTTTCAATTTTTTTAACGCTTGAGAGTGTTTTGCTATTTTTTAAAACATTGTAAAACTCTAATAAATATCACATCTTTTAGAGTTGTTACAATACACGATTTTCTCTTCATTCAAACTTAGCGGTTTAATCTTCATTTTAAGAAGCAAGTTTGCCCTGAGGAAATTACCGCAGCGTTACATCAATGTTTCACGAATCTCCTGCCGTTTTTCCCCGTATAGTGTTTTTTAAAACAGCTTTGGCAGATGGTGTATTTGGAATTAAGCGGCAGCGGTGCGTCGCAGATGCGGCAGCGGGGCACGAAATGGCTTTGTTGCAGGGAGTTTTCTATATATTTGTTGATAATCCCGCGGTACTGCCTTGCGCGTTCTACGTCCAAAAAATACTCTTTAAAACGATAACTCAGCCACAAATACAGCGATATCTCTTTGACCATATCCTCCGCGCGCAAAAGCTCGTCGGATGTTTGGGCATGTTCCCCCATCAGCTGCGGCGGCACGTAAAGAACGGGCTGTTTTTTCTCCAGCGTTGCCACATAGCCTTCAAATGCCCCCAAAAGGTAGGGCGATTTTAACGTCAGCGGGGCACATGCCAAGTGGTATTTCGTAGCGATATCCAGATCGTAATTATCCACGATCAGGGCGGCTTCGCTCATATCGTCAAGATTGGTCGCGCGGAAAGGTCCGCTAAACTCCATATTCTCGACAAAGAATTTCAAAATCACGCTCAGAGAGTTCTCCTCTAAAATGCCGCTCACAAGCTTGATATGCTCTAGGTTTGCCATCACTTTAAAAGGTACGCCGATCATCCGATCGGGCTTTTCGTAGATTTTTTTGATCCTATCGAGCACCTCCGCAGAGAGCGCGCCCACAAACCCCTCTTCGTTGAGCCCAAAACGCCCCGCACGCCCGGAAATCTGGTGCACTTCGGAGGGAAAAAGGTTGCGTTCGGTGATCCCGTCGAACTTATCCGCTTTGGAGAACAAGATCGTCTTAATCGGCAGATTCATCCCCATCGCGATCGCATCGGTCGCGACGAGGATCTGGGTCTCTTTGGCACGGAAACGGCGTGCCTCTTCGCGGCGCACCTCGGGGGAGAGGTTGCCGTACACCACGCTCACGTCGAAAAAGCGCGCGAAATTTTGTTTGAGTTTAAGCACCTCTTTACGGCTAAAAGCGATAATCGCCGTTCCCGGCTCCACATCTTTGGCATGTGTGTAGCTCTCCAAAAGGGTAAGGGGGTTTTTACGCTCAAACTCCACGATCTCAAGCTCTTCGCCCAGATACTCCGCAAGTGCTACGATCGCCTCTTTTGCGTTGGAAGAACCCGTCATTATGATCTCTTTTGCGGGGGCGCCTATGATGGCGTTTGCCCACGCCCAGCCGCGGTCGCGGTCATCGATCATCTGCACTTCGTCTATGACGCACACGTCCACGTCCACGTCGAAATTGAGCATCTCGATGGTGGAGCTGATATGGGTCGCTTCCTCATCGAGAAGCTGTTCCTCCCCCGTTATCAAAGAGGCGGCAATGCCGTTTTCGCGGAGCGTCTCGTACCCCTCTAGCGCCAAAAGACGCAGGGGGGCTAGGTAATAACCCGTATCGGCGTTTTGGAGTTTTTGCATCGCTTGGTAGGTCTTGCCGCTGTTGGTGGGACCGATGTGCAAAATCAGTTTACGGCGCAGGTTGCGCGCAAGGGGAAAGAGGTTTTTAAAATCGCG
>Ga0265295_1007317_pt1 | contig 12804 bp, 10 predicted proteins | sample Munlansysbiofilm_FD_192503 | JGI IMG/M metagenome (GOLD analysis project Ga0265295, IMG submission 192503) | Leachate microbial communities from a municipal landfill in Southern Ontario, Canada - Methane capture system biofilm | ecosystem: Engineered > Solid waste > Landfill > Unclassified ... | reverse complement strand
TTTGTACCGACAATTAAAGTGTTATTTGGGAAAAAAAGAACCAAAAAACCAACGGGACACTATTACCTTTAATTAGGGGGGTGTTTCATATAAAAAAAAAAACAAAATATCAATTGATACTAAAAACTGCCAAAGGCTATAATGTCATAATCAAGGTTTGACCCCAATTCTTTACGGCACCCCCTCGGTCTCCAGGATCAAACAGGTGGCCTCCGGCCGATTCGGCGTGACCCCTGGGTACCTCATGAGTGCGGATGTCATCCAGATCAAGATGGCCCAGGGCGCCAAACCAGGTGAAGGGGGGCAGCTGCCCGGCCATAAGGTCACCCCCCAGATTGCGGCCCTGCGCTATGCCGTCCCGGGTGTCACCCTGATCTCTCCGCCCCCCCACCATGATATCTATTCCATCGAGGACCTGGCCCAGCTCATCTTTGACCTGAAACAGATCAATCCCAAGGCGCAGATTTCGGTCAAACTGGTGGCTGAACCAGGGGTTGGGACCATTGCCTGCGGCGTGGTCAAGGCCTATGCCGATATGATCACCATCTCAGGCTATGACGGGGGGACGGGTGCCAGCCCCCTGACCAGTGTTAAATATGCGGGCAGCCCCTGGGAGCTGGGCCTGGCTGAAGCCCAGCAGGCCCTGGTGGAAAATGGGCTGCGCCACAAAATCCGCCTCCAGGTGGACGGGGGGCTGAAAACCGGTCAGGACATTGTCAAAGCCGCCATTCTGGGGGCGGAGAGCTTTGGATTCGGAACAGGACCGCTCATTGCACTGGGATGCAAATTTCTGCGGATCTGCCACCTGAACAACTGCGCCACAGGGGTGGCCACCCAGGATGAGACCCTCAGAAAAAAACATTTTACCGGCCTGCCTGAAAAGGTGATCCAATACTTTTCCTTCCTGGTCCAGGAGACCCGGTCCATTATGGCCGGGCTGGGGATCAGGGATTTAAGAGACCTTATCGGCCGTACCGACCTGCTGGTCCCCCTTAGGGGGGTGACAAAAAAACAGAGTAAGCTGGATCTGTCCGGCCTTCTGGTGTCTCCCATACCGCCCCAGGGGGCTGGGCTGTTTCATACAGATCCCAACCCTCCTGCAGATTCAGGGCGGCTGAACCTTATGATTACAGACCAATTTAAGGCGGCAGTGACCTCAGGTTCCGGCGGTGAGGGAAGGTTTGACATCCAAAACTCGGACCGGTCTGTGGGGGCAATGCTCTCAGGCATAATTGCCGGGGTTCATGGCAATACGGCCATGGAAAATGCGCCCGTGACCCTTAGATTCTCGGGCAGTGCGGGCCAGAGTTTCGGGGCCTGGAATGCCGGCGGACTTCACATGGTTCTGGCAGGCGATGCCAACGATTACGTGGGCAAGGGCATGGCCGGCGGACAACTCGTACTAAGGCCCCCAGCCGGGGTCTCTTATAAATCCAACAAGGCAGTGATTATGGGCAATACCTGTCTTTACGGGGCCACAGGCGGCACCCTGTTTGCCGCAGGGCTTGCCGGTGAGCGGTTTGCCGTACGCAACTCAGGTGCCAGGGCTGTGGTCGAAGGTATCGGCGACAATGGCTGTGAATATATGACCGGCGGAATGGTAACCATCCTGGGACCCATCGGGGTCAACTTCGGGGCCGGCATGACCGGCGGCTTTGCCTATGTTCTGGATGAGGAGGGTAGGCTGGCCCAGCGGATCAATCCCGAGCTTGTAGAGGCAGTCTCCATCGGCGGTTATCCTGTTTTTCAGGAACATCTGCGGGGAATCATCAATGCCCACTATGAGGCCACAGGCAGCCGACATGCAGAGCGTATCCTGGCAGGATTTGAACAGGTCTGGGCTGACCGGTTCAAACTGGTCAAACCCAAAACTAGCGATATCGCCACCCTGCTGGGACACCGGGGGAACCGACCGGAAGAGATCCTGTCAGAGGCCAACTAAGGAACCCCCCATGACCACAAATATATATCAATTCATCGAAGTAGACCGGGTTTCACCAAAGAAGAAACCCATTGAGGAGCGCAGGCATACCTTCAGGGAAATCTACGAGCCATTTCAAAAATCCCAGGTTGCCATGCAGGGGGACCGGTGTCTCAACTGCGGCAACCCATACTGCGAGTGGAAATGCCCGGTGCACAACTATATTCCAGACTGGCTCAGACTGGCCAACGAAGGCAAAATCCTGGAGGCAGCCGAGCTCTGCCACCAGACCAACAGCCTGCCGGAAATCTGTGGCAGGGTCTGCCCTCAAGACAGACTCTGCGAAGGGGCCTGCACCCTGAACACCGGATTCGGGGCTGTCACCATCGGCAGCATTGAAAAATACATTGTGGACACAGCCTTTGATATGGGATGGCACCCGGATCTCTCCACCGTGGTTTCCACAGGAAAGCGGGTTGCCGTCATCGGGGCCGGTCCGGCAGGACTTGCCTGCGCCGATGTTCTGGTCAGAAACGGGGTGCTGCCTGTGGTCTTTGACCGCCATCCTGAGATCGGAGGACTGCTCTGTTTCGGTATTCCAAACTTTAAGCTGGATAAAAAAGTGCTGGTACGGCGACGCAGAATATTTGAAGCCATGGGCATTGAATTCCGGTTGGGAATTGATGTGGGCGAAGATATGGACCCCAGGGATCTGGTCTCGGAATTTGACGCCCTGTTTGTGGGTACCGGCACCTATGCCCCCATTTCCGGTGGGCTCGCAAATGAAGATGCCCCGGGTGTACTCCAGGCCCTGCCGTTCTTGATTGCCAACACCGATTATTTGATGAAAATCCAACGGAGCGCCTATCCATATATCAACCTTGAGGGAAAAGATGTGATCGTGCTGGGGGGCGGGGATACGGCAATGGACTGCTTGAGAACTGCTCTGCGCCAGGGGGCATCCAAGGTGGTCTGCGCCTACCGCAGGGACAGGGAAAATATGCCGGGCTCTGCCCAGGAGGTGGACAATGCCATGGATGAGGGGGCCCGGTTTTCATTCAATGTCCAGCCCTTGGGCGTTGTATTGGATGACTCCGGCCGTACCGCTGGTATAAGTGTGGTGAAAACTAAGATGGGTGAACCAGATGAAAGAGGACGGCGCAAGCCTGTTCCGGTGCCCGGCTCCCAGGAGATCATCCCTGCCCATGCTGTGATTCTGGCATTTGGCTTCAGACCAGGTCCCCTGGCCTGGCTGGATACCTTGGAGGTTAAGAAGGATGCAGGGACCGGCCGTATCCTGGCATCTGAAACCAGCACATTCCCCCTTCAGACCGGCAATGGAAAGATCTTTGCCGGCGGTGATGTGGTCTTGGGCTCAGACCTGGTGGTCACGGCAATTGCCCAGGGCCGGAAAGCAGCCATGTCCATCCTATCTTTTTTGGGTGTTTAAGGCTTAATGCTTAAAATATGACGCCCGCCAAATTTTACCAGGCAACCGCCGGGATTTGGGAATTTGAACGGGTTGTCCAAAAAGTGAAAACTACCTTTTGCTGATTTTGAAAGATGCCGAATTTTTCATAAATTGATTAATAAGCTTTGAGGTCTCAGATGGTTTATCCTCTAAGAGATAGTGGCCTGCATCCTCAAAAACATGGGTTTCGGCATGGGGCAACCGGCGTTTCCACTCGTCGAAAAAGGAGATCTCACCCGTTTTGACTCTCCTTCAAAATTCATGGCATACCTGGGTCTCGTACCCACTCAACACAATAGTGGAGATAAAAAAAGACCGGGACAAATAAGTAAAAACTGTCAAAGGCTATAATGTCATAATCAAGGTTTGACCCCATTTCCTGTGACCCCATTTCCTGCCGGTAAGTTTTGTTGACACAAAAGTTTGAAAAGGTTAATGAAATCATATTTTGTTTATATTGGCTTAAAATCCGCCATTTTATTTTTTAATCCTCTTACAGGAATGTTTGGGAAAACATAACCCGGGCATCCCAAAAAAAGGTTGTCATGTTAAAGTTCAATGTTAAAAACTATGGTTTGCTTCTTCCCATGGTATGGATTGCCCTGGTTGCTCTGTCCGGGTGCGCAACTGTAAAAAAAGATTTACCGGCTTTTAACAATAATTTTCGGACAGGAGCTTACACGGAAGCAGGCTCCTTTGCCGCCGAAAAGGCGAAGAACACCATTGAGAAAAACACCGGCATCCCCAGAACAGGGAATCTTTTGTGGGCTCTCCAGGCAGGTGCCGCAAAACGCGCCTGCGGAGAGTATGACCTAAGCACCGCTTTTTTTGATGCAAGCGAAAATGCAATCAAGGATTACAACGAAACCGGCCTTGTGGGAGATGCTGGAACCACACTGGGTTCAATCTTTGTAAACGACACTGTCCTGAAGTATCCGCCGGAAGAGTACGATGGCATCATGGTCAACACTTACAAGGGATTGAATTTCTGGGCCAAGGGCGACATTGATAACGCCAGGGTTGAATTCATGAGGGCGCTGGAGCGTCAGACCCGGGCCAAGGAGAGATTTGCCAGGCAAATCACCAAGGAAAAGGAAGCCCTTGCAAAAAAACAGAAAGATGCGGATGAGCGGAGAAAACAACGGCTTGCCGCAGCCGCAACTGCCCAGGAGCGACAGGCGATCGAAAATGAACCCCGCCTGGACTTCAACAAGGCCGTCAGCAATCCAGAGATTGACGAAATAATGCGCCAACGATATTCCAACCTGGATGAATTTGAGGCGTATCCGGATTTCATCAACCCATTCACAACATATCTGGCCGGACTCTTTTTTTCCATGCACGGCGACTATAACAGGGCATCCAATCTTCTGAAAGAAACCTACGGCATGGTCAAGGAAAACGGTTATGTGGCGGATGATTTCAAACGGGTTGAAGATATTCTTGACGGCAAAGGGCAACCCTGTGACCTTGTGTGGGTGGTATTTGAAAACGGAGCAGGTCCTGAAAAAGAAGAGGTCAGGGTGGACCTACCCCTGTTCGTGGTGACCAGCAAGGTTAAATACACGGGAATTGCCTTTCCAAAGCTGAAAACAAATGCCCAGGCATACCCCTATTTAAGTATGGAAAACAACGGGAAAGAACTGGGAAAAACACAAATCCTTGCCGATATGGACCGGGTGATTCAAACTGAGTTTAAAAACAAATTCCCCTCCATGGTCACAAAAGCTGTGATCTCCGCCCTGGTGAAGAGCTATGCCCAGTATGAGGCCCAACGGCATTTCGGGGACCTTGGCGGCATTGTAGGAGGGGTATATCAGCTTGCAACAACATCTGCAGACATCAGGATCTGGTCGGCCCTTCCCAAAAACTTTCAGGTGGCAAGAATTTTAAGGCCCGAAGACGGCAAACTCAGAATTGTTGCGCCCGGGGGGGACCCCATTGATATCACCTTGCCTGAAACACGTTTTTCGGTCATATATGTCAAGATCCCGCAAACCGGAGCAAAGCCTGTTTGCGAAATTTTAAAAGCATAATTAACTCATAAAAAAAGGATAATGATGAAAAAACTGCTCATTATTTTGTTTGTGCTCTCCCTGATGGCTGGCTGTGCAGGCTTAGAACCTGTTAAAGTACCGTTCAATGACCCCAGAGTAACGGTTACAGGGGCAATAATACGATCCGAAATAAAAGTAACAGAGCTTACCACCCGGTTCAATTCAGGCGGTTTCCTGGAAGTTCAGGTAACCGGCATAAATAAGGCGTCCGGCTACAGGGACCTGGAGTACAAAATCGACTGGATTGACAGGGACGGCTTTGTCATAAAAACCATCCTCTCCCGGTGGACAGCGTTCCCGGCATACGCAAATGCGACCTTCAGCCTTACCGGGGTTGCTCCAAAAACCAGCACATCAGATTTTAGAATAACAATCAGAAAAAAGGAGAAATAACCCATGTTCTTTTGCTGTCCCGACTCAACTCAAGGTCCAATTCAAAAACAGGGCAATGGCAAAAATACTTTGCTTGCCATGATTACACTCTTTTACGCCGGGCTGCTTTTCGGCTGCGCCCCGGCAACCCAGAATATCAACATGTACAACGACAGCGGCGATGCAGTCATGGCCCTGGATTACAGAGACTTTCAGCAGGCCGCAGGGGAAGCCGTCAACTCCATGCTCCAGTCGGGTGCACTGAACAAACAAGACGGAGGCCGGTATGTCCTTGCGGTTTCCCGTATTATCAACGATACCATGCAGCGCATCGATACGGATCAGCTGGTAAAGAAAATCCGTGTGGAGCTTCTCCAGAGCGGAAAAGTAGTTGTCACCACGGCCGTCAGCGCCGACGGGGCTGAAGACCAGATGTCCATGCAGACAAGAGAGCTTCGCAAATCCGACGAATTCAACCAGCAGACCGTTGCCAAAAAAGGCCAGATGATAGCACCCGACATGAGCCTTTCCGGTAAAATCATCCAGAGGAACGTCCGTGTTTCCAAGGCCAAACAACAGGTGGAATACTATTTCCAGCTCACGCTCACCGATATCAACTCAGGCCTTGCCTTCTGGGAAGGTGAATCTGTAATTGGCAAGCGGGGCAGCAGCAAATCGGTCTCCTGGTAAACCTTTAAAGAGGAAAGAAAATGAAACAAATTTTCCAAGTACTTCCGGTGCTGCTCTGCATTTTTTTTGCGGGCAATGGTGCCTTTGCCGCAGAGTACCATGTAATGCTGGACAACCGGCAGCAGGGGCCCATTGCCGTGGCCGAGCTGCAAGAGTTGACTGCCAGCGGTACTATAACTGCCGATACACTGGTCTGGACAAACGGCATGGCCGCATGGGCAAAGGCCGGCGAACAGCAGGAGTTACAGGGGTTGTTTGCCGCTGTTCTTCCTCCACCTCTGCCTGGGGTTGCGCCACCTCAGCCCCCTGCACTACCCCCAGGGTCGTCCAATGCAGCAATTGATCCGGATGTAATTACCGATGTTCAGAAAGAGCCTGATTTCATAAGTTCCAGTGAGCAGATAAGGGATACCATTGAAAAATTTGCCGGCAGCAAAGGTATTGAATTCGGTGTGGAAAATGCAAAAGGTCAGCGGTTTTATTCAGCCCAGGAGACCGTCAGCGTTGATGAAACAAATCCCCAATGGCCCAAATGGCGGGTTGCAGCTTATAAGAAGGCATTTTTAAAAATCCAGAGTGACTTTCTGGAGAGCGAGTACGGAAAGATTGCTGGAGAAACCATCCAGGAATATTTCAGCGATGAATCAGACAACCGCCTTGATTTCCCAGAATCAGACGACCCAAGGGCCGCCTCCAGGCTGGAGGAAATTTGGGATAAACTTGTCGCCTTGAGCGGTGCCAAACTGGACAACGCCCTTGCAGAGCTCGGTATTGATCCAAGCGAATTCAACGCCGCCCCCCTTGAACAGCGCAAGAATCTTTTTAAAAACAACCTTATTGAAAAGTCGGTTAAACGGGCAGCCGGCGGATTGAATGGCTTGATCCCCATCAAAACATTTGAAGGCATTGATTCCAAGGGCAATTATACCATCGGTGTCATTGGTATGTACTATGGAAAAATGAAGCAGCTAGCCGATGATATCGTAAAAAAACGAACTCCAATGCTCACCAGAAAGAGCGGAAAACCAATTAATACATACATACCGGAAAACAAGAAAGTACTTGCCGATACTTTTGGCATACGAGTTGTTTTTGATGAACAGGGCAATCCGGCAATTGTCTCCTATGGTCAATGGTCCTATTTTTATAAAGGTGCAAACGAAAAAAAACGTGCTAGAGGATATGACCACGCCATGAAAAAGGCCAATGCTGAATCCCAGAAACAAATCGCCCAATTTCTGAGTGCAGCAGCCCAATATGAGCAGATTGAGGAGACAAATGCCAATGAGGCGGAAATCGCTATTAAGGACCGGGACGGAAACCTGAGCCAGCAAAATATTACCGAAATGATCGACAAGATGAAATCGACCATGAAGATAAAATTTAAAGCCGACCTCAGGGGAATGAAAAAGGCCAAGCAGTGGTCATACAAAAACAAAAACGGCCATGAAATTGTCGGTGTGGTGACAGTGTGGTCTCAAAAAAACGCCGAAAGCACAGACAGACTCAGAAACTGGAAGTCAGATCATAAACCTGCAACCCATGCAAAACAACCTGCAAAGCAGCCCTCCCAGGGTCAATCCCAAACAAATGAGGGTGCCGGCATGGATCTGGATTTTTAAAAGGTTGGTCACAATGAAACGATACACCATTGCCATTTTATCACTGCTTCTTTTTATGGGAGAATTTTCAGCCATCCACGCCGCCGACCAGGAACGAGTCGTTTCAGCCTTTGGCGTGAGCAAAAAAGAGGCTGTGGTAAATGCATTGCTCGAGGCTGTTCAGCAGGTCAAGGGGGTGAAGATTTCCGGTATGGAAAAAATGCACTCTTCATTTATGGAGGCCGATTCCATGCATAACGGAGAGAATGAAAGCTCTTCGATCATGAAAAGCTCCCAGAATCAAGAGGTGCAGAAACAAAGCCAGGGGGTTATCTCATCCTACGAAGTGCTGGACATGAGCAGGGCTGAAAACGGTCCGGGCTGGCAGGCCCGGGTCAAGGTTCATATCCCCGTGTATAAAACCCCCGGGATTTCACCCAACAAGCGCAGGAAGATGGCCGTTATCCCATTTAGGACAAATCAGTGGACATTTAACTTCAGTAACCGGCAAATTTCCGCCGGTGAAATTTCCAGCCTGTTTACCCAGAAACTTGTGACCGAATTCACCCAGACCCGGAAATTTACCGTACTGGACCGGGAGTACTATGAGGAGTTCCTGGGGGAAAAAAATCTTATCCTGTCGCCGGACGCACCTGTTACCGAACAGATAAAGATCGGTGAGGTGCTGGGTGTGGACTACCTGGTTGTGGGTACAATCACCGACGCAGGTTCAAGTGTCGACCGGTACAAAATTCAGCTGACCGGAGAGACCGGCTGGGATCGTTCAGGAGTTTTTAGCGTTGATTACAGAATCATCGTCATGGCAACCCGCCAGATCAAATGGTCGGATTCGGTCAAGGTGATTCTTGGCAACGATGATTTTCAAACGCTTGGGGCCGACAGACCTGAATTGATGGAGGATGCCATTTTAAAACAGGCCGCCGGCGACCTTGTGAATCAGGCCATGGACAATATTTTTCCCCTGCAGGTGGCTGAGGTTCAGCCCAGCGGTGATCTTATCTTGAATCAAGGGGGTACTGGCCTGGAAAAAGGGTTGATGCTGGATGTTTTTAAAAAGGGAAAAATTATCCATGACCCATATACAGGGGAATCCCTTGGGGCGGCCGAAACCTGGATCGGAACCGCTGAAGTTGTAAGAGTCACAGCCAAGACCTCCTATGCCCGCATTGTGGGCGGAAATCCAGGAGATATTTCAAAGGGAGATATCTGCCGCAGGACAAAGCATGAAACAGATATTCAAGAGAATTCAGGCAGGGCCTCCGATGTTCTGGTTCAGGACAAAGGCGGCGTGATTTTACCCTTTGATTAACCGGCAGCACTGCCGGATCTAGGGATGGCTCATGGCCACGGTAGAAGAGATCCCTTGCGGTCGCCCTTTGTGGCTGTTTTTCACAATAATTGAGTCGAGTTATCCGCAAGGGCACCCGCAAGGGGAGCCCCTGCGTGGTGGCCGGTTCGGTGGGTGTTTCATACAACCGGCACGGCCGGAGCAAGGGAGGCATCCGGCCACAACGAATATTGAAACTCCGCCAATAGCAGCGCTTCGGTGGTAGTTTCTTATAACCGGCACGTCCTGGCGGACACAACGAAGAATGAAACATTATGGTAAAGGGCGGGCACTAGTGTCGTTCCGCCCCCTTTGGTTATCCTGACCGGAACGCAAAACGTCGGGGGTCACTTTGACACTTCTTAAATATTTCGACCCTTTGGTTTTGAATGTTCCGGTCAGGAAAACCAAAGAGGGCTCTAAAATCAAGGCTCTCACAGTGATGTTTCGGTGGGAGTTTCATATAAAAAAAAACAAAATATCAATTGAGACTAAAAACTGTCAAAGGCTATAATGTCATAATCAAGGTTTGACCCCATTTGCTGACCCCATTTGCTCATTTGCTTGTTTATCAAACCCTGCTTGTTAGTTGATACATGGGCATGCAATCCTAAGTTGCTCTATTTCAACTGAAGTTAAAGCTCTATTGTAAATAACGACCTCGTCAATGGTACCATTAAAAAAACTTTGAGCACCAGTGCCGCTTGTGTGTGGTGCTGCTCCAACAAATGTTTTTTCAGAGTTGGTTAGCGGGGTTGTTGAAACTGGTTGTGAGAAAGAGGAAGTCAGTACCCCCCCGCTGGGATCATAAATATAAATTGTTAAATCTGTGCCATCGTATGTTCCTGCAATATGGTACCATTGGTTGGCACTTAATGTTGTAGTAAGGGGGGGAATTTGAGCCTTTTCCCAATCCCCCAAGGTGTTTTTAAAAGCAATGGATTGCTGAAAATCCGAATCGATATGGTCCCATGAAAGCACATAATTATTTCCTGCAGTACCTCCGGCAATGATTTGAGAAATGTTAGAATTGCCAGGAGCAGCATCTGCCTTAACCCAGCAGGCAATGGTAAATTCTTTTATCTGCAAACTGGAATCATCTCCGCAGTCGATGTATTCAGCGCCATTAAAGGTATAGGCACCTGATGAATTACCATGGTTCTGAGACCTGTTAGTTGGAACCTGTACCGCTCCATTTATGGTTCCATGATTACCATTGCCGCTTTCATCGTTGGTCGTTACGCCAGGATTAGATTCACTGTTAAACGGATAGCAGGCAACACCGCCTTTTCCTCGGAAAGGTTTATTATATATTTTGCGAATATCTTTAATACTCAAATCCTGGGCATAGATTGCAACCTCATCAATTGCACCATGAAAAAAACCATCCATACCCCCGCTATCAGCACCAATGGTGAGAGGAATGCCTACACGGCTTGGTAAGGATATGGCCACAAATTCGTCGGTCTTTTTTATACCGTTGACAACCATATACATTAAATCATTGGCATCATTATAGACAAAGGCCAAATGATACCATTTGCCCAGGTCAACCGACGGCATACGAGTTCCCGGTTCGCCGGGTCTGGGCGTCACTTGCCCTTGCTCTATGAGGTGATTCCCTATTCCACCGTATGGTTCCCCCTCGTCCACGCCCAGGAAATAAAAATAACTACCACTCCGCCTTGAAATAACTTGTCTATTACCGGATTGTACAGATTGCCTGACCCAGGCCATCAGAGTTAGTGTATCGGTAATATCTAACGGCGAACCTGCAAGCACAGGGACACTGACATAATCATTATCTCCGTCAAACCTAAGTGCAGAATCTCCCATCACTGCTTCTGCTGTTGACAGCCATGGGTCATTAACGCCACCCACATCCATGTTTTTAAGTGTCCCGTCCTGACCATAAATCGTCTTATCGTGGGCGATCTGTCCGGTCCCTTCGTCAAACGGATATATTGCAACTGGCGAGGAGATAGAGCTGTCGCCCGGATAGGTACAAAAAATTGGAACAATCAGATCGTCGGCATTACCTGGAGTTCCATCGGGTCCGGCCGAAGAAAAATAAGAACGAAACTCCACTTCATTTTTGTCGAAAAGATAAAAATTAAGCCAGGGGTCATGCCTGTAGGTATCGCCAAGGGCAAACCAACTACTGAAATGTTTGACAGCACCCCCGGGAGTTCTATCTGGTGGAATAGAAAACTCCATGCCTCTAAGATGGTTTATATTACCAGGCGCATAAATATAGGCGCAAACCTTCCGGGCAAGGGAATGGAGTGTTGAATAGGCAATATTAATAGCTTCAGCCTGAACATTCACCGGAACATAGATATCGTCGCCTTTTTCTGAATATCCATTATCCGTATCCGGGTATTTTACCGGAGGGGAAGTAGGATCAAAAGAATCAAATACCTGGTTTGGACCGGCACTGACAATTATACCGGCAGCCTTCTGACCGGTTAGGTCTACAGTAAGCCCTCTAATATGAGTGGCCAATTCACCCGGAGGTTCCGGAGGCACAGCAAGGGAATCGGATTCTTTCCTCTCTTGTATTCTGTGGTAATAATAGTACTGCCCCCAGGCATCCAACCGGTATTTTTGCTCAAGGCCCAGGGCTCCCACGGGAATCTTGTTTCGATCGGCTGCGTCAACGGGCAATTCCTGATGCCCCTTATAATGTTCGACCAGAGCATCCCTGACCACATTAACTCTGTTTACCGTTTTTGAACCCTGACTAATCTTTTGGATCTTTAAATTCAGATTTACGGCAGTGACTGCAATTACTCCAATGACTGAAAAGAAGACAATAAGAAGTATAAGGGAAAAGCCTTCCTGCTTTTTCAAAATCTTTTGAATGACCATTAGACCGTCCTTAAGAGGTTTGTCCTGGATTTAATGCCAATGCTATGCCGTTGCTGAAGCAAAGGATATGTTTTTAATGAGCTCCGCCTAAAATTACAAGCGAATATTATTTTGTAACAGAAGGCAGTTAAAGTCAAGCTTTTACAGGGCAAACTATAACTTCAGTATCGATAGAACCGGCACGGCCGGAGCGAAAGAGGCCCGACCACAACCAAAGATGAAACTCCATCAATGGCGATGCTTTGAAGGGAATTTTTTATAAAAAAGCTAAATATCAATGGTACTGAAAACTGTCAAAGGCTTAATGTCATAATCAAGGTTTGACCCCCATTTCTAGACCCCCATTTCTACGACCCCATCATCCCATTTTTATTTCAGCAGAGCCAGAATCTCCGAAGCATCTTTTGCTGTTTTTATGGCATCTCTGCTTATGGTGAGTTTTTTCAAATCATCAATTTTGTTCACTTCTAACA
>Ga0265295_1007316_pt1 | contig 12804 bp, 6 predicted proteins | sample Munlansysbiofilm_FD_192503 | JGI IMG/M metagenome (GOLD analysis project Ga0265295, IMG submission 192503) | Leachate microbial communities from a municipal landfill in Southern Ontario, Canada - Methane capture system biofilm | ecosystem: Engineered > Solid waste > Landfill > Unclassified ... | reverse complement strand
AGAACGCCGCTTCCGTGGCCTCCCTGCTGCTGACCACCGAGTGCGCCATCGCCGAGAAGCCCAAAGAAGAGGCTGCCCCGGCCATGCCCGGTGGCGGCATGGGCGGCATGGGCGGCATGTACTAAGCTGTTCATATTCCAGAATGATAAAAGGGCCGGAAGCGATTCCGGCCCTTTTTTTTTCGTCGTGTGGAAATTGTTTTTTTTGGCGAAAAGCGTGCTTGCGCGCTCAATCCCCCGCAATTCTTTCCAATATCATCTTTACATACACGTCACGCTCTTCTTTCTGGAACAGTACGTTGCGTTTGTTGAATTCTAAAATATCTCCGCCAGACCACCATTTCACATCCTCGATGCTCGTGCTGGAAATAATGAAGGCGTCCATGGTCACGTTGTGATCGTCCAAGCGCTTCTCAAGAGTTTTGATCGTCTTGTGGAACATGATTTTTGGGTCTTCGAGACCACGGAGCCGGAGTATGCCCTTGGGGTCAATGAAGGCGATATGCTGTTTTTCTCGGTGCAGGAGCCACAGAATGAAGTCCGGATAAAAATTTTCGGCTTCAAAAAAACCGATGCCTTTACCCCGGCTGCGATTCCTGAGCAGATAGAGTTCGCGTTCCGCAAACCAGAATTTGTGTTTTTCATAATGAGTTTTGAGATCGAGAACGAAGTCTTTTTCCCCTTCGTTCAAGTCCACGGGGGAAATCGTGACCAATTCCGAACCGCCTTTGATATGCAGCAGCGGTGAATACAGGTGCCTTTCAAAAATGATGGGCTGTATCTTGCCAAAGCTCATGCTGGCGAGCTTCTTCTCGGCAATGGCGGTTTGAAGGGCTTTAACCTCGTCGATGATCCCGGTGGCGGACCTGTCCACGGCCACCTTGTAGGCCTCGAAGAAATTCGGATCGTCAGGACTAAGTTCCGCGTATTGGATGAACGGCTTTTCGTACTCGTCCTTGCGAAAGCCGTAATAGCGTTCGCAGTATTTCTTGAGCAGGGCGATGACCACTTCCTGGCAGCGGCGAATGTTCTCGAAGTTCACGGGTTCGATATCGCCTTCCGGGATCAGCAGTTTGAACCAGCCGCCTTTGCTGACCAGTTCCGGGAGAATATCCTTGGAAAGGTTGAAGTTGAACCACGAACGTTCGTTCTTGAACCGGACCAATTCGAAAAAAACGTCGTCCCAATTGATGAAGGCCAGATGCCTGTCCGTGAGATGTCGGACTTCGTTTTTTTTGGCGTCGGCCAATCCGCCGCGCAGGCCCTGGGCAATGATGGCCTGGATTTTAGGATACCAGTCCAAAATCAGGGGCCTCTTTGTCAGGGGCTCGGGCGGGAAGTCCAGAGTCGGATTTTGCGTTGCCTTGAAATTCGCCTCGTCCGACACTTTCGGGACTTTGAGCTTGATGCGCCCCAGGTTGTTGACCACGGGCAGCACGAATTCCTCCACATCGACGGGAAGGCCTTCTTCGGCGAGATAGTCCTGAAATTGTTGCATGTAATCGGCCCGAATACCGAAGATGTTGAGCGTCTCGCAGGTCTTGATGAACTGCGGAGTCTTTGGTGCCCGGACCTCGGAACTACGCTTGAGGCAAAACTCGAAGCCCTTGAGCCGCACGCCGCGCCCGAAGAGTTGGATGATTTCGGAACCTTCACTGCGGCCAATGTTCATAAGGCCCATGGTGCTCACCCGCCAGCTGTTCCAGCCCTCAGTGAATTTTTTGGAGCCGATCAGAACGTTGATGCCGCCATTGTCATCGTTGATTTTCCTGAACAGGGATTCGGAAAAGTCTTTTTCCATCGTGACCAGTTCGGGGATGTCGTCGCACAGCTTCCACAATTCCTTGGCATCGCCGACATTGATGACGCCGAAGGGATCATTGCCTTCGCCGAGCTTGAGGGCGATTTCTCCATCCCCTCCCTTGAGAAATTCCACGTGCAGCTTGCCGGGCGCGGCGGTATGGAAGACGCGCTTCAAGATGTCGTCGAAAACGTCTTCCGCCTGGATTCCTTCGTAGTGCAGATGACCGAACGCCGCCGCGAAAATGCTGCGTCCCTTGGGATCGGTCAGGCCGTCCTCGTGTTTGAGAATCCGGCGCAAGCCTTCGATGCTCCCTGCCTTGTCCATGGTGAAGGAGCTTATGAATTGCAGGATGGCAATGACGTCGGAAACCTTTTGCCCGCGCTCCGTGCGAACCGCTGTCACCTTGCCGCCGACAAAGACCAGAAGAGGGCAATGGATATTGAACGGTCGCAATGCCTGCCGTCCTTCCTCGTAAAGACGCATTTGCTGGTAGAAGCAGAGCAGGCAGGCGATGAGGTACAGGTTTCTTCTGCCGTCATCCGTGGCATCAGCGAGGTTGAGAATGCGGTAATCCTTGCCGTATCCGTCCCCGTAGAAATAGCGGTAAGAATAATCGAAAAGAATGCATTTGGCGTAGAGTTGGGTCAGGCTGGCGTTGTTGGCGGCTTTGAGAGCTTGGCCAAAGGTGGCGGAATACTCGAAGGAAAAACCCTGGGCGCAGAGTTTGTTGCGTTTGTCCATCCATTCCACGCCGCCGGAACCTTTGTGCCCTTCATCCACCAGGACCAGATTGTTGCCCTCGAAGGTGTCTACGGCCACGGTCTTGTCGCCGGATTCTTCGCGGAGTTTGTGGATGTCGATAATTTCGATCAGACCCAGCTTGTGGGAGATGCTTTGGCTCTTGCTGAACAGGACCGCCTGCATTTTCGATTGCGTCAATTCGTCCAGATGCTGGCGAGACAGTCCCTCGTTCGGGGTCAGCAGGATGATGCGATTGAGGTTTCGCGCCTTGCCCCGGAGCGTCAGATAATGCCGGTACTGGAGGATGTTCACATGCATGAGCAGGGTCTTGCCCGAGCCCGTGGCGTTCCAGAAGGCGAGCTTGTTCAGGTCTTCAAGCCGGAACTCATCCACCTTGTCCGCTTTAGGCAGGTCGGCATTGAATGCGCGCAAAAATCGGTTCAGTTCCTCAAGCAGCGCGTTTTTGTCCCGGAAATAGCGGTCCAGGTAAATTTCCGCGAACAGCAGGCACAGGTATTGGTAATATTTGGGCGTGATGATCTTGCCGCCCCTGGACCTGGGTTCGGCGATGGCGCGCCAATGCCGGACGATGTTCGCGTCGTATCCGAGCAGGATATCCTTGGTCAGGCTTGAATCCGCAGGCAAATGACACGTCAGGATCTGGACGAATTTGCTGATGTTGTCCTCGTCAAAACCTTCCAGGCTGTCAGCTTTCAGGTGCCTGGAGATGTCGCTTAAATCCGAACCCCCGAAAAGGGCGAGCGCCCACTTGGTCAGTACAAGTCGTTGATAGAAAGGAAGGGGCATGGTGTCGGGTCCTACTGCGCGAGGGCTTCAAGCCGGTTGACCCAGGCATCGAAATGCGGGCAATGCTGACGAATGGTCCTGACCCCGATTTTCTGGGCAATGGCTCTGCCCATGACGATTTTGCGGTAGCCTGGATGCAGGGATTCTATGCGTTTGCTGGGCGCTGTTTGCGGATGGTCGTTTATTTCTTCGGGCGTGCCGCATGCCCTGAGAATATTTGCGATCTGTTCTTCATCGATGAGCAAGTGCGCCGCAAGTTCAGCAGGGGAACTGAACAAAAGCGCCTCGAATTCGTGAAGGCAGAAAAACGGAATAAAGCGCTGGGCAGCGCCAACGTTTGGAAGTTTTGCTTCGACGGCCTCCAGGGTGCGGGCCTCGATGAGTTCAACTTTCCGGGCCGCCGCCATGCCTATGCGGATATCGCAGACGCCAGGCCAAGCCGTGTCAATGCGGTACAAGTCGAACATGGTGGAGACGTAAATGTCCTGCCGCTGTTTCAAGCGTTGTTCGATGTCGGTCAGGGCGCGTTGAAATACAACGCGGCCGCCTTTGTGCTTCGGCCTTCCGATCAGTTGCGCTTCGAGAAAAAGATTTCTGGAAACGAGAGTCGGCGCAAGCACGTCCCGAATAAATGTCTGTTCTGTAGGACCTTCGCATATGATCGCAACGGTGGCGGGCCTACTCATGGTCCGGCCCTCCGGTCACGATATTTTTACGCCACAGGTCTCCCAGGGAGTATTCGTCGAGCCAGCCTTTCAGATCGTCCTCGTTCAGTCGCGCAAAGGTCGAGGCCCCGTGTTTTCGATTGACCACGATCACGTCTTCAGGTTCGAAGTGATCGACCAGGGCCGGAGACTGGGTGGAGACGATGAGCTGGGTGCGCATGGACGCGGCGTGCATGAGTTCCGCCAGCACGGTGATGGCGTATGGGTGCAGGCCAAGTTCCGGCTCGTCGATGGTCATGGTTGACGGCGGGTCCGGTTGGAGAAGGGCCGTGGCCAAGCAGATGAAACGCAGAGTACCGTCGGAAAAATGGTAGGGTTGCAGTGGATAGTCGGAACCCTTCTGTCGCCAGCTCAAATTGACGGTTTCTTTTTCACCGCGTTTGCGGGGTTTGAGGATGAAGTCTTGAAAGAATGGCGTGACGGTGCGAATCGTCTCCACTATTTCCGAGTATGCGGGACTGTTTTCCTCCCGCAGACGCAGCAGATAAGGCGCGATGTTGGCGCCATCAAACCGGAAATACTCGTTATCTTCAATAATTTCAGAGCTTCGAACCGCAGCGTTTTTGCTCGTGTCATGAAAATGATAGATGCGCCAGGAATCAATGGAATTGTAGACGTGCCACGAAATGCTTTTCCCGCCGCTCGCTCCTGGCTTGTCTTTATCCTTGAGAAGACCGGGAATTTGCGAATGGGTGCAGATATCCCACCATCCGGCGTTGCCGCCTGTGAAGTAACGAGCCTCGTTTGTGATGAGAAAACTTTCGTCAGCAGTTCTTGCAATGGCAAATCGATATTTGTTTTTGCCAAATGTAAGTTCGACGCGAAATTCCGGGGTTTCTTTCGGGCCGTTGAATAAAAAATCGTTTATTCCTCCCCCTGCGGTGAAATACGCCCCGAGATTAGCGGTTTTGGTCTCGGGTTGGCTCAACTCCATCATGGCCCGGAGCATGCGGAACATGTCGATGAAGTTGCTCTTTCCAGCTCCGTTGCCGCCAATGAGGATGTTCAAATCTTTGAGCTTGAAGTCCTTGAGGGATTGAATGGACTTGAAGCCTTCGATGCTGATCGTGTCGAGTTTGCTGCCCATCATACGTCCTCCACGTCGAACATGAGGCGTTTGAATTCTTCCTCGGTCAGGCGGACTTTCCAGGTTTCGTCAGGGCGTTTGAAGTTTTCCAGGTTGCTGTCGCCGTTGACATAGATGTAGTCGAATTCGCCTTCGCGGGGCCTGAAGTCCTGCTTACGGAAAAATTCGTTGAGCTGCTCGTTGCTGACCTTGGCGGTGTTGCGCCAGATGACCAGAACCTTTTCGCCCTCGGGGTTGGTGCCTTCAATCACCTCGATGCCCCGGATGACAACGCGCCGGATGACGGTCAGGCCCAGGAGGTAATTGAATGTCTCCACCAGATCCACGGGGCGGGTCCGGGTTTCGCCCGCGCTGCCGGTGGCGATTTTGAGCGTGTAGTTCCAGGGGTCTGTAAATGTGTCCACATTGAGCAGGGAAGCGCTGCCTTGGGCCTCAAGGTCCATCATGTACGAAAGCATGTACTCCTCTTTCAGGGACGGGGTGTCCGCGAGAAGGGAAAGCTGCGCAGGGCTGCGCTTGAGCACGAGGTTGTTCAGCGTGTCCTCGTAGGATTCAAGGCGCAGGTATTTGCAGCAGTGGGAGATGCCGGAGTTGCGGGATGTGGGTTTTCCTTCTTTCCAAGAGTCAGAATAGACTACTTTGGTTATGCGTGGCTTGAGAACCGTGTCAAAATGCTCACCCATCTCAACAAGAAGATATTTTCGCTCGCCACTATCTTCACGGTTGAGGTTGATTACAGCGTGTCCTGTGGTTCCAGAGCCCCCAAAAAAATCAACCACTTGCATCTTTATTGAGGTAGACGCTCGCACGAGAGAACGAATTAGTGATACTGGTTTTGGATATGCAAATATTTTGTTGCCAGTTATTTTTTGAAGCGAGCGACCGCCCTCTTGATTCATTCCTGTTGATAAAATTTCTAATTCATAATCATTTTCATCTTCCCGAACTTCTCGATCATTCACAGAAGAAGTTTCAATCCAACTTGAACAAGGCTTCGTTTTAGCAGCGTCTGGATCAAAATAGGTCTTATAACGTGGCCGTTGAAGATTGCCTTCTGCTTCGTCAGGCCAAATAATTAAATCATCTGAAATAACCTGCTGCATTGTTTCTGGAAAAAAACGCCATACTCGGTGAGGATTAGCCTGGTATATTGCCCCTGTTCGAGGGTTTGTGATAGGGAAGAATTGATTTGGCCGCTGTTCACTCGTTGCGCCAATCGTCAAATCAGTGCTGGCATAATTTCTTTGAGTTTTTTCATCCCAGTAGGGATAATTGTCTTTTGTTTTTGTTAACCCTGAGAATTTAATTGTATTTATAGATTTTGAAAAAACTAATATGTATTCATGATCAATCGAGAGAGGCGTCGATGCAAGACCTGAAGACGATCTGCGTTTCCAAACATAACTTCCAACATAGTTGTCCCGCTGAAACACACTATCCATTACTTTCCAAAGATTACAGCAAGATAAATCGTCAATACTGCAAAAACAAGAAGAGTTTAGAGACATAATTCTGCGTGCGAGAGATAATCTTTCTGTCATCATAGAAACCCAGCTCGACTGAATATATCCATCTTTATAATTAAATCCATCTTCTCCGGTATTATACGGCGGATCTATATAAATACAATCAATTTTGTTTTTGTATCGACTCTGTAAAAAATTCAAAGCTTGAAAATTTTCAGAATGAACGAGTAGGCCGCTGCATTTATCGTCAAAATCATCAATATTACCCACTAATCTTGATTTAAATTGTCTTTCAAAAAAATGGGTATCTAGTACAAGCTTGTTGTTGCTTTTCAAGAACTCCACGGTCAGTGGCGTGGAATATCCCGGCTTCATCATCTCCTTCTTGATTTCATCAATGGCAAACAACCTCACCCATTCTTCCCGCTGCGCATCATTGGCCGCGATTTCAGGATACAGTTCTTCCGGCACCCGGTCCAAAGTGATGAGGTAGTTTGTTTCGACAACGAATTTTTTCTTGAGCCACAGTTTTTTCTGAAAATTTTCGATCTGTTCCAGGAAGCGGATGATCTTGTGCGCGATGCGGCGCAGGATGCGGATTTGCGTCAACTGGGCCGCCACGTGCTCAAAAGTCTGGCTTTCGATATCGTCCAGGAAAAGAACTTCATTTTTGATGTAGAAATCCAGTTCCCGGCGCAAAAATCCGCCCAAATCCTTGTGGATGAAATAATCAAAGGTGTTGCGGGCCGTGTAGATGTTGAGGTGCTTTTCCAGGCAGCTTCGCCCGTTGTCCTCCCTGGCCAGAAGGCGCACCCACTCCACAAAGGCGGCATTGCCCAGGATGGTCTTGACGGCGGCTTCGTTCAGGCTCTTTTGGTTCTGTTTCTTGGCCGATGATTTGTACTCGAAGCGGATGATCAGTTCGCCGTCTTCCTCCATTATGGGCGAATCGCCGCAAAGCATGAAACGGCGTTCCTTGCCTTTCTGCGCCTTGTTGTTGGCGACTTCGGTGTCGGCCTCCACCAGCTTGAAATGAACGCGCTTGCGGGCGTCTTCCTGACCTTGCGCCGGAGCCTCGCCGACCAGAAAGGCGTAATCCCGGAAGTTTTCCGCGCTTTTGATGTAATACTGGTCCGCGTTGGCCCAGTGCAGTTTGACCTCTTCTCCCTCGTAGGGAATGGCGTATACGTCTTTTTTGTAGCGGCGCAGGGACAGAAAATCGCCGTCCTTGTAGTAGCGGCGAAAGAAATTGTAGAGGTGGGAATATATTTCATTTTCCGATGTCATGGATTCGTCATAGGCGGCCAATTGTTCCCGCAGTTTCTGCACCTTGGGCAACTGCTCCGGGTCCGCGCCAATCTCGCGCGCCTGTTTGATTGTCGCATTGAGTTCCGCCAGCACGGTTCCGCCTGAATTGACTTTGGACAGCTCTTTTCGAACCTGGGGCAAGAGATCGTTTTCCAGAAATGCCGATACGTCTTTGCGCTTCTGGTTCATGATGCGGTAAATACCGAAATCAAGATCCGGACGGTCCATCTGAAAAAGCTCCCGCAGGAGCGCGACAAGGCGGTTGAAATTCTCGGTCATGGACTCTCCTAGATGACTTCCCACTGTATGGTGAACAACGGCGTCAGCGTGCTTTTCCGGCTGATACGTTTTTCGAGGCTTTGAATGAGCTGGTCGCGTTTGGCCTCGATCTGGTCTTCAACTTCGAAAATCCGGTTTCTCTGCTTGCGCTTGGCTTTTTCCAGCTCCGCGAGGCGTTTCTGGATGCCTTGCTGCTCTTCCAGATTGGCTGCCAGACGCGCCTGTCTGCTCAGCGCCTTGATCTGGGCCTTGGTATCGAACAATTCCTTTTCCGAGGCCAGGACCATGTCCTCGGCCCAACGCTCCAGGCGTTCCCGTTCTTCTTGAAAACAGGCGTTGTTGCGTTCAAGGGAACGGCTGATCGCGGCCTCGGCGTGGCGCGTGGCATTGCCTTCCAGGGTTGCCTTGTCTCGCGCCGGGAGAATGGCCGTTTCATCGGCCAGCGCCGCGCAGTGAAAGAGTTTTTCGCATGTTTCCTGGTCCAGCGGCGCACCTGCCGTGTCGATGCCGGAAAAAAGGAGGTACTCTTCACGCTGAAAAGACTCAATGGCCAACAATTGCAGCGTCAGCCAGCCCGTCTTGCCCTTGAGCTGTTCGGCCAGGGCGATTTTGACCGGGTGCTTGCTGACATTGAATTGCAGCCGAGCAGGCGGAGTGAGGCACGCCCGGCCCTGGTCCAGAACATGTTCACCCAAGGGGTGGGATGGGCGGTACAGAAAATCCCCCGGAACGTTGGGCTTGTCCTTGGAAATGAGATGGTAGGTTCCTGGTTTGGCCTGCTGGATCGGCGAAGGCCGCAAGGAAAAACTCAAGGCCTGGTCGTTGAAGCGCGCATGGTCCCGCAGGATGAAGCGCGTGAGGGACCAGAACCGTTTGCCGAAACGATCCAGTTGCGTCTGGGCGTCGTCGAGCTGAACTTTGAGCCGGGCGTGAACGTCCTCGTCAAAATGGTCGAGAAGAAGTTTTCTCGTGGCCTCCATGCGGTCGCTTATCTCGTCTTCAAGCTCCTTTTGCAGCGCCTCGAAGGCCTCGGAAATTTCCTTTCGCGTGCGGCAGGTTTGATAGATGGCCAGGATGCGTTTTTCAAAGTCCACCCCCGATTCGATGGACCCAAGTACGGCGTCGGAGGACCCGAACACGCCGGTGAACAGCTTGAACTTGTGTTCCAGCAGTTCGTAGACGCGCTGATCCGCAGCGTTGCGTTCATTCAGGAAATTGATGACCACTACGTCATGGGCCTGCCCGTAGCGGTGGCAGCGTCCGATCCGTTGCTCGATGCGCTGAGGATTCCAAGGCAGATCGTAATTGATGACCAGGGAGCAAAATTGCAGATTGACGCCTTCGGCGGCGGCCTCCGTGGCGATCATGATCTTTGCGTTGTCGCGGAAGTGTTCAACCAGGGCCGTGCGCACATCGATGGACCGGGAACCGCTGACGCGCCCGCTTTCCCGGTTTTTTTCCAGCCAGGAATCGTAAATGGCGCGGGTTTCCTGCCCGCTATTGGAGCCGTTGAAGGCCACGATCTGGTTGGCGTATCCGTTGGCTTCCAGGAATTGGCAGAGATAGTCCTGGGTTCGCCGCGATTCGGTAAAAATCAGAGCCCGCTTCGAGGCTCCCATTTTTTCCATTTCGGAAAAACCCGTTTCAATGGCTTTGAGCAGGGTCTTTGATTTGGCGTCCACATGGATGAGTCCCGCCCAGCGAATGTACTCGTCGAGTTCGGCGATTTCCGCGTCGAGCTTGGCCGGATCGATGGCCAAGGAATCGGGTTCCGGCTGGCCTTCTTCCAGCAAATCGTCTTCGAGCAGTTCGTCTTCGAGTTCCTCGGATTCTATGAGTTCCTGCGCGAGACTCTTGTCGGAAGCCAGGCCAGCCCGAAGGTCTTCAAGGCGTTGGCGCATGGTCTGGAGGGTGCCCACCAGGGCTTGGGAGGATGACGCCAAAAGTTTGCGCAGAATCAGGGTAATGAGCTGGCGTTGCTGGCTTGGAAACGAATATGTTTCTTCGCGTTTGAGAAATTCGGACACGGCGTCATAGAGGCGTTGTTCCGCGTCGCTGGATCTGAAGGAAAAGGCGATGGGCTTGCGCTCGGTATAGCGGATGTATTCAAGGACATCCTTGCGCAGGGTCCGCTTGCAGATGGGGGCCAGCCGATCACGGAGAGCCTGCGTGTCGCCCGTCGAATTCATGAACTGAGCCCTGAACGACCCCACATCCCCGAACATGTATTCGTCCAGAAATGTGGACAGACCATAGAGTTCCAGAAGCGAATTTTGCAGGGGAGTGGCGGTCATGAGGACCTTGAAGCAGCCGTCAAAAGCCCAGCGCAAGCCTTGGCCGATCTTGTTGCTGGCGCGGTAGGCGTTTCTGAGCTTGTGGGCTTCATCAACCACCACGAGGTCCCAATTTCTGAACCGGATTTCTTCGCGCATGCGGGCCGCGAAGTGAAAGGAAACGATGATGACGCTTGGCTGTTCGAAAGGGGCTGGATTGCCTTGTTGTTTTTCAAGTCGATACTGCCGAGCGTCCAGGACCACATTCGGAAGATTGAACTTCTCGCTCAGTTCCAGGCTCCATTGTTTCCGAAGCGAAGCTGGACAGACGACGATGAGTGCCCGTTTTCGTTCCGCCCAGAACTGACAGAGCAAGAGGCCCGCCTCAATGGTTTTGCCAAGTCCCACTTCATCGGCCAGGATCACCCCCTTGGACAAGGGCGAGCGCAAGGTGAACAGTGCGGCGTCCACCTGGTGCGGATTGAGATCGACGCAGGCGTCGAAAAGGGAACGGGAGAGTTTCTCGACGCCATCCGTGGGTTTTTGGATGGTGAGGTCGTGAGCGAAGTATTTTGCGTGGTAGTTGGTTATCAAGGCGGCTCGCTCCAGCTTTCTGTTGTCCGTGTGGCTAGAGACTAAAGCCCGAGACTGGCAAAAAAGTCAAACAATGGGGGAGAATCCACAGATATTTGGGGGAATAACGTCCCAAGTACGTAGGTGTATTTTCACTGCCTGTTTTGGAGGTAAGTACAGTAAAAAATATCTCATGCTGAAGAAGGTGACCTACGTCATCTGTCGGAGGCAGTTATTCGGAATCTCCGAATAACTGCCTTGGGAATTCAGCGTGTTCAGTAGTCCGGGTTTGTCGATGTCAGGTTTACCGCTAAGCGTTCGGAAATATGCTTAGAGTTGGTTCTCCAGCCGTCCGAGCAGGCGCAGGAAGCCGTCCAGGATGGTCAGGGGGTGCGGCGGGCAGCCGGGAATGTACAGGTCGATGGGGATGATGGGGTCTGCCCCTCCGTTGTGCTCGGGGTGACCGACAAAAGGCCCGCCGCTGATGGCGCAGGAACCCAGCGCGATGGCGATGCGCGGCTCGGGCACTGCGTCCCAGGTTTTCTGCAGGGCCAGTTCCATGCCCTTGGTCACGGGGCCGGTGATGAGCACGCCGTCGGCATGGCGCGGCGAGGCCACGTACTGGATGCCAAAACGCCCAAGGTCCCAGCCGATGGTGCCGAGCACGTTGATGTCCGCCTCGCAGGCGTTGCATCCGCCCGCGCTGACCTGCCTAAGGCGCAGGGAACGGCCGAGCAGGCTTTTCATTTTCTTGTCCAGGGCCTGGGCCAGGCGCAGCTCTTCCTGGCCTGGTGCCCCCAGAATCAGATCCTCGCGGCGTCGCGTGGACAGGCGGTGGTCGTTCGTGGTGCTGATGGCGCCGTGGGGGCAGGCCGCCACGCAGTCGCCGCAGAACAGGCAGCGGCCAAGATCAAGGCGAACGCCATGACCCTTTGCCAGGCTGATGGCCCCCACCGGGCAGACTTCCATACACTGGGCGCAGCCCTCCGGGCAGCGTGAGGCGTCCAGGCGCAGAGCGCCGCCATGGCGGTCCGGCAAGGCCGGAGCCGGGCCGTCGGGGTAGGGAAAGGTCTGGCAGCCGCGCCGTACCCGGTTCATAAGTGTGTCGAATATGAACATGCATGATCCCCTTCGCTAACTTTTCAAAAATTCAAAAATTCGCAGGCCGTTCAAAAATGGTGAGATGCAAGGAAGCGAAAAAATCCAGGGCGCGCAGTGTATTGCGCCGATAAGCGGTCTGGATTTTTTCGCTGACGCAGCAGATCGCCGTTTTTGGACGGCCTGCTAGAGGTCAAATCCGCAATAGGACAGGTTAAAGCTCTTGTTGCAGATGGGAAAGTCCGAGATTGCCGTGCCGCGCAGGGCCAGGGCCAGTCCGGTCCAGTTGTGGAAGGACGGGTCCGTGATCTTGTAGCGCCTGAAACGGCCAAAATGATCGGTCAGGGCCACATGGCAGACTTCCCCGCGCCACCCTTCGACCAGACTTACGGCCAGGGATTCGGGCTGTGGCGATGGGAGCGGGGTATGTATCTCCCCGTCCACTGGAGCCGCCAGCTGCTCGAAGAGGTAGTGTCCGGAGCGCTGAATTTCCAGGGAGCGCACCCTGGCGCGGGCGAAGATGTCGCCGCTGGGCCAGACCGCCACCGGAGCCTGGGAAAAGCGGTGCCAGCCCGCCGGATGGTCGAAGCGCACGTCGCGCACCAGTCCGCAGGCCCGGGCCGCCGGGCCGACCAGGCCGATGT
>Ga0265295_1007315_pt1 | contig 12805 bp, 9 predicted proteins | sample Munlansysbiofilm_FD_192503 | JGI IMG/M metagenome (GOLD analysis project Ga0265295, IMG submission 192503) | Leachate microbial communities from a municipal landfill in Southern Ontario, Canada - Methane capture system biofilm | ecosystem: Engineered > Solid waste > Landfill > Unclassified ... | reverse complement strand
ATTTTTCTGTATTTTCCAGATGATAATGCGCTGCCAATATTCGTGGCTTGGTGTACGGCGGTGCCTTAATCTCAATCTCAACCCAAGACGCATCTGCGGGGGTTTCCATTTTGGCCATGTCCACCATACTCCTCTCCGTCTGCTCCTTCGAAACGGCCACAACGCTTGTCAATATCAAAGCAAGCCCGGTTATTAATAATTGTTTATTCATTATTTTCACCTGAGTTAAATTCGTTAATTAAAGCCTTATGCAATCCGCGTCCTGAAAAAACAAATCACTCCTGATAACTATTCCCTTGCTTAATCAACGCATAACGGTTGAGCAGTTGTTTAAAGTCGGCATCCGTTTGTTGCACTAAAGCTGGAGCTAGCGGGCCATTACGACTGGATTCTTGTAGTTGATTTAGACGCTCTTCGAGCGGTGTCTTTTGTGTAAAGGCTTCGCGAATATTAAATACCGCAGTCTTCAGTTCTGACACGGTCATATAGCGTCCGCGTTTTTCATCTAAGGTATTTAGTTTTGCACTCAGCTCTGCCAGTTGCTCCATACCGGCATGCCATGCTTGAAGGTCATCAATAGATATTGCATTCAGCTGCAACTGCTGTTGCCATTGTTCACCTAAAGCAGACGCCGCGGCGTTATCCGGTAGTAATTGCTGCAGTTGCTTTAGCAAGCCTTGCGCGTGCTCTTGCGCCCACACAGGTGTAAATCGCTCTAACTGCTCAAGCTGCATAGCTGTAGTGCTCAGCAACCAACTTGACTCAGCCTTCAACTGTTCGGGATCTAAAGTTACTCGCTGAGACTCACTAAGCAATACTGGCGCAGCAAAAAAGCTGGGCGCTAACTGCTCTTGCAATGTATTGCGCGCAGACAGCTGCCATACCCACAGACTCAATGCCAATAGTCCAGCACCCAGTAAAAGGCCACTGCATAGCCCTACCAGTAACTCGCTTTTACGTTTTTGCTGCACACCTTGACCGGGTATCAACGACTGTTCTTTAGGCTCAGTCTGTACCACATACACCAGTGCGTTATCGGGCGGTACAGTGCTCGGTATACCGTTTCGAGAGGTAACATCGCTGTGCTCAATGGTTGATAATTCACTGTCCGTGCCCTCTAAACTTTCTAAGCGTTTAGCGGCGTTATGAACAAAATTATGCAGACGCTCTAACTGACTTAAATACTTTAACTCCAATGTTTCCAAGGTGTTACAGATCGCGCTTAAAAAGCTTTCAGCTTTGTACAGTGCAGGTAAATCGCTATACAGCATTTGATAACCACGCACACTTTGCAGTAAGCGCTCACTCAGTTGCGCTAAAATCTCAACCCGCAGATGCACCTGCGCAGGCCACAGGGTTTGCCACTGATGACAAATTAAAGCATGCACCAGTGATAACCCCTCATTCATACCCTGCAAACCTACGCGTTGGGTGCGTATATAGCTGTACCAAGCGGCACTTTGCAGCTCTACACCGTTTTGACGAAATAAAGATAAACACAGGTTTTCGGCGTATTGCCAATTAATATCGGGCCTCGCAGGGTGGTGCAGTTTACTTAACTCATCCTTTAGTGCGGCAAAGTCAGGAAAATTACGGGGGTCGCCACCTTGTTTCACATGTTGCTCAAACTGCAAACTCATACATATCCCTTTCGACAACAATCCTAAACTGACTTCACAATGTTTCACGCTGCGATAAAAACTGTTGTTTTTTTAAGTGCCGTACTAACACGCGTCCATCTGCGACAAACTCGGTACCAAAGCGCACCACACCTAACTCATGCAACTCTGCCTCTAACGCATAGCTGAGCTTGCCAAATTCGATTTCAGGTAGGAGTCTTAAGTTAATACCTTTGATTCTTGGCTCATATTTCAACAAGGTGCTGCTTAACACCTGCAGCAATCTATGCGCAGAGCCCGGTAGGCCATGAATAATACGGCTCATATCTGGCAAGCCATAGTCGTCTAGATGACTCAATGTGCCACGACGAGCATTCAAAATGCGCTGAATGTTATCCAGCACCGATAAAATCAGCTGATTTTCTTCGCTGACCTGCTCAACGGCCAATCCGCCGGCAAAACATCCAGTCAACATTTCATATAGAGAGGGCTGTGCCACAACACTTACTCCTTTAAATCACGCAGTAATAACTGTTGATTTAACAAAGTTAAAGAGCGTGGTAAGTCTGGGTCTAACTCTGACTTAGCCAGCACCACTCGCCAGCTGTCACGGGTTAAGTCAGGATCACGAAACATCGCTGTTACGGCAACGAACTGTGTTTCTTTGTTGAGCGGCACAGATAGCGAATACGACTCTCCAGGACGCAAATATATATCGTTTTGTACAAGTAGATCCGCATCTAGAACATGACTATCTGTAGACAGCAATGCACCATACTCAGCGGCTGCAAACGCTTTCATATCACGCAGCTGATAAACACGCACCATCGTTGATAAAGGTACACCCAGCGCGTCTGTATTCGCCGTTTTACGTGCGCTTAAATCTAAATGCAGTACTTTAACTTTTTTATAAAAAACAGCCTCTGCCATTGCCGCAGTACCATTACCTACAGATTGTGTAACACCGCAGGCACTCAGCAACAACACACTACAAAATACAACCAATCCCCGCCCCAAAGCACGAACCCGCTGAGATTTAAAACCGATAGTTACCATTTTCATCTGCCTCTATTTTTTTAGTTTGTTCAGGAAGTGCTTGATAACGGCCCAAGCCAATTGTAATCAGCCGCTCAGAGCAAGCACCCTTAGAGTGCGCTTCTTGACTTTTTAGCACCGCAGTTTGACCAAGCTGGCCACCCTGCCTCCCGGTTGCGCTGAGCTGGGCATCAGGCAATAAACTACGTAACACTTTTAGCTCTAGACGGGCATGTAAGCGCGCACCTAAATACACATGCAATAAAGCCAACAAATCATTATGCAGTTGACCGTCTGGCAACCAACGCTGAACCTCTTCAGCATCACTGCTGCTCAATTGAATAAGCACTTGGCTGTTAACATCAGTTGCGGTGCGCCCTAACACAGGCTTATTGATCAAGCTCAGCGGATGACGCGTACTCAGCTGTGCCGCTGCCAATAAAGGAATACGGCGTTTATCATGCGGCACGACGCGTACTTGAGTATTCGGAGCCAGTAAGCGTACTAATGCACTGATCCCTTCTGCAGTACGTGTCGGCAAGCGCATGGTGCCAAGTAACGCTAAAAAACGTGATACCGGCGTACCGATCTGTGCCGCACAACCCTCAATACCCAACCCAACCAATCCCAATAAATACTGCGAAGTGCGATCAGCACCTCTAGGCTCAAAAGTGGCTGGGTATGAATATTTACGCCACACACGGTAAAACTGCGTGGTTAAGCGGTGATTAAAAATATCTAAGAAGTCAGATAACGGCTGGCTACCCTCGGCACCTTGTGCAATATGATCAATATAAGCGGTGGGTAATGGCGACATCACACCATACAAACCTAAGAAGGTTGTACGCACTGTCGGTCGCTGCATCTCCCCTTCGGCAATATCAATCGTTTTCAACTCACTGACTGGAAAGCCCATGCCCGGATGCGGTCGAAAACGTACTGGATCAGTCTTGGCGCTGTGACCTGCACCTAGTTTTATCGCAAGCGTCTGACTTTGTTCCAGCAGCTGACAAAATCGATAAAAGTTAGTCTGTGCAAGTCGCGGCTGCAGGCTATGAATCAGCTCGGTAATGTCTGATTGTGGTTCTCGAGCCATCGAATACACTTCCCTGTAGGTTGAAGAATAAGAGTCAGTTGATTGAATAAGTGAATATCTGCATACAATGCAAAAAACCGATTCAGCATCTCACCAAAAAGATGGATATCCCCCTCTCCCATAAAGCCATTACTGTCGAGCGTGACTTGAATATCAACGCCTCGTAATAAAAAGCCCTGCTCAAAACGCTGAACCTGTTCATGTTGCACTGCAACAATCGCATCCAGTTTGCGATTGTTCATTTCATCGTCCGTCCAGTTATACAAAGCCAGAGTGCCTCGCAAAACCTCAGCGCTTGCCATCATATTTAAGAAGCTAGAGCCCAAGTGGCTCAGCACTCGCCAGTGAAAACGATCTTCGGCAGGCGGGTAGACGGGTAAACTTGGCTTGCACAGATTTTGTACTCGCAGTGGAATCTGAATTGCATGTTCGCAACGGTTCAGTAACGTACTTTGCAGTGCTTTGCGGGGTAACTGACCGTTGGTTCCGGTGATTTGCAAGGAAACGGTTTCTTGCTGTAAATAACGCTCAGTTTCCCAGGCCTGCCCACCCAAGATCAGCCAGGTGTCATGCAAGCCGGAGACTCCTCGCTTGACTCGTGTGTGGTAATAACGCTCCGGGGCACTGTGGCGTAACATTCCGCCACGATGTTGAAAGCTGGTAAAAGGCACATAGCGCGCCTTATCTGTACGTTGCGATCCAACTACATCATCCACTGAGTAGATTTCAGTGTGACCATCTTGCAAGCGCCTTGGACGTAACAAGTATTCACTTTCTAAACCGCTGATCGTTAAAGGATCCGCTTCAATACTGAATAAGTTGATCACCGTTGCGCAATGTAAGCGCAGCTGCTCAGCACTCAAGGGTAGTTCATTATCCCATTGCTCACTGAGCACAATTTCCAACTCGAACCACTGTGTTTTTTCAGGAATATGTAGCTGTTCAAGCCCACATAAAGTGACAAACATAAACTTTTCGCGGAAAGTAAAATATTCCAATAACAACTGATAACCGCTAAATGCACTGTCACTTTTGGGCCAAAGATAGTCATCATCGGCAAAGCCTCCAGGGGCAAAATACCCGCTGAACGGCATCCGCTCACTGCTTTGCGAATGTCGCCAGTACAGCTTTGCCGCACGCTTAGTTAACGCCAAGTGCAAAGCGGAGCTGGTCGGCGCATCGCCATTGAGGTAAATGGATAATCGAGACAAATCCACCTGCGACCAATCAGCCTGTTCGCTGCAATTAAAACGCAGGCACAGCAATGAACGCCCATCCACCTCAGTGCGCACTGTTGCTTGGCTGATATGCAAGGGATGCAAGGGCAAAGTAGCTGTCGTGCGATAACGGCATACTGTTTTTTTAGGTCCCACCGGTTGCGATAACACCTCAAAACCTTGGGGTATGTGCTCACTCATTTTCATGTGTTGAATATCTGGAGCCAACTCAACCACGGCTAAAGACGGAATAGTGCGTAAATAATGCGGCCACAGTAGGCTCACTAAGCCTTCCGTAAACTCAGGCAAGTCATCATCAATTTTTTCCCGCAAGCGCCCCATAGAAAACGCAAAGCCTTCAAACAAACGCTCCACAAAAGGATCTGGCGTCCCCGCTTTATCTAAATCTAGCATCGCTGCTCGATCAGGGTGAGCGTCTGCAAACTCCTTGCCTGCTTCACGCAAATAACGCATTTCAGCATCAAAATAACGTAGCGTTAAATCATCCATTGCCATTATTCAACTCACTATTGCGATACATATAAAATTAATACTAAAAAACGCCTAACTGATTGCTGTGCATTCAATATCCAGCGTGAAAATATTGTCTTAAATTATTGATATAGAACTAAGGCGCGCACGGGGTCCAGTTGCGTTAAGCCTGAAAGTAACTGATCCATTTGTTGTGTTAATCCCGCTTTATCAGCACCACTGCGCAATGCCTTAGCGCGCAGCAACTGTAATTGCCGCGCTTTAATCTCAAAAACATAATTCGGTTCCCAAGCCTGTAACGTCATCTGTTGCGCTTGGGCATCCAGCTCTTGCAGTAGATTTAAAGCCATTTCATTGCGTGCGAACTGCTCAGCTAAACGCGCCATAAGCAAACGCAAAAACCATTGTTGGCGTAGCCCATGGACATTCGGGCGCGATTGCAGCCAAGCGATAGCACTTTCTAAGCCTTCTGTATCTGCGTGCGCTAAGGCTTCTTGCTCTAAACTTAAGATATCGTCGTGCTCGACAGCGTACACATTGCTGTTTAAATCAGTGAACGATGCGATGCCCTGCTCCAGCACCTGGTGATTAATCCATCCGCGTGTCACTTCATCTGCAAATGGGCTGCCATCACTCCAAGCCAATTGTTCAAGCTCTGGCAAACGGTTCAACAACTGTTGTAAGTCTTGCTTAATAATTACCGCCCAAGCATCCCAAGGTGCGCCTGCTTTAGTCAGTGCTTGGTATAAATACCATTGCACATCCAGCCATAAATGATTAACGCCTTCTGAAAACAGACGATCGGCTTGTTCGAGCAGCTCATTCCAACTTTGCTGTGCATATAAACGCTTAAGCTGCGCACGCGCCTCCGAACGAGGTGGTTCAAGCCGTGTACAGCCTTGATTATTTTGTGGAGGCACTTGATGAATGGTATCCCAGCGCACACTTTTCATCAGTCGGTGGCCCGCCAACCAGCCTTGGTTTTGTTGGCGTAAATAACCGGCTAGCACCTTAGCTTGCTCGAGGAGCTCACGCCCTGACTGGATAGGCTGCAAAGCATTGCCGGTAGCACTTCGTTGCTCGCTGTGACGTCCTTTACTTGCCTCTGGCGTGCTGCCCATTGTTTGCGGAATCAAGGCTTGAGCGCCGCCCGATTGCGCCAAACGTTTTTCTAAACCATGGTGCAGCGCAGCCAGTTCAGGCTGCCCATCTTTATCCCAGCTTTCTAGTGATTGGCGAACATGCAATAAGGCCGCAACAATGCGTCGAAACTCAGGCAGCCCAACTTCAGGGTAAAGTGACAGGCTGTCTAAAATCCGTGAGCTGCCTAACCACTCAATAGCAGCTTTACGTGTGGACGGGCGCAAAGGCAGCAAAGCTTCACCATAGCGTTGGCATAACCCCGCCAACAAACCCAGACTATCGGCCAAGCCTGCCTCACCCTCTTTATGCAGGCGCGCCCAAATATAATAAGTTACCACTCGCAAATCTTTACAGCGGTTGGTCAACAACTTTTCCGATAGATCAATAATCAGATCAACATCAGCGCCTGATAACTTACCGACTTCCTCACGTATGCGCTCAAACTCATCATCATAGCTTGGGTCTTCACCAACTGGATTATTCGCATCAATTGGCAATAACCAGCGCTGCCAAAGCGTAATTTGTTGTTCCGCCAATGCTGAAAACTGCGCATGATCTTCCGGAAAACATCCTTGCCCTAAACCTGTTAAAACGCCCATCCCTACTCTCTCCCTGTCGCCGTCCAGCTCCAGTTTTAATCAACAAATATCTGCTGCGGTAAATTAAAGTCACGCAGTTTAAGCAGCGCCAATGGCCCTTCGCCTAATTCGGTGCGCAAAATAAAACTCAATGTCTCGCCACTTGGTGTTGTCCAGCGCAGGCGATAACTGCTGGGCAAACCTGGGTAGTCACTGATTTCAGCCTGCTCCAGCAGACGAATCAGCCCCCAGCTACCGGAAAAATCTGCATATAAGCGCATTCCGCTATCAACACTGCGCCAACTTAGGCTGGCACCCGGCGCTAACGTATCCGCCGGCCAAGTGAAATGCCGCCATTGCGGCATTTCGTTGCGGTAGTCTAATGCTTGTTGATCAATGGTCAGTTTGACCTGCATCACGTCCTGACTGGTCTCTGGGCGCAAAGAAAAACTTAAGCGAGCATCTCCGCCAGCAAACAGCACATCCCCGAGCTCACCTAAAGTATCCAATGCCTGTAAAAACTCAGGATTTAAACGCACACCTTGCGCGGTGTTGCTGTCCGCCACCCAGCGGGTGCCTTCTTTGCGTAAGACCCCTTGCAGCTGACTGCTTAAGAACTGATTGATGCGCCCACTATCACCGCGCAAGTACTGTGCTTGCAGCGGTAGAGAGCTGTCCGATTGGTTATTTTGCAGTGGATAACGCCCAGCAAAAGCAGCCTGCCAATCATTCACCACTGCACGTTGCCACTGTGAATTGAAGCTTTGCACTGTCGGCGTTAGTAGCTGCTGCCACGCCTGCTCTAAGGGCTGCACCCAAACGGCATCACCAAAGGCCGCTAACTCTTGACCAAGACTGGCCGCCACTAAACGCGCATAATCTTGCGTGTCAGCCAGATCACTGGAGCGCCCTTGAAAAACACTTTGTGCTAATGCTTGTGATAAACCTTGTGGATCTGCGGCATTGAGCACTTGCTGTAACTTTAAGCGCACCCGTGAGGCGCGGGTTAAGTAGCTCGTAAAACTCAAGTGCTCGGCACCTGCACCGGTATGACTCGGCTCTAAAACACTTAATAAAGGCGCAAACAGTGGTTCAAGCGGGCCACTGTAGCCCAGGTTTTGTTTAATCAGTGGCTGTTGCTCTTTGTTAAAGATGTCTTTGGCCGAACTCACTAATGAGTCAGACAAAGCCTCTTGCTGGCGGCCTGTTTTAGCTTGATAGGCCAAGTTGTTCATCAACCCGATTAAGGGGGATTGGCGCACATCGGTCAGCAAGGTTAACTGCTCAACGGTATCGGCTAAATGATCAGCACGTCGCCACTGCAAACTGTTTAAAAACCTCTGCCAATGATTGGCAAAGGCTGAAAAGTAACGATCGGTTAAGCGCTGCTTGAGGGCTTCGGGCGTTAGCTCTGGGTTTAGGCTTTGCGTACCATCACTGAGCACCCAGTCCAGCTCACTGCGACGCTGGTTAACAACTTTTTCAATGGCGGGTTGCACCGTCTCTTCCCATGCTTTGCGGGTGTACACCCCAGGAATCCACTGCCCAGTACTTAACAAAAATGAAGCATCGGTGTCACCCACCATATCGCTCAGCCACACATCCGCATACTGCGGGGTCAGTTGCTCAATAACCTCTTCGTACAAGACCAACTCACTGGTGCGATTACCCATTTCCCGCACCAGCATCGCGCGTGTTTGTCCGACTCGATGAGCCTCTAGCGGTAATTGCCAGTCTGTATGTTGTGGTAAATGCTCTGCGTAAAACAGAAGCAACTCTGGCCCTAAACGCTGCCAATCACCCCCCGACAAACCCTCACGCTGCGGCCAAAGAGTCATGAGCGTGTCGGTAAAAAACTCGGCCTCCATTTTTTCTGCATGGCTGAGCATCAAATACGCTTTTAAAGATTGATACACCGGTTGAGCTAATGCTTTACGCTCAGCACTTGCCACCGGAGCAACAGCCAACTGCTGTACGTGCTCAAGCAACTGCTCAGCACTCGGATCGCGTAACAACGGCAAGGCACTGGCTTGATAAACCGGCCATAAAGCGCTCAGCAACTGCCCATGTTGACTGACACCAAACCGCTGCCACACAGGTACAGAATGTTCCTGCTGATACTGCAAACGCCCAATGCTCTGTTGTAAATCCGCCAACGCCTGCAAGCGTTGCGCTAAAGGTTGCTGCCCATCGTGCGCTAAAGCCGCTTGCGCCGCGCTGTTGTCTAATAAGTGACGGTTAAACGCATAAGAGCCCAGCATGCCTAAACCCCATAACACCGCCAAACCAAGCAGCGCACCTTGCACAGTGCGTGCCCAAGGCCAGCCAAGGTGTTTTGGCTGTAATGCTTGCGGTAGTTGTTGTAAAGCACTGAAAAAACCATCCCAACGCGTATCTTTTAACCACATGTGCGCGGTCTTAGCTCGCCCACGTGCACTGCCTTGACTGAACAGCATTCCAGCAAAAGGCAACGTCGGATAACCTGCCCCTAACTCTGGCAACTGCTGGCTCAATTGCTGCGCTCCACCATTACGTAAAAACGCAGCCAACCCCAGTAAGAATGTTCGCTGAGTGCTGTCCAGTACTGCATGCGTACCTTGTTCAATTAGAGCCGGTTGTAGATCATTTAAGCGCTGCTCCAATTGCTGTGAATTAACAGTGTTAGGCAGTAAGCAACTCACCAATGCACCGTTTTTATCTGCAACACCGTGCAGTGACCACAGGTACACGGGAGCAGACCAGCGCAGCGCTTTAAAACAGTCAGCAATCCCACGTTTAAAACGTGCCAACTGCTCGTCATCAAGCCCGTCTGTGTGTAATTGCAGCTCAACCGAATCAGCTTGCAGATAAGCATCAGTGGCCCACACCACGGCATCCAGCGGGCGACGACGACGCAACTTTTTTAATGCACTGAGTACTTCAGGATCAATATTATCAGCGGACTCACCGCCCCAGAGCAGCAGTCGCCCATCGGCCTCCAGCCAGCGTTGGGTGGTTAAGGTAGGGGCCAGTTGTTCAGTTGAATGTTTATTACCTACAAATAAAATACAGGTTATTTTAGATTTCCAGAAAAACCCGTATTGAGCATTTAAATACTGCATCAATAACTTTTCAAAACCATTAGTATTAGATTCTTTTTTATTATCAATAGCGTTTATCGGTATTCCAGCAGCCCGTCTCAACGTTATAGCTGCATGTTTATTCCAAGCTAAAATGAAAAAGGGCAATAAGCAAAAAAGCCCTATCCACACTAACAATGCTCGCAACCATAATACAGAAACAGATAGCTCACTCGAGTTTGACAGCAACAGGTAGCTACCCACACCTGCTGTAACAAACAATGTAATAAAAAACATATAAATCAATACTAGGAAAACAATTGATTTACTCTTTACAACTGCTGTATCACTCATCCCTAACAACCTTAACCAATAGCTAATATAAAATCACCCAACCACAACAGCCCAATATTCCTCAGTGCTTTGGGTGGGTGAATGAATCACTAATTGTTTTTTCTGGTTTTTCTTATGCTGCTCAAGAGCCATTACAAGTGAAAACCAAGGTCCTACCACAGACATAAAACCCATTTTAGAGTCAATATCAACAACTGTATTTTTGGTAATACTAGGTAAAAACTCTAACAACTCCGTTGATAAAAAGGCAGACTGCCCATCAGCACCAAATCCACAAAACCAAAAACCATTTAAACTTTCAAAATTTTGATCTGCCCACAGCACAGCATTACTCAGCATCTTTTGATGACTATTTGTTTTCTTTTCTTCTGGACGACATACTCTAGAACTTTCATTTGAGAGAGACAGCGGCATACCTTGTGTAAAAAGCATAGCGACTAGTCCATCTCCATGCCCATCATCCTTTAAGTCAGAATAATGTATGGCGATAACTAATAAATACTCTGATCCTCGATCTATATCGAGCCAATCATCCAGAGCCGCTAAGCCTTGCACATTTATAGATGCCGGTATGATCGAAAGATCATATTCCATGCAAAGATTTTGCCAAGCCTCATCCAGCTCTTCTGATATTTTTTCATCCTCAAACTCAAACAGCACTGAAGTGGAGTGCCCTGCTTTAGACCTCTCAATCAACTGTTTACCTAAATTACTTTCAAAAACCAACTGTCTAATATCTTCTGACAAATCATCTGAACTCCGCGCAAAGTATTTACGCTTAATAACTTGATTTGTAGAGGAGTCAATTTCTGCAGTTAAACCCATTTCACAAGCAAGTAGCTGATCAGAAAATGCCTCTTTGAATACTGCATCAGGAACATCAAACTCAAAAGCTAAGCACTTAATCGCTTTTTGTCCGCGATTAATTTCTTGATCGATCAGTTCTGCACGCTCTAAATTCCAGCTATCTACCCAAAACCACTTAAAACTAAACAACAACATACGCCCAACAAATACGCTAACGAATGCAAAAAGACCATAAACCAGAGCATCCCAAGACAATAACAAATAGTTGCTAGGCTCTTTCACTTGTGCTCGAGCCAATAAGAAAACCAAGATTAAAAAAACACATATTAGCAGCCAAGCTTTAACCGAAGGCCAACTAGGTGTATTAACTGGCTCAGGAACATCATCAAGTTTTATCTTCATTCTAGTTCGCTGCAGCATTTGTAAGTGAGGAAATTAGAGCACAACCACAACCGCACTTATGCTCATTAAAAGCCACTGGAATTCCGTTATCTTTAAAATGCTCATGCCCCTCAACAATAGTCGTAAGACCATGCCCCGGAATGGGGCAAGAAACTGTATCGCCAACCCGCGCTACAGCTATGCCTTCGAATTTCATATTGGCTGACGCAGACAGCACCTGTCCACCATGCGTGGTTTTATCACCTAACCTAATAACTCCCTTCATTACAATTGCTCCTAACAGTAATTATTTTTCCGTATCCAGTTTCTGAATATTTTTCTCTTCAGCCTTCAGAAAAAACCACAAACGCAGGACATACTCACAAGCTTCCCTGATTGATACTGTTTCTTCTAAAACCTAGTAGCGGCCATATGCCCTTATCACCTAGAGCGAGTCTGTCGTGAGTATTTCTTCTCTAACTTCTTTTCGATTCTTTCTCGTGCTCCATTAATGTGCTTATGGCGTACATCGTAGTATTCAATAGGCACGGTCATAAAGGTTTGCCCCCAAGGCTGCTGTGGGTTGTGGGACGCATCCACTCGAATGAGATCACTCGCCTCAGGTGCACAGGCTTCCTGAACCTCTTCTGGCCAAACCAATGTCTTACCCGTGCGCATGCCTATCCAGCGTAGGCAGGCCGATATGAAGGTATAGGGCACCATAACGGGCAGCCAAATCCATTGAAGTCTTTTGGTCATATAATTTCTCACCAGCGTTAGAAACCCAGACCAGAACGTTTCTTGACCGCCGGCTAAGTCCGCGCAGTATTCAATTGTCTCGGCTAAATCCTCGACAACATCTTCTTCCATATAGCAACGAATAAACTCCCAATAACAAAGAGTGGGGTATTCATCCGCATAGAATCCAAGAATAAACAAAGGCTCGTAGCGCTCATGATCCGTACGGCGAAAGAACTCAAGCTGAGTATGCATATGCGCATTCAAAGACAAATGCGTTAAATCA
>Ga0265295_1007314_pt1 | contig 12814 bp, 20 predicted proteins | sample Munlansysbiofilm_FD_192503 | JGI IMG/M metagenome (GOLD analysis project Ga0265295, IMG submission 192503) | Leachate microbial communities from a municipal landfill in Southern Ontario, Canada - Methane capture system biofilm | ecosystem: Engineered > Solid waste > Landfill > Unclassified ... | reverse complement strand
CTAGATGATATCAAAGAGTTAGCTCCGGCACTTAATGAGGTTGTAAATATGAGATATATGTATGTAGCTCTTTTTTCGATTGCAATATTTGTGACTGGAATGGTGGCAGGAACTTTTTTATTAAAGTGAACCACAAACCACACCGAAAAGGTGTGGAATATGTCGGGTCGTTACTAAGTGTTCGAAATAACGACTTTATATTATAGCATAAAATAGGTATATCAATGAATAATAATAGGTTAAAACGTTTTTTTATTTTTTTAACTATACCTTTTTGTATAGTCGGTGTGATTGCTTTTGCTTGGTGGTATTTCGGGTTGACATTAAATCTTACCAACTCTTTTCCGATTGGCATATATCAAATCAACACAAAAACGAAATGGAATAAAGGAGATCTTGTTGTTGCGTGTCCACCAAACAACAATAAATTTAAGATAAATAACCACAACTATTTAGGCAAAGGTCATTGTCCTTCCGGAACATATCCACTGTTAAAAAAAATTGGGGCCGTGCCTGGCGATTTGGTTGAAGTAAAAAATTTGGTTTACATAAATGGTGCTCAACAAAAAAATAGCAATGTATATATGTGGAACAATTTTACCAAAATGCATCCTTGCTACGGAAAGCATATTATTGCACCAGGTATGATTTGGATTATGAGCGATTACAATGAAAAGAGCTTTGATAGTAGGTATTTCTGTGAAGTTCCTGCTGCCAATGTTATTGGCAAAGCTAAATTATTGCTTGAGTTTTAGTATAATTCATAATGAAAAAAGAAAGGAGTTTTTTATGAGTGATGAAGAGCTATTAAAATCCATAAAAGACAAAATCAAAAGAATAGAAAACTTAACGGATAATGATATAGAAGACTATGCTTTTGAAGAGATTAAATCTCAAAAAAAGACATTACCAAATAAGTTTTTCATTTGCAACAATCAGGATAAAATTGCTATTTTTATGGCAGGACCAAGCGGAGCTGGCAAAACAGAAACAGCAGAAAAAATAAGTGAAAATTTTAAAATTGATATTGTAGATACAGATAGAGTAAGACAAATATGTGGCGGCTACACTGGGGAAAAAGCAAATCTTTTTCAAAAAGCTGCTTCTCGAGGAGTGTCAATTTTATTAAATCATGCTTTTACAAATAATTTATCTTTTATTCTTGATGGCAATTTTGCTGAATATGATATACAAAAAGAAAATATAGAAAGAGCTATAGGTAGAGGTTATCAAATAGATATACTATTTGTTTATAGAGATTATAACACCTCTAAAAAATATACAGAAATACGAGAAAAAAAAGAGGGAAGAAAAGTACCTGAAAGTGTATTTAACAGAAAGTTTGAAGATTCCATAAAAACAACACTTCAAATTGCAAAAGAGTACTCGGTATCTGTAAAACTGTATGATCTTGAAACAAATAAAATATATCATGACACAGAAGAAGCGGTAAATAAAATAGCGACAATTTTAAAACAAAAAGAGTGGCAGCATGATTTAGGTATGAGTAGATAAATATGACAAATTGACATATTTTGAGGTTAATTCGAGAGAATTTGATATAATAAACAAAAAGGAGATTTTATGAAATTGTTCTATAATAAATCAAAAAATGAGTTTAAAGTGTTTTTGTTTTATATTGCTATATTTTGTTTATTAGTAGCACTTGGGTTTGTATATTTGGCACCATTGACTGTAGGTGGAAATGTTTGGTTTACAAAAACACAAGTCTATATGTTTACTGGTATATGTTGTGTAGTGATGATTTTTAGCTATTTTCAAGCAAATGATTAAATAAGGAAAATGAAAATGAAAAAAAGTTTACTTTTAATTGGTGTAGTTATGGGTATATTGATGCTGGCTGGATGCGGAGAGAAAAAAGAGCAACAAAATTATCTTGAAAATTTAAATAATTGGGATGACTGCAACAAAGCAACAGCTGCACTCTTAACAGATCTTGATGCTAAAAAAATAGATGAAGCTGCCGCTACAGCAACTGAAAAATTAATACTAGAAAAGTGTAAAGAATATCAACCGGCAGCAGGTTTTTATGATGGTGGCTCTTTTAATACGAATAAGCCAACAAAAGGCATGAATGCCGACACAATGATGAGATGATAAAATGAAAAATATAATCAAATTAGCTTTTATAGTTGCAATCTTTTTTGCCGGCTGCGGAGAGAAAAAAGAGCAACAAAATTATCTTGAAAATTTAAATAATTGGGATGACTGCAACAAAGCAACAGCTGCACTCTTAACAGATCTTGATGATAAAAAAATAGATGAAGCTACCGCTACAGCAACTCAAAAATTAATACAAGAAAAGTGTAAAGAATATGACCCGTCCAAAAAATGGTATGGAGAAGGATTTAACACCAATAAACCTACACACAACATAACAGAGGGCGGACAACTGCCAATAGAATAGTTAATACTATAAAAAGGAGTATCTAGTATGAAAAAAAGTTTGATTTTAATTGGTGTATTTGCTGCTTTGCTTATGAGTGGTTGTGGAGATAAAAAAGATGCAACGAAGGATAACTTTGCAAACTCAATAAATGCACACTATGAAAATGAATGTATTGATATAGGAACGGTATATGGTAAATTTCCTGTACAAGTTGCCAATAATGATAAAGAGGGCAAAGAATTATTTGATGCTTTGACAAAGGTAGGATTAACAACATCAAAGCCTACTAAAGTGGAGGATAGAAGCTTGACCGGTTTTGATATTATGACCGGTAAAAGAAAAATTATTGACGGATATGAATACAAACTTACAGATCTAGGTACAAAATCGGTTAAAACTAAAAAAGGAAACGGATTTTTTAGTGACGCAAATGAGTTTTGCGCGGGTAAATACGAAGTCAGCTCAATTGAAAACTTTACAGAACCAAGTGATATAGGCGGATATAAATTAACTCGGGTCAATTTTAAAAAAGAACCTATTGATGTGCCTGAATGGGCAAACAATCTTGTCAAAGAAAAAGCTTTTGAACGATATGCTGAAAAAATTTCAAAAAAATCCAGTGATGAAGCAATGGAACTTGTTTTGACTGATAACGGCTGGATACCATCAGGGGATTTAAAATAGTATGAATAACTCAAAGATCATAGACAAAGGCAATCATATCAAGGTCTCTAATGCAGATGACAATACAGTACTCAAAGCCTTAGAAATGGCAAAAATAAAGTATGGCAGCACTCTTGATATCACCGGCAACGATGCCTTCAAAACAAAGGTTATATCCCTGGTGCAAAAACACAATCTGGATATCAAGTTTAAAGATAAGAATATGAATAAGACTTTAACGAATTTACAACAACCGTTTATTGTAAAAATTTTAAAATCTTTTGGAACGTGGTTTTTAAATAAAATTATATCTATAAGCAGTTTCTTGTTTTGGGTGACTGCTAGTATTGTGTTACTATTTTTAGTTGTAGTTGCTGTTTTATTTATAGCTAAACAGATATATGAATATTTTGGACTTGGCTGGGCAATTACTTTTGTTATTGTAAGTTTTTTTATTGGAATCATGAGTCCAAATACTGGAAATGCTGCAACAGGTGGTAGAGGATACTCTGGTAGAAGTGGTGGAGATGGCTATTCCGACAATGGTGGCGGTAATAGCGGTTACGCTCCTTACCAAGGAGATAGCTCTATGGTCGGTGGGGTCGTAGGCGGCAGTGCAACTCATCCAGTTGGCGGAAGAGCCGGACAATAACAACAAGAAAATCTAAAAAATCGACATATTTATACTATATGTAAAATTCACTATTAAGATTGATGGCTGTATAATTTACTTGAGCGATTCTTTGTAAGTTCATGTACTGTGTTTGCAGACACTGTACATACATGCCCTTCAGAGAGCCCTATTAGGGTTTTTATTTAATCTTTCGGTGCTTTGTCTAAATCATAGAGAGTGTTATTTTAAATAGTCATCCGCATATTTAATAAGAGCATAACATTCTACAATTGAAAAATCATTAGATATAATGCTGATTAGCCATTCTTTCTCTTGTGAAAAATCAAGATTATATGTTTTGGTTTCATTTTCTTTGGTTATTTTAATTTCTTTCTTCCATATTTTTATAGTTTCAAGTAAAAATTCTTTGGCGTTATATGGTTCTACTTCTAATTTTGGTTGATTTTTTATATGTTTCAATATATCCAAAAATACTCTTTTAGGAATAGTGTGCAGTTTCCACTTTAGTTCCATATCATCATCATATCTTGGTTCAAAAAAATATTTATCAAGTTTATCAGATAAGACATAACGAACATAATCAATTAATAAAAAATTGGTTGTTTTCTGATTGGTTTCGAGTCTTGATATACTCCCAGTTTCTAAAAATTCTTCTAGATCTTGTTCTGTGAAATATTTCTCAAGTAAATTAATTATTGGTCGCTTTTCTATCTTCCAATTATAGTATGTTCTATCTGCTATGTCTAAAATTTTTTTAATACTTTGCTTCATGTTGTGCCTTATTTGCCAATAATAATGCATATTATATCAAAAATTACATATATGACATGAAATAACATGAATATCTATTGACAAAGTTAGATTTATTGTATATAATGCATTTTATTAAGCAATATATGCAAAAAGGTATTATATGAAGCAAAAAGACGCATTAGAAACAATTATCAAACTATACGATGGAAAGCTAATGTTGACAAAAAGAGAGATTAGCAAGCTAGTTGGCCGAAGCATATCGGCCCTAGATAGAGATATTAGGGAATCAAAAGGAATTGCATATAAAAAAGTTAGAGGAAAGATTTTATATCCAATTCATGAAGTCGCAAAATGGATAAGTGACTTAGATTCCAACATTCGACCAGCTAAAACATCACAAGAGGATGAGTAAATGGCAGTTGAACTTATAGCTAAGTGTTTCAAAACACCATATCCGCCGGCACCAAAAATTGTACTTATAGCACTTTGTGATTTTTCAAATGATAAAGGTATGTGCTTTCCATCTTTGAGAACACTTTGTCAAAGCTGCACTATAAGTTGCTCAAACATCAATTACATACTGAATACTTTTGTCGTGATAAAATTGATAAATAGAGAAAAACGAAAGAGAGAAAATGGCAGTAATACCTCAAGTCTTATTTATATCAATATAAAAAAGCTTGATATGGTTGCAAATTCTGAAGATAAAAAGAAGTTTTTAGAAGAATATCTCACGGCTTACAGACAAGAAACTCAATCGAAAAAACCAACCATTGGACAAGCCAAAAACCAATCATTGGATAAGGGGCAAAACCAATCATTGGATAAGGGGCAAAACCAATCATTGGATAAGCTTATCCAATCTATTGGACAACTTGAACCGTCAATTAACCGTCAAGAAGAAATATCTAAAGATATCTCTTCTCTTAGTAGCAGAGAGGATTCAATATCAAAAAATAAAGAGTTTGAAAAAAATGGGGAAACAAGTTTCCACGAAAGGGGGAAACTGGATTCCACGAAAGGGGGAAACTGGATTCCACGAAAGGGGGAAACTATATATAGTAAAATCAAAAAGACTTCTTCTAAGACTTCTTCTAAGAATATTCTCTCTCCTAAATCCTCTCTCGCAAAAAAACAAATTAATCCCCAAAGAGAAGATTTTAAAAATTTTAGAGAAAGAATACTCAAATTATACAAAGGGCTTGATCTAGTCAAAGGCGCAAAAGGCTTTTTACCAGAAGTGATAATTTCTGTCTCTCAAGCTGGATATCTACACAATCAATACAACAACAAAGATTTGGATCGTGATGATGCAATAATTATTTGGAATTGGCTCTATGAAAATCAAAATCAACTTTTGCCCCTGCCTACGCCTATAGAATTGGCAAAAACTATATCAAAGGCTATGTGATGAAAATCAATAGCCTTAGTTTATTTTTTAGGTCTGATGAAGCCCACTTTGTGAGTTTCACAAAATCTAAAAGAAAGGAAAAACGCGATGAAACAGAGTAAAAAAATATTTATCAGTTTTATAGCGGCTTCTGCATTAACCCTTTCAACGGCTAATGCAGGTAGTGTAGGCGGTTTTGGAGGTGCGACGGAAATCACGCAAATCGCGAACAATTCCCAGCTGGCAGCTCAATATGGAAAACAGCTCCAGCAGTATGCAACCCAAATCCAACAATACCAAACAGCGGTGCAGCAGTTTACCAACCAGGTTCAAAGCTATAAGCTAATGTTACAAAACATCGGCCAGCTGCCGCAAACACAGTGGAATCAATTTACACAAAGTGTTAACAAAATGAAACAGATTATGGATAACACGGCAGGCATGACCTATACGGCAGCAAACTATGATCAAATGTTTAAACAGATGTATCCAGGTTATCAAAAGCTGCTTGATAGTGGTAATGTCGATCCGACTAGCGTGTATAAAAGTTTATCTAAACAAACCAACTCAACGGTTAATGATGCTCTTAAACAGCTTAATCTATCTCAGGCAGATCTTGAAAATGATGTTACAACGATGAGAGAACTTCAAAATGTAAGCCAATCTGCCCAAGGACAACTAGGAGCGATCCAGGCAGCAAATGAGATTGCATTACACCAAACCAATACACTTAAAAAGCTACGCCAAACAATGATGATGCAAGCAAATATGCAAGCTCAAACGGTTGCAGCAGCTCAACTAGAAAAAGATGTTTCAAAAGCGAGCTTTGATAACTGGAATAAGCCAATGAATATTGATACCGGTAAAGAACAAAATGCAGGTGGCCGTCAATGGTAGATAAAAAAATTATTTATATGTTTTTAATGTTTTTTACAATGTTGTTTGTTGCAATAGCTTTAGTGTATTTGGTTTTACATTCGGCAAAAGAGGTTGAAGATGAGCAAACAAAAACTAAGGTAAAAAGTTTTCAAGAATGGAATAAGCCAATGAATATTGATACTAACAAAGAACAAAATGCAGGTGGCCGTCAATGGTAAGAAAAATATTTACTATATTTTTTTCATTGTTTTTTTCTTGTTCATTTAGTTTTGCTGATAGCGGAAATATTCCATCTCAAATCCAAACAAAATTTGAAACAATGCTGCAAAATTTTTATCCAGTAGTTGAGCAAAATGCACTTGGACTGCTTGTTGCTTTTGGTGTAATACAACTAGTTTTGACATTTGGATTTATGGCAATAAGAGGTGAACTTGAGGTGGGCGGAGCTTTTGCACAACTTGTGAAAACTGCTCTTATCATTGGATTTTTTTCGATGCTTATAAAAAGCCCTTCTTGGTTTAACGGAATTTATCGTGGATTTGATACATTGGGAATTCAAGCAGGGAATCTTTCTTTTGACAACATAATCAATGAACTCTTTACACTTTGGTGGAATATCTTGAAAAATACATCAATATGGGAGATAGGCAGTTCTATAGCCTATATCGTTGTTGGTGCAATAGCAACGGTATCTATTATTTATCTTATTGCAAATGCACTTATGATCTATGGGTTTATGATCATGAGCATTTATGTAGGTATTTTGTTTTTAGGTTTTGGAGGGCTTGAACAAACTCGCCCATGGGCCATAAATAGTATTGCAAATGTAGTGAGGTATTCTGCTAAATGGATGGCAACTTTAATTGTAATTTCAATTTCGTTTTCACTGATCAATGATGCTTTGCAAAACGCCACAAATGATGCGCAGGGAATAATAACCCTCTTTATAATAAGCATAATGGTTGCTACGATTGGAGCTGGAGTTAATGGCTGGGTAGATAGCTACTTCTCCGGAATGGGTGGCGGTGAAAACAATCGAGGTATGCAAATGGCTGCTGCGGTTATGAGTGCGGCAGCCGGAGCAGGTATGGGTGCATACCAAGGAGCCAAAGGCGCATCGAATACTATAGCGGCGGCGGCTACAGGTGAAGAAAAGGGCACTCTTGGCAAAGCTGCTTCTTATTTTGGCGGTATGGCAAGCGGTGCTGCAAAAGGAGCAATGCATGGCGGAGGCAATTTTGCCCAAAATTGGGCAAAAACAATAGACCCAAATCCAACAACAAGTTCAAGTTCATCTTCAAGCGGTAAAAATTTTGCAAGTGCAGCGAATGAGAAAAATACAAGTGACGGTGATGTTGGCGGTGCTGCAAAAGGTTCATTTGCTGAACCAAAAGTCGGCGGTGAAATAAATCCAAATCAAAGTGATAAATCTTAATCAAAGGAAAAAATAATGGTCAAATATACAAAAAGTGCGGATAAAGAAGGATTTTTCGTAAGTGGCTTAAACGCAAACACACTACAGGCTATTAATAGCATAATAGAAAATATTAAGTGGTTACCATATGGGTATATTTTGAATATTATCAACAGTAAAAAGAACACGATAAACTGTTTAATGAATGATATTGGATGTTTCACAAATCATGATCTTTTTTTGTTTATCAAAAAACTTAATAACAATCCAATATTGATAGCAAAAGTTAAAGTCAAGATTGAACAATTCAAAAAATTAACAGCATAAAAAGGAGATAGGCATGGATTTTTCAGAAGCAACAAAAATATTAGCAGAAAGTAAGGCAATCAAAGTAGAACTTGAAAATATAAAACATGATTTCCAAGGCTATATAGATAAAGAGGGAAATTCAAAGGTTGGCCTTATTGAACAGCTTGAAAACCTCTATGCAAAACTAAATCCGACGAGTATCAAATTTGTCGGAGACCTGGCAAGGAAAGAAGTTTTAGAAAGTTTGCAAAGGATTGATGAGTTACAAAATGAACAAAAGTCTTATTTTGAAACTCAAAATTTTATGTTTGAGAGAAGAATAAAAGAACTCATCGAAGAGTATGAGAAGATTAACCAAGAGGCAAAAAAAATAATCATTAGTGATTTTAATGAAAAGGCAAAAACATTAAGAAGCGGTTTTAATGCTGAATTGGTCGATTTTAAAAATCACTTAAAATATCACCTAGATGATATTAAAGAGTTAGCTCCGGCACTTAATGAGGTTGTAAATATGAGATATATGTATGTAGCTCTTTTTTCGATTGCAATATTTGTGACTGGAATGGTGGCAGGAACTTTTTATTAAAATGAAACCACAAACCACACCGAAAAAGGTGTGGAATATGTCGGGTCGGTTAAACCCTAAAGAAATAACAAACAAAATTATAACACAAAAGGAGAAAAAATGAAAATCATGGTAGTAAACACAAAAGGCGGCGCTAGCAAGAGCACTTTTAGCTTTCAAGTACTTGGGGCATATTTTTTAGATAAAGGTATTGATGCGGAGTTAGTCGAGCTTGATGATGAAAATAAAGACAGTGATATTTTTAAAGATTCAGAAATCAGCACTTCAACGGCATTTGTAGGTCAAAGCAGGGATGACGTAGCACATACATTACAAGAAAGGTTTAAAGAGGCAAATAAGAGCTTTATCTTTGATATTGGAGGCAACAAAACAACTACATTAGTTCTTGAAGCTCTAAAAAGAACAAGATTATACCATTTGGTTGATTGCTTTTTAATTCCAATGAGTGGTGGCAGTCAAGATTTTATCAATGCAAAAAATACTTATGAGATAGTAAAAAATTTTGAGAAACCAATCATCTTTGGACTCTCAAGAGTCAGAGATCTAAACCAAATGCGATTCCAATATATGGAATTTTTTAGAGAATTTCCAAATGCAGAGTATATCTTCTTGACTGATAGCAATGTAATAGACCTTTCAAGAATGCTTAAAAAGTCTGTTTATGAGATAGCCAAAGATACAATAGCCGGAGGACTGCTTAAAGATTATGATCAATTAATTGCGAAGGAGTATAAAGGTGGCGAAATGTCAGAAAAAGGTAATGAGCTTGCTTATATAGTAAGAATTTTAGAAGACAGCGTAGAGTATCAAAAAAATATTCTAACACCTTGTTTTGAAAAGCTTGATAGAGTACTTAGATGAGAGATAAGCTTTTGACAATCAAAGTTAATACTGAAGAAAAAGTAGCTCTTATTGCTCAAGCAAAACAGGCAAATATGTCATTGAGCAGATATCTTCGCTCTTTGGGGCTTGGCTATCCACTCCATAGTACCGTAGATCTGCAAGCTGTCATTCAACTCAAAAACAGTGCTGCCAATCTCGGCAGGCTTGGCGGACTATTTAAACTTTGGCTATCAAATACGAAAGAGGAATGGGATCCACGGCTTGGAGATAGAAGCAGCTTTAAAGTTGAACTCTTAGTCAAAGAGATAGAACAAAATAAACAAGAACTTTTAGAGATTGCAAGGAGACTATTTTGATCGTCAAAATAGTACCAAAGAAAAAAGTTACCGGAAGCTATGGCGGTTTAGTTGACTACATAGAAGACAAAAGAAAGCTACATGAAGAAAAGGTTGAACTTGTGTATTGTGAAAACTGTTCAAGCGAAAACCTGGTAGAAAACCTAGAAGAGATACTTGCTGTGCAAAGCCTAAACTATTCAAAGGCAGATAAAACAATGCATATAGTCGTATCATTCCAAGAAGATGAAAAGCCTACACAAGAGCAACTTAAAAACATTACACATGAACTGCTTAAATCAATTGGAATGGAACATCATCAAAGAGTTTGTGCAACTCATATAGACACGAACAATTATCATTTTCATATTGCACTCAACCGTATAGACCAATACGATTTCAAAAGAGCAGATCCATACAGAAGTAAAATGAAGCTTCAAAAAAAAGCAGCTGAACTTGAAGAGAAACATTTCCTCAAAAAAGACAATCATATACCAAACTGGTTATTGGCCGAGCAAGAGCGTAAGTCCAATGATCTAAATCAAGAACAGGAGAAACAATATGAGCCAATACGAGAGCAACACAGCAGAGCTGAAAATAGAAGACTTAGAATATCACAGTCCGTTACTAACGACCTTAAAAACAGAACAAAGACCGACCAACGAGGTAGCATGCGTAAGCTGTCCGACATCGATATGGTTCACAACAAAAAGCTTACTGAAATGCTATTGTCCACAGATGAACGCAATAGTGTACGAGGAGAAGAGCAAGGAGCAGCCGATAATCAACTGCGATGGGAGAGACAAAGCAATAGCAGCAATGTTGGCAGCAGCGGAGTAGCAAAAGACATTAAATCTCACACCGGCAAAACAAATCTCACAGAATGGATCCGGGAGAATGTTTTAACGGAGCTAAAAGCCGTTTTAAGCGACAAAAACTTTAACCTTGAGCATTTGCATACAATGCTTGCAAAATACAACCTGGAGCTAAAAGAGAGAGGCAACGGACTCATCATCAAAGATAAGAGCAGAAACCTATTTTGCAAAGCGAGCGATATCGATCGCAACCTATCAAAGAACAATCTAGCAAAACTATACGGAAGCTTTACGGCCATGGATATAGATATCAAGCCAACCATACAGTTTGGTACACCTAAAAATGATTACTGGGATAGATACAAAGCTAAAATGGATCTACAATACAAAACAAAGAAAGAGAAGCTTGATATCATCAAAAACGACTACAATAAAAACAAGGATATCACCAAAGACAAATGGAAGCAAAGAGTTGAATATATTAAAAGCAGCAACTTCAATAAAAAGCTCAAAAAAGAGAGCTATCAAAAGATATTTGCAAATCAGAAAAAAGAGCTTGATGAACTTTACCGCGAATACTTAAAACAAAGAACAGAACAAACAAATCAGAACAAACAAATCACTTACAAAGATTATCTTATCGGTGAAGCACTTAAAGGTGATAATAAAGCTCTTGAGATACTAAGAAAACAAAAGCTGCCTAAAGCAAAAGAAGATGATAACACGGTTGGAGGAAGAGAAGATCATAAGATCTTTGCCTCTTTGAAGCCGCTTATTACAAAACTTGGTTTTGTAGTTTATAAGTTAACCCAAAAAGACAACTCTAAGATCATAGACAAAGGCAATCATATCAAGGTCTCTAATGCAGATGACAATACAGTACTCAAAGCCTTAGAAATGGCTAGAACAAAATATGGCAGTACTTTGGATATCACCGGTGATGATGCCTTTAAAACAAAGGTTATATCCCTGGTGCAAAAACACAATTTGGATATCAATTTCAAGGACAAAACTATGCAAGAGATTTTAAGGCCGGCAATACAAGATAAGGCAAAAGAGAACTCACAAAATAATAATCAAACTAAATTAGGAGGAATTGGATTATGAGAGAAGCAGCAGCAGAAATGACAAAGAAATTTTATAGAGCAAAAGAAGCAGCAGTCTATTTAGGAGTAGGGGTAAGCACAATATGGTTATGGAAAAAACAAGGTAAAATTGTTGCTAAAAAAATTGGCTCAAATATAACGGTATTTGACAAAGATGTACTTGATAGACTTTATACAGAAGCAAAATAAAGATGTGCTATAATTACCACAATACTCATTATGATATTGTTTTAATAAAATATCAAGTAGTACATAAAATAGTACATACAAAAAAATCAAACTTTCTTAAACTTCGTAAAATAGGGCTTTAAGCCTTTTTTATAGATAGAGCTATGCCCACCAATCTACAATCTAATAAAATCCAATACACCTTATTAATCCTTTGAGACCATACTTTATTTTCACACCATTATAATCAAATCTCCAAATATAGATAAAAATCTGTGTTTTGAATTATTATCAATTTATGGTATAAATTTTTTATGATAAATCTCATTTAAAATACAAATTTGAACTATTCAAAAGTTTAAATACAAGGATTGCTTCATGTCACATTTATTCAATCAAACCATAACACTTCCCGATGGCAGGGTATTGGGATATGCTGAGTCTGGAGACCCTCAAGGCAAACCGCTTTTTCTTTTCCATGGGTTGAATAGTTCACGTCTAGAAGCTAA
>Ga0265295_1007312_pt1 | contig 12815 bp, 7 predicted proteins | sample Munlansysbiofilm_FD_192503 | JGI IMG/M metagenome (GOLD analysis project Ga0265295, IMG submission 192503) | Leachate microbial communities from a municipal landfill in Southern Ontario, Canada - Methane capture system biofilm | ecosystem: Engineered > Solid waste > Landfill > Unclassified ... | reverse complement strand
GTGTTAGCCCCCTATTCATTTGGGATTGACCAACATCTAATCTTACAATAGTTTGATTTGACAATATAAATCAATAACCATGTTGTAATTTTAACATCTGGGCTATTTCGTTTCTGTCCTGAGCTCGACAGGACCTGAAACAATTCTCTGAGTTCCTGAAGATGCTGGACGTAAAGTAGAAGTGTCCTGAACGAATCGTTTGATTTGTGACAAAAAAACACTTTCGGCTCAGGACATTTGTCCTAGGGCCGAACATGAATAAATCTGTGCCGATTGGTACCATCGCCTGCGTAAGAGAATATCTCGAGAAATTGGGGTTCGACGAGGTTTTCAACCGCTCCAAGAGCAAAGGACAAGCCCTTTTCCCGTTGGTCTGCGCGATCATCTCCTATCGGCTGACGGAAAACTTCTCCGTGGAAGGATGCGGAAGATGGCTGGAATCCTCTGAGGTAAGGAATGAACTGGGCATCCGCTGCGAGGTGAGTCACCGCATGCTCAACCGTGCCGTCGAACGTTCCGGAGAGATCATGCCGGAGGTTCTGACGCACCTAAGGAAAGCGCTGTTCTCGATGTACGATCTGGAGCACACAGACGTCAATATCGATACGACGTCCGTCGCCGTCTATGCTAAAGGGACTGAACTGTACGATTTCGGGTACTCACGTGACAAACGTCCCGATCTCAGGCAGGTGAACTTCGGTGCCGCCGAGCTTCGCGATCCGATCAACATACCTATCGATCTCTCCGTCGACAGGGGAAACACCTCGGATTCGGTGCAGTTCGTAAAGATCGTGGACGAGATAATAGGCGATCTCCGCGACGATTCGCTGTTCGTGTTCGATGCCGGAGGGGATGCGAAGAAAGTCCTCGAACGCATAACCGCCAAAGGTCATAGATATATCACAAGGAAGCGTCTGAACAAGAGCGACGATCTGTGGATATCCAGATTCGATAAAAACGAGGCGATATGCGTCGATGAGAACGAGGGCGCGTACTGCCAACGCAGGACGTTCGAGTCGTCCGGAAGGACGGTGTACCTGTTCTATTCGGAGAAGCTGTATCACGACAAGATGGCCGCATTGAACGGTCGTTCGTGGAGATGCGTGGAGGATGCGAAAGATGTGATGCGCAGGAAGAGCGACGGAACGCTGCGCGTATCGAAGACGGTCATCAAACGTCTCAAGAATCCGTTGATATCGTTGAACGTGGGTGTTCAGGGAAAGCTACTGTCGAACGACCTTGACAGTTTCGAGTACGTCCGTAATGCGCTGTCGAACTGTCGCGAGGGATTTTTCAAACTCGAATGCAGTTCGAATTTGACACCTTCCGAAGTATTCTCGATCTATCGCAGACGCGATACCGTAGAGAAGCTCATGGACTCGCTGAAGAACCATATCGACCTCAAACCGATGCGCGTATGGTCGGAGAACAGCGTAAAAGGGACGCTTTTGCTGTGTTTTCTTGCTCAGGTGATCGTCTCGATGATACGTTATGAGATGCCGGAACTGAGGAAACGTTCGACAAAATTCATCATCGATTCCCTGCAGAATTTGACAGTTACGTATGTTTACGACAAGAAGCAGGCCGTCAGGCGCATCTATTCGAACTTCGAGCCTCTGAATTCACGCATTTTGAGGGATGTGGTGGTCGTTTCCGGTGTCTCCGGGGGCTGAAAGCCCCTCGGGGAGACCGATAACGACACAAAGATCATGGTGGAAAATGTTGTGAGATCAGCGAAGGCTCAAGTGTCAAATTCTTCCGAAATCAGAATCATCTGTCGAGCTCAGGTTCTGTGCTTGTTTTGATAATCGATTAATTTGTAAAGATCATCGAGTAAGGTAACATCATTAGGCATATCGGATAGGTTATACTCTTTGTAAAAAATGGTGCCATATTTGTAACGGTGCCTATCATCTATTGGATTCAATTGACTTTTATCAGTATCAAATCCAGGCAAAGCAAATTTGTTTGCAATTAGTTCAGATGAATTGATCAAATAACGCTCTGTTTTTATCCCAGTCCCCAAAATATATGCCAAAAATATTTTATCGCCCGTCCGAGAAAAAAGATAACAGGGATATGCTCCGTAGGATGCACTGATTCTCATTGGTTTATTATTATTTGGTAAAAAAGCGATATACATTACATTACACCAGGTGCCGCACAGTCCAGGAACGCCCTTGATGTTGTAATCCTCTGCATTTCTATTGTCCTCTTTTAATTTAGAAGCCAAATAATTGGGGATATCATATGAAATCAACTTATTAAGCGAAGAATCGCTGTTGCATTTCAAATCACGATCGCGAAATACAATGGCTGTACTTGCAAATAATTTGCTCAACACATCGTTGGTATCGTTTTCATTCATACAATGACCTCGCCCCTTTTACTAGTCTCAACCTTCGCGGCAAATGCAGACATTGTATACTCATGTATTTTCTCACTGATGTCTGTTCCAAGATTAGGTTCAATGATGTCGTCAATAATAGTGTAATCTATTTCACGTATATCGGCAAAAATATGATTATAAAGGAATTCTGCAAGGGTGTTAGCAAGGATTATTACGGTTTCTGATTGTGCAATATCTTCCACTACAGATGGGGTATATCTGGGCGTTACAACAATAGTGTATTTACTGCCGATCTCTTTGCGATGAAGTCTCAACCGCCCAGCATTTATTCCAGTCAGTTTATTTGAGGTCGATTTTGCTTCTACATCGAATTTCTTTTTCTTTGGCATGAACAGACACTCGATATCCGTATGTCCAGCACCGCCCATTAACTTAACTTCAACATTATAGAATTGCTCGAAACCTTTGGCCAAAATGCGTTCAAATCCGTAACAATCCCCATGCTCTCCATTAAGAGAATATTTGTTGATGAGACGGGGCAACTCCAGCAATTCAGAAATTGTTTCGGATTCGCCTATACGCTTTAACAAACACGTGGGGTAGAAACTATAGACCTCTTTCACAGCATCCATTCTGAGTTTGGTAGAATCACGTAGATTGACTGGTGGATCTGAAATTGAATATGTTTTAAATAACTCCTTGAGTAGCGGAATTACTTCGCTACGTAGTGAAACATAACCCAATTTAGCGATTCTCTTTGTCGGAACCGTTCCACTCTTTTTTACAGGATGGTAAAGAGTACAAATCGGATCCCCCTCTTCTTTGTTTAAAACGCCAGCATCAACTAGCAAACCAGTCACATAGTATTGCCATTCGTAAACAGTGTTAACATACAAGTGTTCATCAGAAAGTAAAAGTTCCTTTATTTCCTCAACAGATTTTTGACGTAATTTCAATATTTTTGATACTAGATTTTCATATTCTGAATCGTTCATCGTTCTAATGAAAGGTAACAGTAATGCCTCTTCAAAATGATTTAACTTGTAATCCAAACGAGAATCTAGCAGCAATTGAAAAATAAGTCTAAACGGGTATAACTGGAAATAACTACTTGGGTTATTTGCAGGATGTTCCAATTGAATTCCGAACAACATTGTTGTGAAAATCTGTTGCAGATTGGACGGATTGTTGATATGTTTTAAAAATAGATTTCCAAGAGGACTAAAAATGAATCTTTTGTTGCCTCCGTTGATATCCTCATATCCAAACATGTAATATTCGAGCGTATTGATTCTATGATTCATAGAATCAAGCGGACGATTTGTTGGATTGCGTGTATTGTAAAGATCCAGTGCATGTTGACGTTCTTGCATGCGATAACGTTCTAATTCAGATACTTCTGTTTTACATGAATTCTTTACATCCAATGCTATGGCCTGAATGATCTCATAATTGTTGGTATGTTTGTAAAAAATCCATTTTTTTGTATCGACCATTACCGGCATGTCACATCTCCATTTTCGTAATAACAGAATATAATAACTTTGGTGGAACGCCTTCACCAATCACAGTTCTAAGGAATGTGTCGTTAGCCCATTCCGGAAATACAATATCTTTGGGTATCGAAGATACGATGAATGTCTCCAGCATTGTTAATACGCGAGCATCGGAGTATGTCCCATCTGGCAACAATCTCCCAGGGTGAACATTGTTATGTGAACTCATGCTCCCACAATATGTTGTCCTAGTAGGGCACGGCGCATCCCAAACCATTCTTTTGAATGTGTTATGAAACCCTCTAATCCTCGTTCCATCTTCCTTTTTTGGATAGTAAACTGGATTCGTTAATGCACTGTGCCCGGGCGCTGTATGCTTTAATGCCAATACTGTGCGGGGATTTTCCTTTTTTGCATAATGCCATTTGATACCAGAGTCTTCCCCGTCGTTAAGAGATGGTAAATCCCCAATAGCTTGCTGTAATGTAATTTCTGGTTGTTTTTCAGGCCAAGGCCAGGCCCTATCTCTTTTGAATATTTTTATGAAGGCTCTCGGGCGTGATTGACATATACCATAATCTTTCGCGTTTAATACAGCATACTCGATTGCATAGTCCCTACCATAACGTTGCATGATTATTGGCACTATGCCCTGTAACTCACCATTATAGGGGAATAACATTTCCAAAAACCGAGGGGTGTTTTCGATTAGAATATAATCGAAGTCACAGCTATCGATGAATTCAAAAACCCTGAATACCAGATAATTTCTGGGATCTTCTACAAAATGTTCCTGTTTTTTGTTTTTACCGAGAGAACTGACTCCCTGGCACGGTGGCGTAGCGAGTAAAAATTTCACATTTTGTTTCTTTGTTTCTTCTATCAATTCATTTCTTAATTGATCATCATTGATGTCTCCACAATACATTTTCGTGTGCGGATGAAGATACTCGTAACATTCAGCACGCTTAGGTATCAATTCGTTAGCTAAGACGATGTCTATATTTGCATCCGAAACAAACAGTTCGCCAATTCCTGCACTTGAAAATAATGAGATACCTTTCATCATTCCACAATTCCATCCACAATTTTACGAATTAATAACGGCGGTATAGATTCGCCTATGCATTGTCTAATGAGCAATTCAGGCGTTTCATCTGGTATCCTCCAATCTATTGGTATAGAATCCAGGATCATCAGTTCAAGAATAGATAGTACGCGAGCATCGGAGTATGTCCCATCTGGCAACAATCTTCCTGGATGAACATTGCGTTGTGAACTGATAGCATCATTACGAATGGTAATGGTTGGCGCTGGTGCATCCCAACGTATTCTACGATATGATGATTCGTACCCAACTACGCGTTCACCATTTGCTTTCACGGGATAAAATGCATTATTTGTGATTGCGGAACATCCAGTGGGGGTATGTTTCATCCATTCTACTTGTTTGGGATCGTGATTCCTAGCAAAATGCCACTTGATATCTGACGATTCCCCAGACTCCAATGATGGTAAATGGCCGATCGCTTCAGCCACCGTTATTTGTTTTTTACATTTGTTTGGCCATAGCCATTTTGTCCCCTTGATATTCATTTTGATGATTGCACGATGACGCGTTTGTGGCACACCATAATCCGCCGAATTTACAACCATGGCATCCATCTCATAATCGTCTGCATACTTGTCAGTCAAGATTTCCATAACAGTGGCCATTTTTCCTTCATAGGGATAAAGAATTTTAAGGAGCATCGATACGTTTTCAATCAAAACATATTTTGGATGAATGGTGTCAATACACTCAATAACTCTAAAAATCAAATCATTACGTTTATCCTTTGCCATTTGTTCTTGTGTTCTATTTTTCCCTACAATGCTCATCCCCTGACACGGTGGAGATGCCAATAGGAAAGAAACCTCTTTTTCTATGGCACTGTCCATAATGTTTTTGAATACGTTATCGTCAGTGATATCTCCGATTATCATTTTTGAATTTGGAAAAACGGTTTGATACAATTCACCGCGCTGAGGCACTAGCTCATTGGCTACAACAATTTCTACATTACTTCCTTCGAGCAACAGTTCGCCAACACCCGCACTTGCGAACAACGACAATCCTTTCATTCTAACCCTGCACTGCTCTCTCCGATTATAGTTTGTTTTAAGATAAAGGTTGGGCATATGAACTCTTTCAGAACATAGGGGACACCGTCAACAAAGTAGAAAAACACATTGAAATACGAGATTTCTAGCTAGTGATTATGACTCGTCGAAAAGATAGATACCACGAGTAGATGCAATATCTGTTCAATTCATTTTTCCTATTGCATGCTCTATTGTAACCGCACAATCCACTTCCTTTTTTGAAGATCTTTTCCCCAAAATCTGATGACTGTCCAACCCTTCGGATTCCAACCTCTCGTTTATTTCCTAATCGCATTCAATATCGCGCTCAATTTTAGGTATCCAATAATCTCTGTTTGATTGAATTGAAAACATCAGATGTCTTCAATACCGCCTGTTGTTTCATCATCCTCTTCCTCATCAGATACAAAATAATGCAGTTTCTTGCACCACTCTGTGAGATACTTTATCGGGAATGGGATGACTGAATTCTGCTTGTGCTTGACATAAGGTATCGACATCATGTGGAACAATCTGTCGAAGAACACGTTTCCGCCGTTCAGAGCTTCGATCTCGCGGACCATCGAAGAGTTGGCCACGGTCATCTTCATGTTCATCTGACCGACGTAGTAGATCCACCTGTCCTTCGTGAGTTCGGCGTATCCGATGTCGATGCTTCCTCCGAACATCTCAAATTTGGCATCCCCGTCCTTCATCCCCACCGTGCGCCCTTTGTGGTTAGCATGGTTCTCCCTCAGTAGAGAATAGATGGCATCAGCATCGGGAATTGTTGCAATTCCAGTCTTTCTGACCACATTGATCTGCCCCGAGGGATCTTTAACCGCGTATTCGACGTTATTCCATTCAATCTGTGAGTAGCCTTTCGGTCCGAAGGGATCGTTAAGGGCATATTTCTCCGGTTCTGACATCCTGCCATCGGGTTCGATGCCGAATACAGCAAAACCGTCGTAGAGAATCTTTCTATTCTCGGAGTGATACAAAGGTATCGCAAATTCCCATCTGCCTTCGTAGTTCTCCTCGGCCCATCTGAAGAATTCCATCCTCCCGTTTTCCACTTCTTCCTTGACGTAAAGCTGTTCGAACAGTACTTCGGCCAAAGGCATGTTTGCAGGACTGGGGCCCGTTCCAAGGAAGTCCTCTTCTTTGCGACCTTCTTCCTCTTTCAGCCATTTGTCCTTCTTTTTGTCGAACAACTTCTGGTTCTTCTTCACCTCGCTCTTGTACTTCTTGATGGCTTTTTTCAGGTTGTCGATTACCACATGCTGAAGGAGGTTGTAACTGTCGTCGGTATGCGGATCTTCTTTTTCCCTGCCTTTGTATGCCTTCTTGGGCAGTATAACGGGGATATTGTAACCGACCAGACTGGGGCCGGTGGTGTACTGGATATCTACCTTGTATCTTCCCCTCACCAGTTCGATGAATTCCTTTATGGCGGCACTGTTATCCTTATTTCCCGTCAGATTGTAAACACGGACAGGTTTGCCCCTGAAATGATCCATCAGCCTTTCTTCATAGGATTCGTCAAGTGATGTCTTCCTGCGTTTTGCTTCCGCTTTATAGAGCGAAACCCCTCCCAGATACTTCCCGAATACGCTGTTGAATTTGTTCACCACATCCATTATTATCTTGGCCCTGCTTTCCTCCAGACTTTTTTCGACCAGTTTATCATCGTTCTCGGAATCGGATACGGTTGCGGAATGAGTGTAATCCAGCATTTTGAGGTGCACCTTATCGTCCAGACGGCAGCTTCTCTTGACGAAGGTTGTGCCGTCATCCTCTCTGACGGAGACAGTCTGCATTCCTGCACCCTTGATATAACGGAATCTGGTGTAGACTTTCGGATCCTTCCTGCCCCATCTGATCTTATCGCGTATGGCATTATTGAACGTTGCCACATTGTAATCCAGACAGAGGTCGGAATAACAGTGCAGGTAATCGGGGGAATCGGATACCTTGAATTCAAGGGTGATGTATCTGGCGATGAAATTCTTCAGATCGCTGGTTTCCTCGTGTTTTACAACTTTGAAGAAACTGCCCTCGGCATTGCTGGCGTCGACCAGTGAGTTGTTGCCGAGGGAATTGATCATGAGCTGGAAGAGAACTCTCTTGGGTGTTTTCCTTGTATCCTTCAGATCCATCTCTTTGATTGAATAATGCTCTTTGACATAGTCTCTGCCGAGGGCGTCCTCGATGGTCGTTTCAAGACTTTCGAAATCTATCCTGGACATTATGTGGACTTCGGTTTTCTCTCCGTATCCGCTAATTTTGAGGGAACGGATCCCTTCCGTGGGTTTCACGACGTGTAGCAGTTTGAACATCGAAGGAAATCCGTCGCATCCGACCACAGCCCAGGTGAAATCCCTCTCCAACCCCTCGTAGTCTATCTTATCATACTTCAGAAGGCTGTAGATAGGCCACATTACCTCCGAATCGTCTCTTTTTCTTCCCATCACATCGCCTCCTTGCATACTGTGTGTCTCGCTTCGTAATTCTCGACCGCCGTTTCTCCGTCGCAGTCATAAAGATACGGGACGGTGGTTATCGACAGTCCCGTGCAGTCCATGAGGTTCCCCTCGCGGTCCTTGTACGTTGCCGCATCTCCGATGACCGTGTATCCGATGCCTGGCCCCTCGTAGTCCTTCGCTTTGAGGACGTTGACTATCATCGCCTTCGTTCCGCCGATCATCTTCAGTTTCTGGAAGGAGGACTCGATGAGCCTTTTGTTGTCAAGGGAACCGGGTCCCGCCCAGTGTTTGAAATCCAGATACATTCCGTTGCCCGAGACATAATCGAATTTCTCGAATTTCGAGGGGTCGTCAATCTCGTTGACCTCGACTCCCCACTCCGTGAAAATCGCTCTTCCGCATACCTCCCCCAGTGCACCCTTGTAGATGTTGTGGTAAAGTGTCGGGCACATGATTGCGGTATTGACGGCGAAACGGTCCGCGTAATGGAGCTGCTCCAGTTCCTCCCTTGTAGGCATGGAATCGTAGTCAGCGGACACAGGTTCTCCGAACATCGGCCTCACGCAGGGGATCTTCAGGAAATCAGACAGACGCGCATCGTTTTCCGATACCTCGTAATCCCCGTCGGGGTCAATGTAGACCTCACGGTAATCTTTCTCCTGATTATACCTGAGGGTGTTCCCGGGTTTGTCCAGACTGTGGTACATGTTGTATACCATATCCAGTTTGGAATCGGCCGACAGCGTCGGGAAGATCAGTACGTACTCGCGTACGCTGTTCCATCCTCTCATGGAACCTGTGGACCAGACCCTGTTCCTGAGCATCGAATCGATGTATGACTGGACTTTCACAGATTCGTTGTCCAGCATGGCCTTCAGATCGTCCTCGCCGGGATTGGCGGATGATTTCTGCATCTCCTTCAGAAGGGATTTGAATTCCGGGTTGGCCATGACCTCTTCCAGTTCGGAATCGCGGTCGTTGGGGTCGGCATAATCCTTTATCGACGTGCCCTTGAACACCTCACCCAACTGGTCGTCCGCGAACACATAGATATTCTGATTTTTGGCAAATGTACGGCAGATACGGCCTACGGCCTGTATGATCCTCCTCGCATAAGCCATGCGATAGCTCGGATATTCCATCGCTTTGGTACGTTTCGCAGTAACCGGAGCACCGTAGTACTGTGCGAACCTAACGGAGATCTCGTTCCTGGCGCCTTTCAGATCGAGTTCATGGTTCTCCTGAAGGGATTCGATGTCGAACAGCGACGACAGGAGATCCAATCTTTCCTTTTCCTTGACATTCTTTGCGACGTTGGTAGGCATATCGACATAGATGCAGTCGAAATCCTTCCTATCCGTCTTGGAAGGTTCGGCTAAGGAACTTACGTATCTTATATTCTGGACTACGCTCGAAGGGATCTTGTACTGGAGATTCTGTCCTGCACCTACTGTGGAATAAGTGGTTATGACGAAGATCTTCTCTCCTTTAGACAGTCTGTTCAGTAGATTCTCTTTGTGCTTGTCGAACTTATCCGATTTGATGACGACGAACGGCTCGTCCTTCATTTTCACCAGATAATCGGGTATCGCACGGCCGTCCTTGTTCAGTGTATCACAGTGTTCTTTGATAATCTGAATGAATATCTTCCTCAGCATATCCGCACTGAACTTCTCCTCGCCGTTAGCCCCTTTCTCGCGGGGGAAGATGTTGAGGAAACAGAGCATGGATCTGGCATCTTCGGCCTTGACGAATTCGTAGAATACCTTGAAGACACGGAGATATCTCCTCGCGATGTAGCTCTCGCTTCCTGCATACTGGTCCAGATAATCCTTCAGATCGGCGGCCGTCATCCTGTCCTCGATCAGGTCGCCGATGTCGTATCTGCTGTCGATCAGTTTGGTAACGATGTTCACGCGGCCCTTGTAGCAATCCACGGTCTTCCCGAACATCTCCTTCAGGCGTGCACGATCTTGCTGGCTGATTTTGTACTCGGAAAAATCCTCCTGATTCTTCAGATAGCGGAAATCGTAATTGCCGACTACTGTACGAAGTCTTGCTGTCGCGGATATCCCGATCACTTTCGCTCCGTGGGTCCTGTCGAGTGTACGCATCAGCATCTTCTCCGGGGTCCTCTTTACCGATGTGCAGAATATCTTCGTCGAAAGGTTGTGGTTGTCATTATCTACGAAATTGAAGAACTCGAAACCAGCCTCGTAAAATGACGTATCTGGCGTGGGATCTTTGCTGTTAGCCCTCTTCGGAGGTCTGAATTTGATAGCATTTACCAGATACTTTGTCTGAGCCTCGTTGAAATCATACGGATCGAGCATCGTACGGATGGCCGCATCGCGTGTTATCGGTTTTCCCTTAGATTCCTGAATACTCATGTGGTTGTATGCAAGTATGTAGAATATGGACTCAAAATGCCTGAACAGCCCGTACATGCGGCCGAGCATAGATGTGATCGTCCTCTTCGACTCGGGTACCTTCTCGTCGGATTCCAGACCGCGGATGTAATTGATCCTTTCCTCTTCGTTGTATTCTACGATGAATTCACGGTTCTTCCCGGTCTTGATGATCCTGTTGTCGCGGAATATGTAGGTAAGAGGTTCGGAATCCGCCAATTTGAAGTCGCATTCAAGATTGTAATCCTTGGCCAGGGCCTCGACCCTTTCCTTAATCTCCAACACATCCTTCGCGGAAACTGTCTTCACTCCTTCTTCCCTGTCCTCCGGCTCCCTGTAATACTCCTTCCAGATGTCCTGATTGTGCTCCAGAGTCCTGAATATGCGCCTGAATATCCCGATGTAGTCTACTTCGTCCTTGTCGGCATCTATAATCCTCTCCAGAACTGTTTCCTTAGTGGCATCGAATTCATCGATGAACACGAAGGAATTGTCCAGAAGCTTTGAATCGTACATCGAATAGCGACCGTTAACTATGGTATCGTGGGTGCTCACGAATTTGGCCATACTCATGAGGAAGACCTGTTTTTCGTCCGTGAATACAGTGGGATACAGCTTGGGTACCCAGGTCCATTCACGCTCGCGGGTCACTATGCGCTTCCTCTCGGCTGGATCTCTGGAAAGATACTCCAGTTTGCCCACGAGGGATTTCCTGAAATTGCTCTCGAAATCCCTGAATTTCGAGAACATCTCCTTGTATGCCTTTGCTGACTCGTCTATTTCGCCGAGGGCGCTGATGAGATCGTTGAGTTCTCCGATCCTCTTTTCGCCCATTATCGCCAGACAGTTCCTTTTGTCCGGAGAACTGAGAAGAGGATAGTTGTTGAGCAGCATATTAGCCAGAGAATCTACCATCATGACCTTCTCATCATAGAGGTTCCCGATACCGTATTCCTCAAAACTCTTCCTGAGGACATCCTCGGTGGGTTCCTCGATGTTTATCGGCAGATTCTTCTTCAATGTGGTAATAAAGAAGATGTTGCGTTTCCCACCGCCTGCAATATAATCGGATATGAAATGTATAACGCTGGTGGTCTTTCTGGATCCTGTGGGGAGAACAAGGGACAGGAAGTTGTCCTTGGCCTGTTTCTCGTCGCAGAATTTGAAGATTATCGATTCCAGAGCCTGGTCGGTAGCAACGATTCCCGATTCCGCGGAGGTAGGGAAGGAATTCAGAAGGAACCTCCTCGCATCATCGGAATTCTGATTTGAATCAATGGAGACGTAGTCGAAGAAGGCCTTGATTTTCTCCGGGATCGAAGCCGTATTCCCATCAGAGTAGTTTCTGATATACTTGTAAACGGTGGGTCTAGAAACGTCGAACCTTCTTGCGAGTTCGGCGATGTCTATGCCGAGTTTTGAAAGAATTTCCTTCATGCGTGTACTATGTCGCTTCGGGTTTATTAAGTTTACACTTTTCAAATTGATTGATTACAAGAAGTGTAAACATCATTTTTTGAAGTGTAAAAATTATAATTGCATTTCAATTTTGTCTGTCTGTTTATTTAAAGAAACACACCTAAATCATATCTAGATTGTGATTTAATATCAATATGTCATGTTCGAATTCACCCTATTTGCTGTCGTACTTCATATTGCAAAATGTTCGAACACTCCATACGCTGACGTATCCTTTCATATCCGATGAAAAATAACAATTCTTCATTTCGGGTATATGTAGAATCCGTGAAAAATTGTAACAGAATTACAACATATTTTTCGACGATCTGGCCGGGTTCGAATTTCCAATACGCAGTTCGTTTATGTCCTCGATGGTCAGTATCCTCTGGGAGACGGGGAATTCGAACATGAGCGCTGTCAGCAGCGAGCTCTTGCCGGCGCCTCTCGCCCCGCATACAAGGAACGTGCAGCGGTTGTCCACCAGGAATGA
>Ga0265295_1007311_pt1 | contig 12815 bp, 12 predicted proteins | sample Munlansysbiofilm_FD_192503 | JGI IMG/M metagenome (GOLD analysis project Ga0265295, IMG submission 192503) | Leachate microbial communities from a municipal landfill in Southern Ontario, Canada - Methane capture system biofilm | ecosystem: Engineered > Solid waste > Landfill > Unclassified ... | reverse complement strand
ATATAATACATGAAACCGCCGCCTCCGGCTCCAGACACCTTTCCACCGATAGCTCCATTAGAGATGGCCACATTATAAAATTCATCAATGTGCCTATTTGAAACATTACTTGAAAACTGCTTTTTATAAGACCATGATTCATCCAAAAGTCTTCCAGCCTTCTCGATATCTCCTGCCTGGATAGATTTTCCGATTTCTTTGGCAAGTCTTTTCGATTCATCTAACGCTTTCTCATTGAATCCTTTCTCGAATGATTCTACTTGAGTATTGATGATGGATGCCGAATCTCTGGATACACCTGTATAACAAAGAAGCGAACGACACTGAAGTTCACTTACAATGTCCTCGTCAATATGAACTGGCTTTACGCGCACACCGTTCATATCAATTTCTAAAAAATTGAAACCGCCGAAAACCGCTGCATACTGATCTTGTTTTCCGCCTGTAAGGCCAATATCCTCTCTTTCAAGAGTATACGCAAGTTTTGCCATCTCATATTTATCCATTTCAAAATTCATCCAATTGGCAACAGCGGAAACAATCGAAACCATCAGAGTAGAAGAACCTCCGAGGCCGGAACCTGCCGGAACATCAGAATGAACCATCATATCAAAACCCTGTTTCAATTCAAAATGATTGACAACTGCTTTGATAAGATCCATATTTCCATCGAATTCGAGTGGACCGCCGTTCAGTGGAACTTGATATCTGCCGTAATAAAGGGAGTGCACGTTCATAATCTTGTCATTACGTGGAGTCAGTGTACAATATGCGTATTTGTTTATCGTCGTGTTGAAAACACATCCACCTTTCTTAGATGCATATGGATCTACATCGGTCCCGCCTCCTCCTATACCTATCCTCAGCGGTGCTCTGGACCGGATATACTCTGTCATTCTTTACCTCCCATCCTTATCTACAATCAGAATGATATTAGAATGATTTGAATTGGAGATACACCTATTTCAGCATCACAACTGTTTAAATCATTCTTCTGATTACGCCCTTACTCTATCCTACATATCGAAAGACGTTAAATATCCTTCCGCGCACACTAACTTTAAACAAAACCCAAATAAAGAAAACTCTGATATTTCAGATCTTTAAATAAAATATATCTGGCAGAGCTAAGTTTATTAATCTCCAGTCTTTTCACAAAATGTGAATAGACAGCAGACCATATGCACGATATCTTTAATCATATCCCTTGTAGGACTGATCATAGGACTCGTGAAAATGAAGGAGAACCTTGTTGTCCCTGCTACGTTCTCAACATTATTATTAACACTAGCAATATTCGAAACAACACAAAACAAATACCTCAAGGAATGGGTCTGTATAATTTTGTGCATAGGACTTACAATAAATATCCTAAGTTCATTCATCACAACAATTCATTATACTCCTGATGATTGGATTGACTTTTATCTCGTAACACCCTCATTCATCTTTGTATCATTCGTTTCAATATTGCTCATTATAGGATATTTCAACATAAGATTGGATCACGTTATGCTGGCAGTATTCACATTGTTCATGTCGCTTTCCACCGTTTCAGCATATGCCGGATTGTTCCTATTCACACGCGTTCTTACCAAGACCCTGACCGATGAGGAAAGCAAACTTGCTAATTATTACTTGGACGCATCCTTTGCAGTTGTGCTTCTAGCAGCCATCATCTCTATCTTTATCATTGATATTATCATCAGAAAGAAAAAAATCAAGCTTATAACTTCAAAATATATCGTAACAGAGGAGAAATAATGCAGGAATATTCCAAAAAGGAAAGAACAACCGATATTGCTTGTCTTATCTTATTCCCATTAGGATTTATTATCCTCGCAATACTGGCAATTATGGGATTCTCTGAAGGATTTTTCGCAGAAACGTACATATCTTCTACTCAGATCGTTTCAGCAATTCTTGTCATGATTCTTCCCGTGTTACGTCTGACAAAAAAATTCCGTTCTCCATATTGGTTTATGTTCCTTGTTACATCTGTACCATATTTACACGCTGTATCTCTATTCTTGGGATTCTATCATTCATTTGCAAATTGGGATTTTATATCTCACACGTATTCATCAATAATTGTCGGATTGATAGTGTTCATCTCACTTCTAATAATCCAACATTACACAGTACGTATCGATCTTGGATCCACAGCAACAATACTTTTTTTTACATTCATTATAGCGTGGGGTTTTGGTAACATTTGGGAAATAACGGAATGGATCATAGACAATGCATTCGGTAATGCTCTCATGTCATATTCGGTAATGGATACATTAGGAGACCTAGTCATAAGCGATCTTACTGGTGCAATATTAACAGATGTACTCGCAGGAATAATACTTTCTCGCTATTCTATAACGCAAATAGTCGAAGAAATGAACCTTGATAGATTCATGGACCGTATCGGAAAAAAATGGGACAAAAAATGCGGTAACGAATCGGATGACTAACATTTTTTGGGAAATCTATTTTAACCTTATATTGTGGTTACACCTAAGTCGGGCACTTGGTTTATAAATAATCAATCAATATCCGAATAAAGAGTAGATATTATGGGATGGATTGACGACTTCCTTCAAAAACACAGAGAGGCCATCATGTACCTCATCTGCGGTGGAGGGACCGTAGTAGTCAGCTGGGTATCGTATGCTGCATTCGTGCAATGTGGTTTCGAATTAAACCTGAGTAATATTCTATCTTGGATCATTGCGGTAATTTTTGCATTTGTCGTAAACAAATGGTTGGTCTTCCGCAGTACTTCCACAAAAGCAAAGGTCATGTTCAAAGAATTGAGTTCATTCTTTGGTGCCAGAATAATTACCGGAATAATCTCGATCGTGTTGTTCCCAATATTATTCGCAATGGGAATGAATGGAAGTTTGTTCCATGTTGACGGATTCCTTGCCAAAATCACTACAAGCGTCATCGAAATTGCTTTGAATTGGATATTCAGTAAATATTACATATTCAAAGTCAAAGAAGAAATTGAGAACATTCGAGAATCCAAAACCAAAGAATAACAATGTAATAAATAGATATCATCGACATTGTAAAAAAAAATAAAGTGTTTTTGTAAAAAATTTCATTACTGCTTATGACAAATCAATTGACATAATCCAGCCACTTGTTGTACTCAGGTGCTTTACCTTCAACGATATCGTGGAATTTGGAATGGATCTTCTGAGCAATCTCACCGGCTTTTCCATCTCCGATCATCTTTCCATCGACTGTCGTGACTGGTACAACCTCTGCAGCAGTTCCCGTCATCCATACCTCATCCGCTGAAACGAGTTGAAATCTGGTAACCTCTGTTTCTATAACCTCGTATCCGAAATTGCGTGCGACCTGAATGATCGAATCCCTTGTTATGCCCTCGAGGATACTCTCACCTGTAGAAGGCGTGTATATCTTTCCGTGTCTGTAGATGAATATATTCTCTCCGGTGCATTCCGCAACACGTCCAACTGAATTCAACATGACTGCTTCGTTTGCACCCTGCCGTACGGCCTCTCTCTTTGCAAGACATGATGCAACATATGCTCCGTTTACCTTTGCACCTACCGGTCCGCAGAGATTGTCGGGCCTCTGCCATGAAGAAACGATGACTTTCGCGCCACTACCTGCTTTACCAAGATATGTGCCCATATGAATACATGTGATGGCCATACTTGTGGAGACTCCGACAGGGTTCAATCCGACCTCTTCCCCACTTAAGAAAATACATGGCTTGACATAATCAACATTCTCGTTTGCCCTGATTGTATCTTTTATGGATTCCTCTATATCTTTCTGTGTGTATGTCTTTCCTCCAAATTCAAGATCTAATCCCATAATCTTGCATCCATCGACAAGTCTCCTGACATGATCCTTAAGTCTGAAGACTGCAGGCCCCTTGGGTGTCTGATACACTCTGATGCCCTCGAAAAGCCCAGTTCCATAATTTAAAGCATGCGCTAGAACGTGAACTTTTGCATCTTCCCAGTTGATTAATTTTCCATCTAACCAAATCTTTTCGGTTTTATCCATTTTTTTTCCTTCTTTGATTGTGTGAATTTGAATTTAAAGTGCGTTTAATGCCTGAACATATTTCTCAGGATTGCTGCGATCTATGATCTCCTCTACTTGGGCAGATCCTCCAACAACACCTACATTACCGCTGGATGTCGACATAAGCGCATATGCAGACTGTCCTGCTTCCGGAATCAATTCAGCATCGTAAACGTCCTGAAGTTTTTGGATTCTTCCTAACGCAAGCTCCGCAGCATCCTTGCCGATTACCGAAAGTACCATTCTAGATTTACCAGAAAGTTCACATTTGCCGACTACAATGGTCTCGACGTTGATTTTATTGCGGGTAAACTCACCCATAACTCTTTGCATAACGCCGAACTCATTCTTTACGATCAAGGATATTACGTGCATATTGACACTCTCCTTCATGCGAATATTCATGCGCATATTTGATACAGTCGTTTTTTACGACATAAAATAGGCCCATACTAAACAAATAGTAGTGCGAGATCTGATGAAAAGATTAATTTTTCAAAAAATCATCGACTGCATCTACGAAAGACATCTTCTCAGATACGAGATATGTCTTTAGTCCGAGCCTTTTGCCGAACTCTATATCTCTATCAAAATCTCCAATCATACAAGACTGTGTAGGATTAATATGATGTTTCATAAATGCTGCAATACCCATTCCAATCTCAGGTTTACGACAGTTGCATTTTTCATCTGGATGGTGTGGACAGAAGAAAATATCATCTATCCTTCCACCACCGGCCGCGATATCTGCTTTCAACTTCTCGTGTACTTTAGCAACTGCTGCCTCTGTGACAAGACCCCTGCCAATACCTGATTGATTGGTCACAATGATGACAAGGTAACCTGCCTTGTTCAATTTTGAAATAGCTTCCGGCACTCCGGGAAATAATTTAATTTTTGACGGATCGCCACAGTACGGAACATCTGCCGCAATAGTTCCGTCTCGATCTACGAGTACGGCCTTGTTTCCATACATTTCGTATTCCACAATGCCACACATCGTGTGACATGCGACCAAATACCCTTCTTGAACCCTTGGTGTCTCCGTGGTGGGTATGATGACCGCATGATCTACAATATCTCTAAGAACTCCACAATCTCCGGTGAATGACATCGTTACAGCTCCTTTCAGTTTTGCTGCTTCCATCGCAAGAATGACGTTCTTAGAATTTCCCGATGTGCTCATTCCTACAACAACGTCCCCTTTTCTGCAGATAGCTTCTATTTGACGCTTAAAAACAATATCATACGAATAATCATTACCTATGGCTGTTACAGGTGCAATATTGGAAAGACATACGCCTGCCATGGCCGGACGATCGAAAGCATATCTTCCCGACAGCTCTGCAGCTATATGCTGAGCATCAGCGGATGACCCACCGTTACCCATGAATATTATCTGACCTCCGTTCTTCAATGAGGCTATGAGTATATCTGCTGCCTTCCTTATCTGACTGGTCTCTATTTTTGCAACTATCTCGGAACTTCTTTTAAATTCGGCTTCGATAATATCATTCATTTTTACTTCTCCAGGATGTTGCCCCTTTAGGATCAAACATAAAGTCGGTCAATACCGCTCCATGCTTCTGTAATTCCTGGGCTACTTGCAACTTCTTATCATATTCACAAATGTAGTACATGAAACCACCGCCTCCTGCACCCGACACTTTACCTCCGATAGCCCCATTTTTCTTTGCAACATTATACAATTCATCGATGAACGGATTTGAAACCTTATTCGAAAATTGTTTCTTATATTTCCAAGATTCGTCCAATCCACGACCAACTTCATCTATGTCGCCTTTCTTCAGAGAATCACACATCTCTTTAGCCAAGACCTTTGAAGCATCCAAAGCATTCTCATTGTCTCCTTTTTTGAATGCCGCGACCTGCGTCTCGATTATCTCTGCAGATTCCCTAGACATACCTGTATAACAGATTACAGAACGATACTGCAGTTCATTGATCGTATCTGAATCCAACTTTATTGGTGTAACTTTTACTCCAACCTTATCAAACTCCAACTGATTGAATCCTCCATATGCTGCCGCATACTGGTCCTGTTTTCCACCTTTAAGTCCGATATCTATCCTTTCCAGATTGTAAGCCAACTGTGCCAACTTCGCAGAAGGCATCTCCATCTCATACCACTCTAATACCGCTTTGATCAATGCAACCATCATTGTCGATGACCCGCCTAGGCCAGAGCCTGCTGGTGCATCGGACTGAATAGACATATCGAATCCTTTCTTAACGTCAAAATAATTGGTGACCGCTTTTATGAGATCCATGTTACCATCAAGCTTTAATGGTCCTCCGTCCAAAGGTGCTTGATACCTTCCGTAATATAGAGAACGAACAGACATTGTCGCGTCGTTTCTTGGAGTGAGCGTGCAATATGCATATTTATTGATGGTGGTATTTAAAACACATCCGCCTTTCTCAGACGCATACGGGTCTACATCTGTTCCACCTCCTGCCAATCCTATTCTTAATGGTGCTCTGGCTCTTATGTACTCGGCCATTAAACCACCTTATTATCTATCATAGATTTTCCAGATTCAACAACTGTTCCATCACCCAAAACAGAGTTGACGATATGAGAATTGGCCATAACCTTGCAACCGTCTCCGAGAATACTGCACTCGATCTTTGCCCCGCTGACATCGCAACCCGTCATAATCAAAGAATTAACGATTTTACTATCTTTAATCTTACTATTCTTCAATATGACCGATGCAGCAACCTCTGAATTATCCACAAACCCATCTGCACCGAGATAAAAGGGTTTCTTTATGGTGGCAGCCTCGAATCTCTTGCCGCCCCATTCAAAATCATCATAAAGTTTTGTAGCCATGATAAGATTGGCTCCTAACAGATCTGACGGACGTCCCACATCCCTCCAGATGCCTTTGAGAAGATATCCCTGAATCCTATCTCCCTTTCTCATAAGAATGGGAATCAGATCCTTGGAAAAATCAAAAAAACTTCCTTTAGGAATATCAGCAAGGATACTTTTTTCTAAAACATATACTCCCGCATTCACCAGATCTGAAAACACTTCTTCGGGTTTAGGTTTCTCTTTGAATTCTAATATGCGCTCATCATCATCGAGTCTTACTATCCCAAACTCACATGGATTCTTTGCAGAAGTAAGCGCTATTGTTACCTTCGCCTGCGTAGATATATGCTTTTCGATTTCCTCTTTAACAGAAATATCTGCAAATACATCGCCATTGGCCGCGATGAATGTATCATCTAATTTATCCTCGATAAGTTTTATTGCACCTCCGGTCCCCAGAGGTTCATCTTCGTAAGAATAATCTATTTTGATTCCAAGATCTGAACCGTCCCCAATAGCTTCAACTAGCTTATCGGAACGATACCCGCAAGCTAATATGACTTCTTTGACCCCTGCTTCAACCAATGACTCAATCAAATATCGTAGACACGGCTTATCTAGAACGGGCAAAATTGGTTTAGGCTTATTTTCTGTTAGGGGCAAGAGTCTTGTTCCCTTTCCGCCTACCATTATAACCGCCTGCTTTACTTCAGACGCCATTAATATCAGTTCCCCAAACGGAACACGTTATTAAATATTTTCACACACAGAAAATAATCATTCCTGCAATTTTACAACATTCGTACCTATTTTTACGCCCAAACATCTCGACACAGGAATACACTTGGATCTGAGAAGATATGCTATTGGAATGCTTAATTTCTCATCAGATAATGATTCATAATTTGCCATTCCTTTGGCCAAAATTATACTTGCCTGAGAAATCTCATACTTCAGATCATCTCCTATCTTCTTCATATCTACACCGATCGAGAACGAATTAGACGTCAACAGAAGATCTACTTCTTTATCAAGGCCTATACGTAACGCATCTTTAAGCGTGACATCATTGAGGATCGCTTGTCCTCTGACCACACCAACAATGCGCTTCCCCATCCTCTTGAGTTCTCTGATGAGGATCTTATCAAACTGCGATTCTCCGCAATTATCAAACATATAGATTACGGTACCTGCATCTTCGACGATTTTTTTGACCTTCTCGGTCTCATCGAAACCTATGCCCTGCAGAAGAAGTTCCTCGAAATGATTTTCAAAATCATCTGGATCATCAATTGCTATCCCAGATCCGAAATCCATGATATTACCTATTATCGAGACTCTAACGGCCGCTGCAAATCTATCATCAGATTTATTAACGAATTCTTCCAATCTTCCGATGTATCTCTCTGCGACTTCGTCAGCACGTACCTTTAATTCAAAATACGGATCTATGACTCCCATCGCATCATACGCACTTCTATGAACTGCCGTTGCCAATCTTGCAGAATTTTGCCCTCTGGATATATTCTTTGCATATGTCTTCAAAGCTACTGTTACAGCATCGAATTCAGTACCATTATCAAGCAAACGAGCCTGGAAAAGAACACGTTTCATAAGACACGGAACACAATCAGAGTGCACTTTCATAATTTCCTAATAACCACCTTAAGGATAATTCTTTCGCCTTGACAAAATAATTCTCCTATTTTTACTTATTATTATGCACCCTTTTGTTTTATATACCCGAAATAGTATCGCATTGGTATGGCAGCAGACAAGATTTGCTCTTCATGCGGTAAAAGGCTTATTGGCCACGGTAACACTTCATTCAAGTGCCCCAAATGCGGGGAAACTGAAATCGGAAGATGCGACCAATGCCGCGATCAGGGCGTTTCATACGAATGTAAAAAGTGCGGATTCATCGGACCTTAAGGTGTTAAAATGGGACAGATCGTAGCAACATACGACCTCATGCCTGAAAGCACCGAGGTAGATTTAAACAAGGTCATAGAAACCATCAGTACGGTTATACCTACGGGCGTTAAGATTTTAGAAGCGAGGATCTTACCTGTAGCATTCGGCCTTATGAAGGTTAATGTCGGTTTCGATATTAATGACTCTGATGAGTCTGTCGGCAGCACTCTGGAAGATGCACTTCACGGAATCGATGGTATCGAAAACGTAGAATGTGTATCACAGACTGTCTGTTGATTCAAACTTTTTTAGGGTTCACCCTATAATCCAACTACAATTTATCTTTGAGATGACAATAATTTATATATCTCAAAATTTCAACCTATCATCACAGAAGTGAATAAAATGACATCTAATATTTGGCATGACATTGATCCAAAAAGAATTTCAAAGAATGATTACATGGTGGTAGTCGAAATCTCCAAAGGAAGCAAAAACAAATATGAATTGGACAAAGAGACAGGCCTTCTCAGGCTTGACCGCATCCTTTACACATCCACACATTACCCGGCAAATTACGGTTTCATTCCAAGAACATATGCGGACGACAAAGACCCTCTCGATGCACTCGTTCTTTGTTCAGAACCTATCGCACCCATGACCTTGGTCCATTGTTACCCTATAGGCGCTATCAAAATGATCGATTGCGGTGCAAATGATGAGAAGATAATATCGATACCGTTCGACGATCCGATGTATAACTCATACAAGGATATCTCCGAACTCCCGAAACATATCTTCGACGAAATGGCTCACTTTTTCTCGGTCTATAAGGCACTCGAGAACAAGCAAACCGCCGTGGATGAGATCATTGGTGCAGACAAGGTCGATGATATCATTCAAGGTGCTATTGACAACTACACAGATCTATTCGTACCCAAAGTCAAACGAAAATAAATCAAAGAATCATTTGTTGAATTCCTTGAATCATTTCAAAGAATAAATTTAAAAATAAGGGGATTTAATCCCCTTCATAGTTTATTCGAATTCTGCTATGAATCCGTCATCCATCATCTTTTGAGTCAAATCTCTTGATCTCTTAATCATGAAACTTGCCTTATCATAAAGTTCCTGACGTGAAAGTTTAAGGCGCGCGACACCCTGTTCTTGAGCTTTCATTGCAACAGCAACTGCTTCTCTAGGAAATACTTCGAATTCCCTCATTGTAGGAATTATGTAATCCTCGGTGAGTCCCTGTTCCTCAGCACACTTTGCCAATTCAGTAGCGGCTGCGATACACATCTCATCCGTAATTGTCTTAGCCCTTACATCAAGCACACCACGGAATATTGCAGGGAATCCCATTGAATTGTTAACCTGGTTCGGGAAATCTGAACGTCCAGTAGCGAATATCTTAACACCATGCTCTTTTGCTTCCCAAGGCCATATCTCAGGTATTGGATTTGCAGTTGCAAAGATGATACCATCATCTGCCATGCCATCACAATACTCTGGCTTGATGGTTCCAGGTCCAGGACGTGATGCTGCAATGACTATATCTGCACCCTTCATCGCCTCTTTCATTCCGCCTTTCTTTCCTGCACCATTGGTCTTATTGCAGATCTCCCATTTCTGTTTGAACTGTCCCTCGACATCGGTCCTATCCATGTTGAGGATTCCTGTTGAATCACACATGCAGAGGTTACTTGGCTTGAATCCTGTTGCCAAAAGAAGTCTTGTGATTGCGATAGATGCTGCACCTGCACCAATAACAGTGATGTTTGCATCCTCGATCTTCTTTCCAACGAGCTTCAATGCATTGATTGCACCTGCGACTTCGACTGTAGCTGTTCCCTGCTGATCATCGTGCCAAACGGGGATCTTACAATCTCTTCTGAGCTCATCTAAAATATCAAAACATTTAGGATTAGAGATATCCTCGAGATTAATTCCTCCAAATGACGGAGCGATAAGCCTAACAGTTTCTATGATCTTTTCTGGGTCCTTTGTATCTAAACAAATAGGTACACAGTCCACTCCCCCGAGATATTTGAAAAGCATTGCTTTTCCTTCCATGACAGGCATTGCTGCTTCTGGACCAATATCTCCGAGACCTAATACACGGGTTCCGTCAGATACTACTGCTACTGTATTCCATTTGCACGTATGTTCGTATACCATATCAGGATTCTTAGCGATATCCTTGCAGGGCTCAGCCACTCCTGGTGAGTACCAAATGGCGAAATCATCAAAATTTCTGACACATGCCTTAGGCACGATCTCGATCTTTCCACCATAAAATTTGTGCATGACCATAGCGTCCTGTCCAGGCTTCTTTGCTAACTGAAGACGCTCTTCTACTGTCATTTCTTTATCATTTGTCACGTATATTTCTCCATTTTACTACGAAATTCGTAGTTTATCTGCGGATTGCTATCACCTTTATTACGCTGTTCATATTTATACCTAATTTACATTCAGAGAAATGACATGACCTCAGACATAAAAGTCGCAGTAATCGACGGATACATCGATGATCCTGCCGCGCTCGGAGTCCCCCCATATATCTCTCCAATGATCAGAGCGATAGCTGGAGCTGCAATAGATGCGGGAGCTGACGTCGATTACATTACCATAGATATGATAAGAAAAGGAAAGAGGATCCCGAATACCGACGTGAGCGTTGTTCTTTCAGGAAATACTGTTCCTGGAAAATATCTTCGCTCTATGCCTATGTCTTTGAAAGAATTGGATGCTTTGATCCCCAATCTGAAAGGATGGAAACTAATCGGAGGGTCTGCAGCATCATCAGATATTGCAAATAAATTCGATTTTGCTGTCAAAAAAGATATTGCTGCATCGTTGTACGATGGAATGACAGGAAAAGAGGTCGGAGAAAGACTGAGAACCCTTGATGAATGGAATAGATGGATGCTTTTAGGCGCGAGGATCGTTACACAGCACCAAGATTTTCCACATCCACTGATGGTTGAAATAGAATCATACAGAGGATGTCATAGATGGAAGAACGGTGGATGTTCATACTGCATCGAACCGATCAAGGGCAAACCTTTGATGAGAACTCCCCAAGACATATTGGCGGAAGCCAGAGTATTAAAAAACTTAGGGATAAGAAACATCAGGATTGGTGGACAGACTTGCATAATATCATACGGATCCACAAGCGAAGAAGAAATTCCAAGACCAAATCCAAACGCAGTATCAGAATTATTCCATGGCTTAAAAGAACTTAATTTCGATATAATTCATGTAGATAACGCAAATCCTGCGGTCATATCAAAATATCACGAAGAATCTAAAAAAGTCATTGAAACAATAACAGAATGCTGCACTCCTGGTAACGTCTTGGCACTCGGTATGGAATCTGCAGATCACAGAGTATATCTAAAAAATAATCTCAACAGTACATCTGAACAGGTCTTAGATGCTATAAAGATCATTAACGAAATCGGTGGAGAGAGAGGAGATAACGGACTTCCAAAACTCCTTCCTGGATTGAATTTCATATGTGGACTTGATGGCGAGACAATAGATACATATGACCTGAATCTGGAATTCCTTCAGAAAATAACAAATGAAGGGCTCATGATAAGACGTATCAATATCCGTCAGGTCCTTCCCATAAGAAGAGCGTTCGATGTAAAGGTAGATCAAAAAATATTCAAAAAATTCAAAGAGACCGTCCGCGAAGATATAGACCGCGTCATGCTTGAAAGAATCTTTCCAGCTGGTACTATTCTCAAGAATGTTTACATGGAACTCCATGACGGAAATATCACATTCGGACGACAGATCGGTTCATATCCAATATTGGTTGGAGTTCCATACCGCTTGGAACTTGAGAGATCCTATGACATTCAGATAACTGATTGGGGGTACAGATCTGTCACAGGCATCTCTTATCCTTTTAATATAAACAAAATGCCGATGTCAGCAATAGGTTCTCTCCCTGGAATTGGAAAAAAAAGATCTGCGA
>Ga0265295_1007309_pt1 | contig 12820 bp, 13 predicted proteins | sample Munlansysbiofilm_FD_192503 | JGI IMG/M metagenome (GOLD analysis project Ga0265295, IMG submission 192503) | Leachate microbial communities from a municipal landfill in Southern Ontario, Canada - Methane capture system biofilm | ecosystem: Engineered > Solid waste > Landfill > Unclassified ... | reverse complement strand
CTTGAAGTTTTCCGCATGAAACTTGTTCATATGTACGGAGCCAAGGGGCGTCTGCACTAGACGATCTCTTGGTGTTTTGGTGGTCAAAGCGTAAATCCCCTCCATAATTAACCTGAATGTGAGTACAAACGCTAGGTAGTAAAGACATGTGTTCTTAAAAAAGACATGTATTTTTGCAGAATAAAAGTCTAAGACATCCCCTTCCGAAATCGCAGTGGGAGACTATCCGCTGTTTACCATGCTTAAAAAATGATTGTTTCCTTTTTTATCGACTCCTTCACAGGCATATACGCTGGTTTTTCTGCATACGTAAATCAGCGCTACAAAACCTCCATACCATCCTGTCACTTGGTTGCTTCGCACTTTTGGGGCAACAATTCCATCTAACCCTGCGCCATCATCTAGCTTAAACCCTTACAGGCTTCTGTATCTTTCAGTGGTGCTGGAACACCTATGCACTTCTTGCAGAAAATGGGTCCTTTGATAAAAATTTATCATTAATATTCTTGTCGAGAAACATTACATTTCACCCAATCAACACTTAAAATCGAACAATACTCCAATATAAACAGTAAGTTACATTTATGGAATACGAATTGCATCATGACAAGATGAACATCAATATGCAAATAAAGATGTAGAACTACATTTGGCGACGACACTCAGATCATGCCGATAGGAGCCTCGATGGTGTTGAAGTCGAAGCTTATTGAGGGTGCTACGCAGAAAATCTGCCTGGATGCTTCACACAAGCTGGCTGAAACGCACAAGGACTAGCGCCACGCTGACTTGCAGGCATTTCTCAGAGGCTAAAGCCATCTTTGCAGGTTGCGCAAGCTCAGTCGTCATCAACTCGTTAAAAGGAGACCAACATGACTGAAAAAGTCCGGAGAAGATCGAACGAGACCAAGGAAAATACCACAGGAAAAATGAAAGAGAAGACTTCAACAAATTCGAATAGAGAAGCCAACTTGGGAAATGGAGGAGAACTACACCAGGTCGCCGGCGGTAGTCACCCCATACACACAACCAACCAAGGCATCCCGGTTTCCGACAATCAGAACTCGCTCAGGGCCAATGCGGTCGGGCCGACCCTTCTTGAGGATTTCGTCCTTCGTGAAAAGATTACCCATTTTGATCACGAACGTATTCCAGAGCGGATCGTGCATGCGCGTGGCACCGCTGTCCATGGTTATTTCGAACTGACCGAATCGCTGGAGCAGTACACGACGGCGAAGATACTCACTAATGTTGGTGAAAAAACGCCTGTATTTACCCGTTTCTCGACCGTTGCCGGCGGGGCTGGTTCTGTTGACACTCCACGTGATGTACGTGGGATTGCTGTTAAATTCTACACCAAAGAAGGTAATTGGGATGTGGTCGGCATCAACACCCCTATCTTCTTCATTCAGGACGCGATCAAATTTCCCGACCTCATTCACGCCGTAAAAATGGAGCCGGACCGGGGATTCCCGCAAAGTGCGACAGCCCACGATACATTTTGGGATTACATATCGCTGACGCCGGAATCGATGCATATGGTGATGTGGATTATGTCCGATCGCACCATTCCACGTTCGCTCCGCATGATTGAAGGCTTCGGTGTGCATAGCTTCCGTCTGGTGAACGATGCGGGCGATTCTACTTTCGTTAAATTTCACTGGCGACCAAAGCTTGGTCTGCAATCCACCATCTGGGATGAAGCGGTCAAAATTGCCGGTGCCGATCCTGACTTTCATCGACGCGACATGTTTGAAGCCATTGTAAATGGCGATTTTCCCGAATGGGAATTTGCGGTGCAGCTCTTTACACAGGAACAAGCGGATAAGTTTTCTTTTGACCATTTGGATCCAACTAAGCTGATTCCAGAAGAATTGGTGCCATTGAAAACCATCGGTCGAATGGTATTGAACCGATGGCCTGACAACTTTTTTGCCGAAACTGAGCAGGTTGCTTACTGTCCTGCGAATATTGTCCCAGGAATCGATTTTTCCAATGATCCGCTGCTCCAAGGCCGTCTTTTTTCTTATCTAGATACTCAGCTGTCACGCCTGGGGACACCTAACTTCCACCAGATCCCGATAAATGCACCCAAATGTCCATTCGGTAACCTGCAACGTGATGGACATATGCAGATGATGCCGCAGAAAGGTCGGGTGAGTTATGAGCCGAATTCACTTTCCCAGGATAATCCTCGCGAAGACCCAGCTGTAGGTTATCGTAGCTCCAGGATAAATGAAAGTGGGGAGAAAGGTCGTATTCGTGCGGAGAGTTTTGCGGACCACTACAGCCAAGCACGGCAGTTCTATCTCAGCCAGACCGAATATGAGCAGGCGCACCTTGCTTCAGCACTTGTTTTTGAGCTGTCGAAGGTTGAACACCTTCACGTGCGCCAGGCAATGGTCGCCCATTTACGTAATATAGAAGAAGACCTAGCCAAACGCGTAGCCGCGGGTCTTGGGCTTAAAACGTTGCCAAGTGCTCCTAAGACTGCTGCACCAGTGCAAGAGCTGGATATTTCGCCCGCATTACAAACCATCGGCAAAATGAAGGATACCCTTGAGGGTCGAGTGGTTGGCATCCTTGTAGCTGATGGTTCGGACGGCGCTGTCGTCGACAAAATTCGTCAAGCAGTTATCGATGAAGGCGCAAGCGTAAAAATTATAGCCCCTAAAGTTGGTGGTGCGAAGCTTGGTGATGACTCAATCCTTGAGGCCGACGGACAGCTGGCCGGTATGCCTTCAGTGCTATTCGATGCGATCGCGGTCATTCTCTCTAAAGAAGGCGCTGATATGCTGTCGAAGGAGGCGGCCGCAATAGATTTCGTGCGCGATGCTTTCGGTCATCTCAAGGCAATCACCGTCGATAAAGGCGGCCAGGCGCTTTTGGAAATAGCGAATGTCGGACAGGATGCTGGCGTCGTCGATATCAACGACAAAGACGCATTTATTGCTGCAGCAAAGACACGCCAATGGGATCGGGAAAAGTCCGTTCGATCTTTGGCATAACCCCCAGCAGCGAAGAGCTTGGAGCAGGTAAGAGTTAGCGACTAAATGAAGGGAGGTGAAGAACTATGGGAACGAGTAATTGGGAAGAGGATAAAACCGGGGAATCAGCGCCAGATTTTCAATGTTCGGATAAGTCAACCGGCTTCGAACACGTAAAAAATTGTCTTGCTAAAAAGCTGCACGTTGCGGCCAAAAGCGTGGGTGAAAAAGCGGCACGGCAGGATGCACAATCCGACATGGCTCATTACAAAAAGCAGGCATCAGAGTGGCTGGACCAATCAGCCGAGTACGTTCGGCAATTTGACTACGAGCAGACAAATGCCAAAGTCCAGAAATATATCAGGCAGAGTCCTGGGCGCAGCCTCTTGATTGCTGGAACCGTCGGCCTGGTTATCGGAGCTATTTTGCGACGTAGGTAAGGAGGAGATTTCGCAATGAACAAGGCAGAAGTCAACAAAGACCCAACAACGCAACGCGAATCCTTCACTCAATTGTTGGGACAGCTTGCCCACAACTCAGCCGCGGTGGTTCACGACGAAATTGAGCTGGTGATCCAGAGAATTCGCGAAAAAGTGAAGATTAGTCGTAGCGGCGTCGTGATGGTTGTGACAGGTGTGGTCATCAGTTTTGCTGCCTTCTTGTCTCTTTGTGCTGCATTGATCATCGGACTAACTAGTTACATGAACCCAGTCATCGCGGCGCTAACCACCGGAGTAGCACTTGCTTTTATCGGTATTGTCATTGTCTTAATCGGCTATAGACAATTGAAGAAGGCGATCCCTGAAATATAGACAGAAACTCACCAAAAAGGAGGATAGCAAATGGCTGATACAGAGTTCCTAAGTGACACTAAGGAAACGAAGGGCGAGCGCAGTACCGAGCAAATACGTCATGATATTGCTAAAGGAGAAGAGATGTTTTCACAAACTGTCGAGCAAATCGGTGATCGTATCAAAGAAAAGCTCGATTGGCGCGAATATGTGAGTGACTCGCCTTATTGGGCGCTTGGGGCCGCCGCTGGTCTTGGCTATCTTGCCTCAGGGATATTTAAAACACGTACTACTCCCCTGGAACAAATCATGGATTCCATCTCAGAAAATATTCGCGACGCAAGGGGGGGGATGTTTGCCAGAGCCACGGGACCTGAACTGATTAAGGTGACCCTATTGGGTGTTGCCACGAAGGCTGCAGCCAGCTGGATAAAAGACGCCGCCACGACCTCTGTGACAAACCGTGATGCCAAGCTTCAATCACAGACAGGAGGAAGTCAACCATTGGATCGACAGAGAACCATGTAACAAATTGTCAAGATTAAGAGGTAACACCTAACCTTTCTTAGGAGAATATTATGGAAAACGAAAAAAACACATACGGAACTGATACAAAGCAACTGTCCGGTGAAACTGGCAGCGTCAGTGACAAGGCTCATAGCATTATGGACCAAGGAGCTAAGGTCTACGGACAAGCTGAGCAGGCGGCAAGTGATGCGTACGATAAGACTGTCGAGACGGTAAGCCAAACGTATGCGCAGGCCAAGAATTACAGTACTGAGAATCCCGGCAAGACAATTCTTATCACATTAGGGATAGGAATAGGACTGGGACTTCTCTTGGGTGCAAGCTCTCGTGGCTCACGTACTGGTCGGTATGCCCAACCCGTGATCAATGCACTATCCGACGTTGCACATGAGTTTTTCAGTTAACCCATTCTGTTACCGCAAAGTCCTGAAAGAAAAGGAGGATCACTATGCTTAACTCAGAAGATGGAAAAATTGGATGGGCTTTGCTTTGGCTCTTGGGAATCCCGGTTCCAATATTAGTGGTGCTGTTTCTATTTCGCGGCTGCACCTAAGACCAGCGACAGTGGTGCGCTGATGCACCGTTCGGTCGTAGGGTCCGTTTGAATATTCATGACTCCAGGAATGTAGAAACTTCGTAAGCCATCCCAAGGGCAGCTATTTGACGAAGTCTATGGGTGAATTGGTGAGTGAGATGATGAACAGGACTTTCGATATGAATGGTGCATGTGAGAGAAGCGGATATTCTTCAAAAGACATTCAAGCGCAAGGTAAAGGAAAAGAGGCATATATGGCTAAAAAGACAATGTTTGTAACGGTATTGATGATAGCTGTCGCATTTCTTGTCTACATCCCAGTGACATGTCTTGCACAGTCCGCTGATAATACGGGAATTAACAAACGAGATCAGGCAAAAAATGAACTCACCGCGGACCAACAAGGCGAAACAAAACAGGATCGTGATATCACCCAGAAAATCCGTCGTGCCGTCATCAAGGACAAGTCGCTTTCGATTCAAGCACACAATGTGAAGATCATTACAGTCGACGGAATGGTTACCTTAAAGGGTCCTGTCAGATCTGAAGAAGAAAAAATGTCTGTCGAAGAAAAAGCGGTCCAGGTAGTTGGAAGCGATAAAGTTAAGAACGAAATAGGCATCGCCCCTAAAAATTCATATTAATATAAGGAGGTTGGTTTATGTCCAAAAACATCGCAGTTTATGGAATCTACACGGATCGTATGTTGGTTGAGCGGGCAGTCGAAGAATTGAAAAATGCGGGTTTCCGCAACGAAGATATCTCGGTGTTGTTCCCCCAAGGTGGTGGAACGAAAGAATTTGCGCTAGAGAAAGAAACCAAGGCGCCTGAAGGGGCGGCGACAGGGGCTGGTACAGGTGTAGTCATCGGAGGTGCTTTAGGGTGGCTAGCGGGTATTGGTTTATTGGCCGTCCCAGGTGTAGGTCCATTAATTGCGGCAGGACCTATCATGGCCGCTCTTGCGGGAGCTGGCGCTGGAGGTGTGACTGGTGGAATTGCTGGTGCGCTGATCGGGCTGGGTATTCCCGAATATGAAGCGAACCGGTATGAAGGACGCATCAAAAAAGGGGGGATCTTGCTTTCTGTCCATGCCGACGATAGCGATTGGAAAAATAAAGGTAAAGAAATCCTGAAACGCACAGGCGCTGAAGATATAGGTTCTAAAGGCGAAGCGGATGCCGACTAAGATAAAAGCGACAACCCTTAGCTGATGGGGATCATTGAGGTTCTTGTGGCAAGGAGCAGGATTCCATTCGTAGTAAATTGAAAGGTAAAGTAAACCTACAAGCGTGGGGGGGGACCATAGAACTCCCCACGCTTGTAATGTATGTCATATAGCTATTGCTTGCCTGCTTGATAAAGCTACAGTTAGGTGTTGCAATGAGCAAGTGTGCAGAAGCTGGCAGAATTTATCAAGCAGCTGTCGTCAGTTTTCAAGAATAGATTGTTATGCTCGGCTTTTGTTTTCAGTTATTAACGATTAGATTAGATGTAAAAACGATGTCAGTAAGTGCGTGAAAGTCGAGCTGAATAAAACAAAAAAGGGGATTCAACTATGAGAACATTATTCTTACTACTATGTGTCGCCGCATTGAGCGCAAACCCGGTTTTGGCCGCCGACAAAGCTTCAACCGATCGAGGCAAGGAATTGTTCAACAGCACAGAGCTGGGCACTAATGGGAAAAGTTGCGCCAGCTGCCACGCAGAGGGAAAAGGATTAGAAAAATCCGCCGCACATGACGACGCAAAACTCAAGAAGATTACGAATTTGTGCATATCCCAGGCGCTTAAGGGCCACCCCTTGTCAACCGGATCTTCCGATATGGCCTCATTGGTCATGTACATGAAATCACTTGCCCCTGCAACAGCGCAATAACGGAACGTTAATGACCTGTTTGACGTTTACCTTAAGTCACGGCTTTGCAGGTCTGTTTGTGAAGCTTGGGTGGAGTGGCCCATTTCCCAGACAATAATCCATCAAGTTTAAGGTGGTGCCTGTCTGTCGCGTCAAAAACTCTGACTCGCGAGCAGAATAAATAAATTCGCTTATGGCTAAAGAAGTTCAGCCAGGGGGGAGGATGGATACAATGCATCCGTATCAAGATCGCGATGTTCTCGCTTCGGAACGGACGTTGCAAGCAGCCGAACGAACATTCTCCGCATGGGTTCGGACAGGTTTAGCCGGAGTGGGCGGTGGCTTGGCGATTACGCGTGCGCTTGTCTTTCAAGAGTTTGCCCACCAGGTGGTAGCTCGTATGGTCGGCGGACTGTTGGTAATTTGGGGCGCAAGCATCTTCGTTTTCGCGATCTTTGCTTACCGTCGCGCATGTATGAGGCTGGCGCAAGAGGGGGTGTCGAGAACTTCGCTGACAACCTTGATACTGCTCACGGTGACTCTACTAGTAGTCAGCGTACTGGTGTTTTGGATAACTATGCAGTGAAAGGGGTACAGCTCATGGCAAATAAAACATCACTCACCGTTGTCCAGCTCAATGACAGCCATGCCTATTTTGATCTACACCAGGAGTTGTTCTGGCAGGGTGATCGGGCGGTCTATCGTGCTACGGGAGGCTATGCCCGTATCGCCACGCTCATAAAACAGATCCGCGCTGAGAGCAAGGAGCGTGTGCTCTTTTGCGACTGCGGCGATACGTTCCATGGCACCTATCCTGCTCTGAAGACGCAGGGACAGGCATTGGTCCCAATCTTAAACGCATTGGGATTCGATGCAATGACGGCGCATTGGGAATTTGCTTTCGGTCCCGCAACCTTCAAGCAGCGCGCAGCGGAGCTCAACTATCCGACACTTGCAATCAATGTTTATGACCTGGCAACGAAAGAGCGCTTTTTCCCACCGTACAGCGTGAAGCGGATCGGCGGGTTGCGGGTTGGCCTCGTGGGTGTCGCCTCCAATATTGTAGATAAGACTATGCCACCCTCTTTCAGCCAAGGGTTGCGCTTTACCCTAGGCTTGGAAGAACTCCCTGCGATCATCGATATTTTACGCACCACAGAGAATGTTGACCTGATCGTTCTCATCTCGCATCTCGGGTTCCCCCAAGATATGAAGCTTCTGGCGGAGGTGCAGGGTATAGATATCTGTCTGAGCGGCCACACCCACAACCGCCTGCATAAGCCGGTTCTCCAAGGGAAAACGCTGGTGATCCAGTCGGGCTGCCATGGGTCCTTCCTGGGTCGTCTGGATGTGGAAGTAGAGGACGGGCAAATCGTTGACTATCGTCACCAGCTGATTGAAGTTGAAGCCAGTATACCCCCTGATCCCGTGGTAGATGACCTCGTGTGCCAGGCACTCGCGCCGTATCAAGATGAGCTCTCAGCGGTTGTGGGTGAAACAGAGACCGCGCTCAATCGAGCAACTATGCTAGAAACGACGATGGACAATTTCTTATTGCAAGCGTTGCTGGAAAGCACCGGTGCGCAGTTAGCATTCTCGAATGGTTGGCGTTATGGTGCGCCGATCGTCCCTGGGAAGGTTACCCTGAACGACCTTTACAACATCATCCCAATGAACCCGCCGGTCTCAACAGTTGACCTGACAGGGGAGGAACTGCTCGCGATGTTGGAGGAGAATCTGGAACGGACGTTTGCGCTCGATCCCTACGAGCAGATGGGTGGATACGTCAAACGCAGTCTCGGTCTCAGCGTTTATCTGAAAATCGAGAATCCGCCTGCGCAGCGCATTCAGCAGGTGTTTGTGGGCAATGAAGCGCTAGAACCGGGGCGCACTTACCACGTTGCGTTTGTCACCGAACAGGGTGTTGCTCAAAAATATGGACGGCAGCGCAAGAAACATTCTGTGCACGCCATTGATGCAATGCAGGCGTACCTTGCTAAACACCGCCCGCTACGCGCGGAACTTAGGGGCACGTTCGTCGTGGTATAGACCATCCGCGTGACATGGACGGGCTTTTGGCAATGCGAATTTTTTTATAAAATTCCAATACTTTTCGCGCCGACTGACTTAAATGGTTCGTCCACTGCCGACCCCGAGATCAGTCAACGCGGACGAAGAGGTGATGAATGAAGAACCTTAAGCTTGTGGCTCATTAAAGGTACAACCTTGTGGTGAATTGGTAATCATCGGCTATAATTATCGAAGTTAAAGTTAACTTTAGGGTTCGATAGATTATATCCGGGAGGAATTTATATGCCCACATCATCACAACATCCGTATCATCCAATCATCTATGTGCGCGGTTTTGCGGCGACGCAGAACGAGATCGAAAATACTGTTGCTGATCCCTACATGGGATTCAACATCGGCTCGACTAAGGCGCGCATGGCCTGGACGGGTGATGTAAAGCGCTTCTACTTTGAGTCGCCACTTGTGCGTCTGATGTCTGACTATGCTTATGACGATGTGTTTGTAGACGGTGAAGATCTTGTCGCATCCGATAATCCTGACCATTTGGTTGCGTACCGCAGCATCATTGTCTACCGCTACTACGATGAGGCCAGCAAAGACTTTGGCACAAGTGATACACCGCCTATTGAGCATTTCGCAAAAGGATTAGATCAGCTGATCCTGCGCCTGCGCAAAAAAATGTGCGCCAACCCGAAAAATAGAGTGAAGCCAGAAAACTTTCGCGTGTATCTCGTAGCGCATTCCATGGGGGGCCTGATCTGTCGCGCTTTCTTGCAGAATTCGAAGCTAGGTTCAGCAGAAGCGCGAAATGCAGTAGAAAAGCTGTTCACGTACGCGACCCCACATAATGGCATTGATATGCGCATCGTACGCAATGTGCCGGGTTGGCTTTCCTTTGGTGATATCAATAACTTCAACCGGAAGCGGATGTCCGAGTTTCTCAACCTGCCCGATACTGATGACGTCTCGACCGTGAGAAACTTCCCGCCGGAGCGCATATTTAATTTAGTCGGGACAAACCCTCGCGATTACTCCGTAGGTGGGGGCCTGTCAGCGTGGGCCGTCGGGGACGTAAGTGACGGACTTGTGCGGATTGAGAACGCAACCACACATGGACTTGGCCCAGATGGCAAAGATGTGGGTTCACCGCGTGCTTTTGTGAATCGCTGCCATTCCGGCCACTACGGCATAGTGAATTCGGAGGAAGGCTATCAGAATCTTACCCGGTTTTTCTTCGGTTCACTTCGTGTGGATGGCTTTCTGGATATTGACGACATTACGTTACCCATTGAGGTAGATAAAGAATTCAAGGCTGGGAAAAAAGTGGGTGCATCTTACCAGTTCGAGGTTGCGGTCAGCATCCGCGGATGTCAGTGGCAGATGACTCGCCGTGAGGTGAGAGAAAATTCTGCAATCTTCCGCAGTTACGCTGACTTATTCCCCGGTAAAGATAATACCAACCGTCCACCTAATCGCGATAACAGCCCGCATTTGTTTTCCGTTTTTCTCGATCAGAACAAAAGTGTTAAAGCGTCAGGCTCTGTCAGCTTCGCATTCGACATTAAAGTGCTCGTCCCAGATTATGAGATAGATGGTGTGCTCTTCATGAAACGCCATTACGAGGGTGGCTACATCATGCGTAAGTTGATTTTAGTTGAGGCTTTTTCCGACAAGGATGCTCCAGGGGGGTGGCGGATTAAATACGGCTACCAGGAGGTCAACCCCGGCAAACCAGGCATTAATGCGGATACGCGTAAGCTTAAAGCAGGGGCTGGTATAACCTTCGACATCCCCGTTGAACAGCAGACGCGCCCCGGCGTGAAAGGTACGTTGCGTATTGAAGCACGACCCGCCAATCAGCTTGAGAGTTAACAATAAACTAAGCACTTGCACCCAGTTAGGGAGTGAGTTGCTCCTGATTTTTAAGCGCTGCTTTCACCCCGCAGATAGGAACCTCAGGTAAGTGTTATGTAGATATGTCACAAAAATGGTTGACATTTGCTTGGCTATTTTGCCATGCTTCCAAAAGTTGACTTGAATGAAGGAACATTTTGATGGATGCAAGAACAAAATCTCACTGTGAGGCACGTGCGAAGATTATAAAAGCGTTGGCGCATCCTTCGCGGATATTCATGCTTGAGGAGCTCGCCAAAGGTGAGCACAGCGTCTGCGAGTTGACCGAGATGGTCGGGGCAGATATTTCAACAGTTTCGAAGCATCTTTCCGTGTTAAAGAACGCAGGTCTTGTCACGGATGATAGACGCGGCCAGCAGGTATTCTATACACTACGTGTGCCCTGTATCCTCAAGTTCTTCTCTTGCGTAGAAGCTGTGCTTCAAGCGAATGCACTGGAGCATAATGCGTTGCTAAGGTAGTTTTTTCGAAATCTTTGGCTATTCAGCCAAACCTGCAAAAGGTTTAAAGCCTGAACATGCTAGATGGAATGGAAAAATCAATGGGGAAAGAACAGTCAGGAGAACGGACCGAACGCCTAGCTCGCGGCAACGCAAGCATCCGAAATAATTCAGAAATATGCATATGAATTATATCAAAACAATATCTCTATCAGTCATAGCTCTGGCCTTGTTAGCGCTCAGCGGATGCACCGTGTTTGCACCTACCGAACCCTATACCACTTATCGTACCGCCCCTCATGGTTCAACTGCGTACGCGTACCAACCCAATTTTGCGGCATGTAATTATCGACACGAATCCCAGATTGCTGCCGCATCGAATAGTATTGAGGATCTCAATCTTGCCGAGGCAATCGCCATCGCTTTGGAACAAAATCCTGAAATAGCAGCTACTGGATATGATGCCGCAGCAGCCCGAGCACGCAGGGATGTGGCTTGGGGCGCTATGTTGCCGTCTTTTTCGGTGGAAGGGGCATACACGCGCTATCTTGATGATCAACGCCTCGTTCCGGTGCGGTATAACGGTGAAATGGGAACCTTTAGCGACTCGCTTTTTTCCGGTGACCTCGTTCTACGCGTCCCCTTGTTTTCCGGCGGTAAACTGATTAATGAAGAACGCGCTGCGAATCTCCTGAGTCAGGCTGCCGAACATCGTCTGAGTCGAACACGTGAAGAATTGATTTTCAATGTTACGAGCGTATTTTACGGAATTCTGACGCAGGAAAAATTCATCGGTTCTCTGACCTTTTCGCAGGAGATTCTCGCGTCGCATCTCAAGCGCGTCAACGACCTGATTGCAGCACAGAAAGCGGCCAAGGTAGATCGCTTGCGCACCGAAGTCCGGCTGGCCGATGTACAGCAAAAAATCGTACGCGAGACAAACACTCTTGCACTCCAGAAACGCCTGTTGGCAAACCTGATGGGAGTTGAATCCGCAAAAGCCGAATTGAATGTGCAAGGAACTCTATATGATTACATAGGCGATACACCCTCAGTGGAGGAGGGTGTATTCGTTGCATTCGCAAACCGTCCCGATCACTTGGCAGCGCGTAAGGAATTGGAGGCTCAGGCAAAACGGGTGGATGTAGCGCGGGCAGGCCATTCACCTACGATTAGTCTCTTAGGCACGTACGGGGGACGTTGGGCGACAGATACGACGAGTCAGCTGGATGCCAATGGGCAAGCTTTTTCCGGCAACAATTCCGAGGATGTGGGTAATGTGGGGATCGGCATTGATATTCCAATTTTTCAAGGTGGAGGTGTTGAGGCGCGTGTACATGAGGAGCGAGCTAAACTGGCCGCCGCTCAGGAAAGGTTGCGCTTGATGGAGCTTCAGATTCGCCTCGAAGTGGAGACCGCCATCCTTAATTTCGGCTCGGCAACAGAACGTGTTCAAACCATTAGGAAATCCGTGGAGCAGGCGGAGGAAAGCCTGCGCATTGAGCGCCAGAAATATGAGTTCGGTAAAGGTGCCATCGTTGATGTCCTTGATGCTCAGTCAGAACTGCTGGAAGCTCAGACAAATTACTACGGTGCACTTGCCGACGCTCACGTCGCCCGTGCGCAGATTGATTTATCCTTAGGAGATAATCCATGAAAATGCCGACGGGTAGATCCCTACGGATTTGTATTGCTATCCTTGTACTCCTGATTCTAGTCGTGGGCGGTCGCGCCTTAAT
>Ga0265295_1007308_pt1 | contig 12821 bp, 5 predicted proteins | sample Munlansysbiofilm_FD_192503 | JGI IMG/M metagenome (GOLD analysis project Ga0265295, IMG submission 192503) | Leachate microbial communities from a municipal landfill in Southern Ontario, Canada - Methane capture system biofilm | ecosystem: Engineered > Solid waste > Landfill > Unclassified ... | reverse complement strand
GTCTCAGATCTTTTCCCGCAAAGGATTGAATCTGCAAACCATCATGGATTTGAATGGTTTAACGGTTGCAGTGCTCAAAGAATCAATTCAGGCCAGTTCCTTAGCAAACATGATTTCCGGTTTTAGGATAAAGACAGAATTGATCTATGCGAAGAGCTTTGACGAGGCGATGGCGCTGGTCAGGGAAGGTAAAGCTGATGCTGCTGCCAGTAACAGCTTCTACGGCAGATTAAACGCCCGCAAATATGGCTTGGAAGAAAGCGCTGTGGTATTCGAGCCTTCCAGTCTTTATTATGCCACGGCAATAAATCAGAATCTGGATGTGCTGCAAGCAATTGAGAAGCACCTGGTCAAGCTCAAGCATACCCCCAATTCTGTGTATTATCGAAGTGTGCGCAAATGGTCATTGGGAGAGCGACCGAATCAGTTACCTGAATGGTTTTGGTATGCCATTGCACTTGTTCTGATCATCTTCGCTGGCTTCATGATTTCCTGGTTTGTTCTGAAACACCAGGTAAGAGAAAGAACCAAAGAATTGAAACTGGCAAATCTGGAGATGGAAAAACGGGTGGAAGAACGAACCGAAGATCTGGCCAAGGCAATGATTCAAGCGCAGGTTGCAGACCAGCTCAAATCCGCTTTTCTGGCAACCATGTCCCACGAACTTCGCACTCCCCTGAACTCAATCATTGGCTTCACCGGAATCCTGCTCCAGGAGCTTCCAGGCAAACTCAATGATGAACAACGTAAACAACTTCAGATTGTACAAGGGAGCTCCCGCCATCTGCTTTCGCTGATCAATGATGTGCTTGATATTTCCAAGATTGAGGCAGGACAACTTGAGCTGAAGTATTCTCAGATCGTTGTTCGCGATGTACTTAGCAAGTTAAAGGACACTGTGGAAGCTCAAACCAGACTCAAGGATATCGGTCTGGAATTGGACTGCACAATTACCGAAGCCACATTTATAACTGATCAGAGACGCTTTGAGCAGATAATCCTGAATCTATTGAGCAACGCGGTGAAATTCACCGAGGGGGGAGGAAAGGTCAGCATTCGCTGTCAGGAGAAAGAGCACAAGCTACAGGTAAGCATTTCTGATACAGGGATCGGGATTCCGAAAAATCAATTGGACCGTCTGTTCCGGCCTTTTCAACAGCTTGATAGCGGATTAACCCGTAAATATGATGGTAGCGGATTGGGACTCTCAATTTCCAAAAAGCTGGCAAATCTGATGGGTGGGGACATCCTGGTGCAAAGCGAATTGGGTCAGGGCAGCACTTTCACTCTTGAATTACCCCAAGTCAGGGAGGCACCATGAAAGGACTCATTCTGATCATTGAGGACAATGCGGATAATTTTTATCTGATGCGCTATTTACTTGAAAATCAGGGATTTAAAGTTATTGGAGCCGATAGTGGTTGGTTAGGAATTGAAATGGCTCTTTACAATATTCCTGATATAATATTATTGGATATTCAACTTCCTGGCATGGATGGATACACTATTGCCCGAAGACTGAGAGCGAATTCGATCTTGACGAATATTCCAATTGTGGCAGTTACTTCCTATGCTATGGCAGGAGATAAGGAACATGCTTTGGCAGCAGGAGCAAACGGATATATTGAGAAGCCCATAAACCCGGATATGTTTGCCAGCCAGATAATGGAGTTTATGCCCAATAAGAACAAGGGAGAAACAACATGAAGATCCTGATCGTAGATGATCAAAATGATAACCTGTATCTGATGCAAAGCCTTTTACAAAGCCAGGGCTATGAATTGATTCTCGCTCACGATGGGCAGGAAGCTCTGGATGAATTATCAACCAATGTGATTGATCTGATCATCAGCGACATCCTGATGCCCGTGATGGACGGCTTCACACTTTGCCGTGAAGTTCGCAAAAGCCCTGCATACTCCCATATTCCGATTATCATCTACACTGCAACCTACACAGGCGAACAGGATTGCGAGCTTGCCACCCAGATAGGTGCTGATGACTTTATTGTAAAACCCTGCGAACCAGAGATCCTGCTTAAGCGGATCCAGGACGTAATCGAAGGGCCAAAGACGAATCGGGAATCAGCTTCCCATAGCAATGAAAACGAGCAGGAGATTTTGAAGCTTTATAATGAGCGGTTGGTACGCAAACTTGAGCAGAAAATGCAGGAGATGGAAAATGAAGTGGCAGAGCGTATGCAAGCCATTGAAGCTCTGAGGCGAAGCGAAGAGCTTCTCAAGGGTGCTCAGGCCATGGGCAAGATGGGAGGCTGGGAGTACAATGCTGTAACAGAAGAAATGTACTGGACTCAAGAAATGTATCATTTGTATGATATTGACCCCGATAGCCATGAGGCACAGGAACTTGTTGACAGCAGCCTGCAATGTTACCCTCCAGAATCCAGAGAAAAACTGCAAAGCTTGATGGAAGAGATGTATGCACACGGCACAGCATACGAGCTTGAATCCTGGTTAACCACTTTTAAAGGCCGCAAAATCTACGTCCGGGCTACCGCCCAGGGCACCATGGAAAACGGCAAACTGGTCAAAGTTCTGGGCATCATCCAGGATATTACCGAAAGCAAGCGAGCCCAGATCAAACAGCAAGAGCTTAGTGAACAACTTCGCCAGGCTCAAAAGCTGGATAGCATTGGTCAGTTGGCGGGAGGCGTTGCTCATGATTTCAACAACGTACTCACCGTAATCCTGGGCTATGCCGAGGATTTGCTGAACAACTTGCGTCCCCAGGATCCAATTTATGACGATCTCCAGGAAATCCTCAATGCGGGAAACCGTGCCTCCAGCCTTACCCGCCAATTGCTTACTTTCAGCCGTAAACAGATCATTCAACCCCAACTGGTATCCATCAACGATGCCGTCAATAACCTTTACAAAATGCTGATGCGTCTGATCGGTGAGGATGTGGATTTTGAGATTGATCTGCAGGAGGATATCCCCCCAATAATGGCAGATATAGGTCAATTGGAACAAGTGGTGATGAATCTGGTAATCAATGCCCGTGAAGCCATGCCTATGGGCGGCAAGCTTAGTATTAAGACCTTCTGTTTCGGGTTAAACCATATGTTCCAGGATCAGCATCCGACGATTCCACCCGGTGAGTATGTAGTACTAAAAATCACCGATACTGGAACCGGAATGACCAAAGAATTCAAGGAGCATATCTTTGAACCATTTTTCACTACCAAAGAACGCGGACATGGCACAGGATTGGGCTTACCCACAGTGTATGGCATCGTGAAACAGGCCGAAGGACATATCCATGTTGACACTCTGCCCGGCAGAGGAGCCAGCTTTGTGATCCTGATCCCCTCGGCTAAGGGAGAATATATTTACAAGGCAAAGCCCGAGGATCTCTCTGACAAAAAAGGTGCTAAAGAATTGATTCTGGTTGTTGAGGATGATCCCTCAATCGCGGATCTTGCCGGAAAGATCATCCACAAAATCGGCTATGAAGTTAGTAGCGCAGATAGTGCAGATCGCGCGATGGTGATGATTGAGAATGAAGGCTTACGCCCCCGATTAGTTATTTCAGACGTGGTAATGCCAGGACTCAGCGGCTTGGAACTGGCGGCAATATTGAGATTCAAACATCCTGAAATCAAGATTCTGCTGATGTCCGGCTATACCGAAAACGTAATCACCAAACATGGAGAGCTTGATCCCAATCTACCTTTCATCCAAAAACCCTTTACCCGCGCTGAACTGGCAGATAAAATCCGGGCAACCCTAGAAGCTGAATAAACAGACTTCAGACATATTATAAACTGAGGAGCTAAACATGATTGACCCTCTGATTCCTTCGTATCTGAACCTTCGTCTAAAGCTTGCGGCGAAAGACTTGGAACAACTTGTGCTACCCTATCGCTTCACAGAAGAAGCGGGAATCCTGAATACTGACATCTGTTCGTTTACGAAGATCACGGAACAGGTTAGCGCTAAAGGGCATTATGGCGTGGAAATCATTACCGGAATCCTCAATAGCTATTTTGAGACCATGATCGGATGTATTCATGCAAATGGGGGGTGTCTTTTGAAATATGGCGGGGATTCCATGTTTGCCCTTTTTCCAGGCAGCCCCGAAACCGCTATTCCCCGCATCCTCAATTGCCGCGAGCAGATGTATGAGCAGCTAAAGGATTTAAACGCAAGCTTTCAAGATAAATACGGACATAGCATCATCTTTGATGGGGCCATCAAGTATGGCCAGATAAATCTGTGTATTGTGGGAGATGCTCATCATCATCTGGATTATTTCGTGGATGGAGAAGTTGTTCGCGAATTGTTTGAGCTGGGTGCTGTTGCCCCAGAAGGGCAGATTGTGTGTGGTGCGGAAATCCTGCCCTACCAGGATTATCCCCTGATCCCCAATCAATGTGAAGCAGAACAACTAGTCATCGCCGGAGATAGTTTTATACCAGTGAAAGTACAGCATAAAATCCAGGAAAAGGGCTTCAGTGCAGAATTGCGTAATACCGCAGTGATCTTTGTGCACATCAGCAATCGCGAGGGCGGCGATCAACTGAACATCCAGGATTATCACCACTTTTATGTGAAGTTGCAGCATCTTGTGTATGACCTGGATGGTACGATCAACAAGATTGATTTTACGGATAAAGGCTATCTGGTCTTGATCACATTTGGTACACCATACAACCATATTGACGATATCGAACGGGCCTTCACCTGCGCCTATCGCATCCGGAACATCCCCTCTGAGAGCCTGGCAGTCAAGATTGGGATTACTTATAGTAACATCTATGCCGGCATCCTGGGAGCAAGTACACGTTATGAATATGGCATCATTGGCAATGCTGTCAATATTGCCGCCCGTTTGATGAGTAATTCTCGGGCGGGAGAAATCTCTTTTTCCGAGGATATCCTCTCCAAGGTAACCAGTCGCTTTGAATCCGTGTTTGTAGATGAAGTTCCAGTGAAAGGCATCCGGAAACCGCTGCGCATTCATAAGATCATTGGTGAATTGCCGGATTCCTGGTATTCGATGCACGGTAAGTATGCGGACAAAATGATGGTTTGCCACAATCAAGAGATAGCCCAGATTCAGAATGAGCTTGCTCTAGGCAAGACCCCATATGTGATTCTTGCCGGTCCGGCGGGCACCGGCAAAAGCTTTCTGGCATATCAAATCATGCTTCCTTTCAAAACCACCGATACCGCTATGGACATCTATGTGATGGAGGAATACAATCAGAATAAGCAATGCTCCTGGTTGAACAGTGTCCTTAGCCGCCATCTGATGGTCTTTGATCTGATTCAGGATCTAGCCCTTCTGGAGGATTTTTGCCTCAAACAAAAGCTGGATTTTGATCTCAAATTGCTGAAGCAATACTTCATGGCCATGCGAGATTCTGATATTGAGCTGAATAAGAACGAATTTGAGATAATCTACAATCAATTAAGCGATATCGTGAGCTTGCTGCTCCAATCAGAACGCATTCTCTTCATTGATGACATCCAATGGATGGATAGCAGTTCACAACAGGTTTTCACCCGCACTCTGTCCGGATTGCTCAAGGCAAATACTGCGGTAATCATCAGCAGCAGGGCAATTCTTGATTATATCACCCCTATGGGGCTGGATAACCCCCGCCATCAGATAGCTATGCAAAACCTTGATCCTGAACCTGCTACTGCGATCATCAAAGCCGAAATCCCTGTTGTCTCTGAGGATGCAATATCTTCGATCTACAAGATGACCAAGGGGAATCCTCTGTTTATGGTGGAAATGACCAAAGTAATCCGGGATAACATTGATGTTGAAAACAGCATCCTGGCCGAAAGCGATTTGCGGCGTCTGGAAAAAGAGGGCATCATCTCCAATACAATTGAGAACCTGCTGATCAATGAATATGAAAACCTGGAATCTGATGCCCAGAAAATGCTGAAGATAGCCTCAATTATTGGTAAAGCCTTTGCCCTGGAAGAGCTGAACATGGTATCCAAAGCCACTATCAACAGTGATTATCAGGAGATCATCCAAGATCTCAGCACAAGCCACATTATCGGGCAGAAAACCTTTAATCCTGGCATAGAATATGTATTCAACAATCATTTGATGAGAGATGCCATCTATCGCACCATCCTGTTGGGAGAAAAGAAAGAATTACACGAGAAGATGGCCAAATTCTATGAGGACAAATATGCCTCAAACCTGCATCCCTGGCTGGAGCTGATTGCCAATCATTACATTTTTGCCAATTCTCCCCAAAAAGCTCTGCAATATGCCATCCTTTCCGGAGAGAAGACAGCCCGACTGGCCGCTTATCCAGAAAGTAACTATTATTATGAGAAGGCTTTAAGCTTCTGTCAGGACAGCTTGCAATGCTATCACATCAGGCTGGCAATGATCAAGAATGAGATTAATCAAGGTGATGGCAATATGGCATGGAAACTTCTATGTGAATTAGAACAGATATACCCCCAACACCTCAATGATGATTTCTATCTGCAGCAAGCACGTATCCTTACCTTGAAGGGGATGTATAAGGAAAGCATCGAATTGATCCCCAAAACCCTCCCCCTAATTCATTCAGAAGCCTTCAAGAATAGCATCAGATTGCGCTATATGGATGCCTTGAACTTCCTTAACCGCATGGATGAGTTTCACACCGAGGCTGCCATTTTGCAACAAGCTCTGGCTGATAGCACAGACTTCAAACTCAAAGGTGATTTTCTAATCACAATGGCTCAAATGCACCTCAACCGCAGTGAATATGCCCAGGCTACAGATTACTATCAACAACTGCGAAACCTGGCTGAAAAGAGCTCAGATCAGATTCATCTGCGCATTGCCTTTAACGGTTTGGGGATTACAGCTTCCCGCACTGGGGATAATGCAACTGCCCGTAAATATTATGAGCTATCGCTGAGTATCTGTGAACGGCTTGGGGATCGCAATGGATATGCCAAGCTTATTATGGATCTTGGCACTTTGCTACGTAATGATGGAGATATCGAAGGCGCTATCATCCTCTATCACAAAAGCCGAAACACCGCTGAATCAATCGGGAACACTACTCATCAAAGTGCAGCTACCTATAACATCGGTGAAGCTTATTACTATCTCCACCAGTTTGATGAAGCGCTGAAATATCTGCAGGAATCGCTGGAGCTTTCAGAAAGCATTGGCGACCTCTCTGGCAAAACCTACTGCTATGATGCCATGGGCGATATCCATTTCCAAAGTGATGAATTGGATGAGGCTGAGGAGATATATAATGCTAATTTATTGGTACAGCAAGAGCTGAATGACAAAGAGGGAATTGCACATACTATTGGCAATCTTGCCAATGTAGCCTCTCGCCGCGGTAGGATTGAACAAGCTGTTGAGCTGTACCAACAACAGATGGACATCCTGGGAGAGGTGGGTGATCTGAATGGCATGGGCCGGGCATATTACAACCGGGCTATGATTTACCTTGATAATGGGGATAAAGCTGCCAGTATCAGTAATCTTCAGCAGGCCTTGAAGCTTTTTGAACAATGCCAGGCTCAGATATTTATCGATCTTACCAGGGAGAAACTCAATGAAATCCTGGACTCACCTGATGTGTAGGCATCAGGTTTGCTGCATGAACCTTTGATGGATTGAACACAAGGACTAAGCATACCGGATAATTATCCGATAAGGACGTTGCAACAGATCAATCCACCCACTTTATGCTCCTTACTCTTTTATCCAAAAAGCGCTGGGATTCATTGCCTGAGCGATTTTGCTTGACATTGGAATACCATTTGCTTAATTGACAAAGATTAGAGTAGTGAGGTGGCCGTTATGAAAACAATATGCAAATTTGCTAGTGTCATGATGCTGTTGCTTGTTTTGGGAGCATGCGAATCGGGGGGAAAGTTTGTGGTTCACAATCGTACGTCCTTTCCTGTTTGGGTTTCCATCAATGATGGCGATACCCTAAGTGTAGATCCAGGAGCGCAAAGCAGCTATGATATTGATACTGATACCCAAAGTTTTCTAAGTGGAGAGGTTAAACGCCAAATCAAGGTGAAAAGTTACGGCGAAACCTATTCTCTGTATGATGATATTGAAAATGGCTTCACCGATTCCACAACCGTCACCATCAAGGCTGGTAAGACTGTGAATGCCTATATGGACCCAAACCGGGCTTCTATCAAGATTATCAACAACCGTTCAGCAGCTATCTCATTCGCGGAAATCTGGCAATACAAAAACAACTATCAGTACCGCGTTGCTACAATCCCCAACATCCCTTCCGGCTCCAGCGCCTGGCACAGAGTGGATTATGCCACTCCCACCAACAGCTTTTACTACCGGGTCTTGGTAATGATGGAGAATGGGGAATCTCTGAACTACGGTGGACCTGACACAATTTTGGCCAACGATCAGCAATTCCTGATCACAATAAATCCAAATCCCTAAACGAATAATATCAAGGAGATCGATATGAAGGTCTATTGGCTTTGCATATTACTAATTGCATTCAGTTTTCTAAATGCTCAATTGCCACCAGAACTGGCAGATCAACCCCTTCCCATGGATCCAGAAGTTCTTTATGGTACTTTGGAAAACGGGATCAAGTATTACATAGTACAAAATGCCAAACCCAAGAACATCGCTGAACTCAGGCTATATATTGATGCCGGAAGTGTCCTTGAAGATGAAGACCAGCGTGGTCTGGCACACTTCACAGAGCACATGGCTTTCAATGGCACCGAGCACTTTGAGAAGAGCGAAGTGGTGGACTATCTGGCCTCAATTGGGATGGGCTTTGCAAATGGCTTGAATGCCATGACCAGTTATGACTTCACAATGTATCAACTCAAGATCCCGACCGACAATCGTGAACAGCTGGAAAAGGGCTTTCTGATCCTTTCGGATATGGCTCATAGCGTTGCTTTTGAACCCGAAGAATTGGAGCGGGAGCGGGGAGTGATTATCGAGGAATGGAGAATGGGACAGGGAGCCAATGAACGCGTGAGCAAGAAAGTGTCTGAAGTAACCTTTGCCGGAAGCCGCTATGCCAACCGCACTCCCATCGGATCCCACGATGTGTTGACCAGTTTTGGACGGGACGAGATTGTCCGTTTTTACAATGACTGGTATCGTCCTGATCTGCAGAGTGTATTGGTTATTGGGGATTTACCCAAAGAGGATGCACTGGCTCTGGTGCAAGAACATTTTGGTAATATCCCGGCCAGTGAAAACCCCCGTCCCCGTGAGATTTTCACCGTTCCCGATCATCCAGAACCCCGGGCGGTAGTTGCAACTGATGCAGAGTTTCCATATTCAATCATCTCTGCAGATTGGTCTGTGGAACCAGGCAGTTTTCAAACAGTGGGTGATTTCTATCAATCTCTGCACAGAAGCTTGTTTTTTACCATGCTGAACTCTCGCTTGGAAGAGCTCACCAAAACCGAGGATCCTCCCTTTAGTTTTGCCTATGGCAGTTCTGGAAGCAGGCTCAAGGGGCTTTCCCAAACCAGTTTGGCGGCGTACACCGGTGAGGGTAAAAACCTTTCGGCTCTGCAGGTGTTACTCACCGAGGCCGAACGTGTCCGAACGCATGGGTTTTTACCCAGCGAGTTTGAACGGGCAAAAATCAATTACCTTCGTTTATTGGAAGCCAATGTTGAACAACGCAGCACCAAGGAATCCCGAGCACTGGTGTGGGATTTCTTTGATACTCTGATGAATGGCGACGTACCGATGAGTGAAGAGCATGTGCTTATGCTTGCCACTCAACTGATTGACGGAGTACAATTGCAAAACATCAATGCTCTGGTTGATGATTATATCACTGAGGATAACCTTACTATCTCCTATCAGTCCATCGATAAAGAAGGCATGGTGCATCCCAGCCCGGAGCAGCTATTGAGAGTGCACTCAGAAGTGATTGCCTCTGACATACCGGCTTATGAGGATATACAGATCACAGAACCTTTGATGGCAGAAATCCCCAGTCCAGGAAAAATCACCCGCAGAAAGCTGCATAAAGCCAGCGGAATCCAGGAATGGACTCTCTCAAATGGCATCAAGGTCTTTAGTAAAAAGACCGATTTCAAGGCTGATGAAGTCCTGTTTTCGGCCTATAGCCCTGGTGGTTCTTCCCGATATGATGCCGAAAGTGCAAAACATGCCCAGCTTCTGGGCAGCTTTGTGAATGATGGTGGTGTGGGAGATTTTGACAGCAACAGTCTGACCCGGATGATGGCAGGCAAGATTGCCAATCTGTATCTGAACGTGGGAACATACAATGAAGGCTTTACTGGTTCGGCTTCTCCGAGGGATTTGGAGACTCTATTCCAATTGCTCTATCAAACAGGCACCAAAGCCAGATTTGATCAAAAAGATCTCAATTCCTTTGTTACTCGGATGAAACCCTGGCTGGAAAACAAGGGGACAAACCCAGAACAGGTGTTTTCTGATTCCCTGCAAAGCCTTACATACAACAATCATCCGATGATGCAGCCCTTGGATCTTGAGAATCTAAACAGCATGGAATTGACCTCACTGAAGGCCATGTATAATGATCGTTTTAGCAATTATGGCGATTTCAGCTTCTTCTTCGTGGGCAATTTTGACCAGAAGCTGCTGGAAGAATACTCTGCCATCTATCTTGCCAATCTGCCTGTACAAAAACGTAAAGATAGAATCGTTGATGCAGGCATCCGTACTGTTCGGGGGATCAAAGAATCACGTTTTGCCAAAGGCAGTAGTGAAAGCGCTTATGTGGCACACGTAACTGCCGATTCATTCAAGCTCAATGATGACAACAAGACCCAGATGAGTGCGATGTTGATGGTGCTGAATGAAAAACTGCGCGAAAACATCCGTGAACATATGAGCGGAGTGTATGCCATCCAGGCCTGGCAGGGATACATTGATCAACCCAAGCAGGAATATACAATCAGCATTTGGATGAGTTGCTCTCCAGTGCGTGTGGACGAGTTGAATGAAGCGATCTTTGCTACCATCGACAGTATTAAGGCTGGTGCCTTTGAAGATCGCTATGTGATATCCAGCAAGGCCGTTTTGGAAAAGCGCTATGAAGAAAACATCTACCAGAATCGCTATTGGATGAACAATATGCTTTCCAACGCTTCTGCCAATATCAAACTGGATTCATTCCTGGATCATCCGGATCGCTATGCCAGAATCGACAAAAAAACGATCACCAAAGCTGCCAGGAAGTATCTGAACTTTGATAACACCAAGCTAAGCGTGATCATGGTGCCAGAGAAGAGTGCACTAAACAAAGAATAAAATGTTTTGAACCATAAGCCAGGGGTGTCTATTGCAGACACCCTTTTTTTGGCAATTGGAAACATCTCACACTACGAAAACAATCCAGCCTTATCCAGAAGAATGTTCTCTAGGCAAAACATCAATCGTCAAGCTTGGTCTCCCCTAAAGACATACAAAGCTTTCTTTACCGCTTTGATCATTTCATCTGGCATGATCGGTTTGTTCAGTATGAAAGATACCCCGGCACTCTCTGCCTTGCGCTGCAGAGTTGCATCCAGAAATCCGGTGTAGAGAATGATGGGTAACGTGCGGATTGCCAGAATCTCTGTAGCCAGCTTGATACCATCCATCATCGGCATATTGATGTCGGCTATCACCAGATCCAGGCCTTGAGGATTCTCCATAAACGCTTGTAATGCTTTCGTAGAATCCGTGTAGGATTGCACTTGGTATCCGGAATTTGTGAGAGCTTGCAAAAAGATCTCTGCCAAAGCGGGTTCATCATCCACCATCAGAATATTGGCTTCCTGGAAAGGATATTCTTCGCTCCGACTCTGCCGGGGATTAGGATTCAAAAGCTCTGTAACCGGTAGATATATACTGAAATCTGTGCCTTCACCCTGAATGCTTCGCACAGTGATAAATCCATGGTATCCTGAAACAATCCCATGAACAATGGAAAGCCCCAGCCCGGTTCCTTCTCCGGTTGCCTTGGTGCTGAAATATGGATCAAAAATCCGTGATAGCAATTCTGGAGCAATGCCTGTGCCTGTATCAGTAACAGTCAGGTGGAGATAATTGCTCTCGAGCTGAACCTTGGAATCAATCCCAATGATCTCGAACCCGGGAATCTCTTCCAGACAGATAGACAGGGTTCCTCCATCCGGGCGCATGGCATGGAATGCGTTTGTTGCCAGGTTCAGCAGAACCTGTTGCATTTCAGTGTTATCCACCCGGGTATAGCTGTAGCTCCGGATATCGGTTTCGATGGAGATCTTGGAAGGAATGATAGCACGGATCATGGGCAGGGTATCTTCGATAATATCGGCCAGGATTGCTTCTTCCACATCTGGTTCACTTTGCCGGCTGAAGGTAAGGATCTTCCCGATCAGGCTTTTACCCCGCAGACAAGCCTTTAAAGCTTCATCCAGATCCTCCTGAGCTTCGTTGTGATGATCAATCTTTCCTGCTGAGAGTGCTATGTATCCGGCAATGATGGTGATGATGTTGTTAAAATCATGCGCAATCCCTCCCGCCAAAGTTCCGATTGATTCCATTTTCTGCGATTGCCTTAGCTGCAACTCCAAGTTCTTCAGGTCTGTAAGATCACGGGTAATGAATATCAGTTTGGTGGGATTGTTCGAATCATCCATGATCACTGAGGCGCTGAGTAGTGCAGCAAATCGCTCACCTTCTTTAGTTTGAAAACTCAACTCCTGATTCTTCACATATAGCCCTTTGAAGAGATCTTGCATCATTCGTTTCAGATGCTTATGCTCAGAAGGAATAACCAGATCGCTGATCTTCTGCTGCTCCTGCAGGATGTCTTGCTCACTTTT
>Ga0265295_1007307_pt1 | contig 12822 bp, 10 predicted proteins | sample Munlansysbiofilm_FD_192503 | JGI IMG/M metagenome (GOLD analysis project Ga0265295, IMG submission 192503) | Leachate microbial communities from a municipal landfill in Southern Ontario, Canada - Methane capture system biofilm | ecosystem: Engineered > Solid waste > Landfill > Unclassified ... | reverse complement strand
ATGTATATCCTTAACTATTTTAGCATCACTAGCAGGTCCTAGGATTAAAGAAGCAAGTTCTAACATTAGCTTTCCGTCTTTTTCATTAATTTCTAACATTAGCGAAATTGTGTCGTCTCGCATAACTTTTTCTAAATCCGTAAATATATCTTTATACACTTGTTTGTTATCAGAAAATAGCGCTAACGCAGGTTCATACTCTTTGACACTATGACCGATTTCATCATCACTATTTACATAAGGAGGATTAGCAACTAGATAATCAACTTTTATCCCTTTTTCAATGAGCGGTTTTAAACTAGAGCCTTGTAAAATTTCGACATTTAAGTCTAACTTTTCGCTATTTATCGCCGCGACTTCTAAAGCTAAATTAGAAAGATCACTAAGCACAACATTAGTTGACGGTAAGGCCTTTTTTAGACTTAAACCAATCACACCTGAACCAGTGCATATATCTGCAATAACAGCGTCTTTTATGTTTTCCTGTCTAATTAGATTAGTCATATAAACAACTAATTCTTCGCTCTCCCCACGTGGAATTAAAACACGTTCATCAACGTAAAAACTCATTCCTAAAAATTCACTTTCCCTTATTAAATACTGCAAAGGATAGCCGTTATTTACCTTTTCACAAAGAGCAAAAAAAGTATCAATGTTTTTTGCACCTTCATCATAGTGGAGAGCAAGTTCACTAAAGGGAATAGCATTTATATGTGATAAGAGTATTTTAATATCCGTTTCACCTAAAAAAGAGAAACGTGAAAGAGCCGTAAAGTAAGCATCACGAATCGTGATTAAACTAGAGCAGACCTTGCATTTTTTGTTCTTGGTCATAAGCAATTAAGGCTGCAACAATTTCGTCAAGATCACCTTCCATAATCCTATCTAATTTTTGGAGTGAAAAACCAATCCGGTGATCAGTCACACGATTTTGTGGATAGTTATACGTTCTGATTTTTTCGCTTCGTTCGCCGGTTCCAACTTTAAGTTTCCGGTCGGCGGCAATTTTGGCTTCTTGTTCGGCGACTTTTGCGGCGTAAATTTTCGCTCTTAACATGTGCATAGCGATATCACGGTTTTGCATTTGGCTCTTTTCAACTTGGCAGGAAACAACAATTCCTGTGGGAATATGTGTAATTCTAACAGCAGATTCAGTCTTATTAACGTTTTGACCACCCGCTCCTTGTGAGCGGTATGTATCGACTTCTAAATCTTCACTTCTAATTTCAACATCAACCGCGTCAACTTCAGGCATCACTAAAACAGTCGCTGTTGAAGTATGAATACGGCCACTAGATTCAGTACGTGGAACACGTTGTACGCGATGCGCACCACTTTCAAATTTCAATTTAGCGTAAACGCTTTTGCCTTTTATTAAAAACGAAACAAGGGAGAAGCCCCCTGATTCACTACTTGATTCGTCGATCATTTGAATTTTCCAGCCACAACTTTCAGCATAGCGCGTATACATTCTAAATAAGTCACCGGCGAAAATGTTAGCTTCATCGCCACCAACAGCCCCACGAATTTCTACAACAATATTTTTATCATCATTAGGGTCAGCCGGAATTAACGCAAGTTTAATTTCTTCTTCGATTTCTAGCATTCTTTCGCCTAATTCTCTATACTCAAGTTTGCCTAATTCACTCATTTCTGGATCTTCATCGTTAGTCATAACATAAGCATCTTTGCGATTACTTTCGCATGTTAAATATTCGTCGAATTTTTCGACGATCGGTTCAAGCGAAGATCTTTCTTTGGAAATTTCTTTGAAGTAGTTAAGGTCATTAGTAATATCATCCTTAAGTAATTCTTGATCAATTTCAAATAAACGTTTCTTCGCTGCTTGTAAACTTTTTCTAATACTATCATCCATATATTTTTTATCCTTTTAGCGTTGTTATTCTAACATATCTTGTTTTATTAAAAAAGATTTAATGATGTAAGACTTTATCAAAAAAAATTGTAATTCTTTTTATTAAAATAACTTTTCCAAAGTGGTTATGTGGTTAAGAATAAATTAATGGCTTAACTTACTTCTAAAAAAATTCAACAAGAAGGTATGCCAAATGAGAACAGAGATTATAAAGACTAAAGAAGTTGAAAAGATTATACCAAACAAATTAAAAAGACTGAATATTACTACACTTGGAGTAATATTCAATCTAATTGTAAGCATTGTTAAATAAACAGTTACAACACTAACAATAAGAGTAGAGTTTATAATAAGTAATTCTTTAGCGGAAAGGCTATAAATTTTTTGTAGTGTCAAAATTATTTTTATTAAGAAGTAAGAAATGGTAAGTAAAATAATAATAAAAGAAATTTCTATAGTTAATTTATCTGATTTATCAACTAAATAAGGTGTAATTTGGTTTAGAACAAATAAATCCGTTATCAATTCTCCCTTTTTATTAAGATATGAAAAATCAAGAAAATCGCTTTCGAGAAAATTATTATAGAACTCTTCAAGATAGGTATCTAAAGTTTTGATATTATTCTTAATTAATGAAGTTGTTCTAGTTGATGAGTTATCAGATTGGCTTAACTTGTTAAAGATAATAAAGGTATTCTCGTGGTAGTTTTCAAGGTCCGTTGATGTGTCATTAATAATGATGTTGTCGACTATAAAATCAATTTCCTGAAAATTATAGCTAGCACTGAAAGTAAGGCCTATATAGTTATTGGGGTCGGTCTGAGTATTGTCTTTAAATATCTTTTCTAAAACTCTTGCGGATATAATAACTCGGTTATAGTTAAGTGGCACAGTTTCTAAACCTGAACTATTCAAAAATTGCAACTTTGTCTTACTAATAATGGGACTATCTATAGTTTGGTTAGGGAATAAAATGGGATTAAAATCCAAATCACTAGAGGTGTGTTTAAGAGACGTGCTAAAAGTCAAATAGGATATAAAATCACCGGTTTTCAAATATAATTCTTCGAAAAATTCTACGTTTTTTGAATAATTCGTGCTTGAATTTAAAGTAGCCACAATATGATTTTCGTTACTGTCGCGCCTAACTTGACTTACTGCTGCGCTAATCGCACTATTATATGAAACAACTCTAATGTTACTAAAAGCAAAAACAGAACTTATAGTGGTCAAAATAGTAAACAAAAAAACAAACAACAACTCCAAATAATATGATTTAAGTGGCGGGGTCTTTTTATTGGAAATTTCCTTAATTTGTTTCTTTTTATTTTTGGCTTTTTTGCTTTCTTCTACATATTTGTCATACTCATCCAGAAGGTTGTTAATCTCAGCTATTTTTGTTTTTACTTTGTTTTTATAAAGAGAGAAAAAGGCACGAAGTTTTCCTAACTTTTGTACATTTGATTTTTCAAACGGATAATATGATTCAAATTTCATATGTGTTAAAAAACTACAGGTCATTTTTTCGCTTGAAAAAACTATGACCATTTTATTCGTCGTTATTTGTTCTAAAACCAACAAAATAATTTTTGTTTTAGTTTCTCCATATTTTAAGGAATTTATAAAGATAATGTCATAGTTAGAAAACAATTCAATTGCTTCAAAAATGCTGACTCTTATTTTTTTAAAAAGTTCTTCGGTTATTTCTAGTGTTCTATAATTATCACTCTTTAGATAATCAAGATATAAAGTTATATTTTCCTCGTAAGAAAGAGAAAATATAATATTGGCAATTTTTCCTTCCTTGTATTCAAACTTTTTATATTTATCTAACATTATTAATTGTGGTCCCTTTTCACTCTGGCCAAAGAAGCCTGTTTTTATAATTATACTAGAATATAGTCTTTATAAAAGCACATATTGTATTTTAAACATAAAATCAATTCTTCTACATAACCTTATTTACTTAATGATTGAGTTATTTAAAACGCTATTAGAAACATTGATAAAGGGATAAGTGAAAAAAAGTGTTTGAACGTTAGGTAAAAGATAATGACTATATACCTTGGTGAAATGTTACTGTACCGATTATTAGTTTCTAAAAGAGCCTTTATTATTGTATAATAACGACAGGTAAAACATATGAGTTATAAAGCACTATACCGGACTTATCGTCCTTTAACGTTTAATGAAGTAGCAGGACAAAAGGCAATTGTTACAACATTGCAAAATGCCCTTCATACTAGAAGAATCGCCCATGCGTATTTGTTTGCTGGTCCTCGCGGAACAGGAAAAACAACAATGGCGAAGCTTTTTGCGAAGGCTTTAAACTGTGAAGAAGGTCTTGGTCACCAATGTAACAAATGTGCAAACTGTGTCGAAATAAATAATGGTTCTCATCCTGATGTCATTGAAATTGACGCGGCAAGTAATAATGGCGTTGATGATGTCCGTGATCTAATTGAAAAAATTAACTACTCGCCTATTAAAGGTAAATATAAAGTTTATATTATCGATGAAGTACATATGATGACTTCAAGCGCCTTTAATGCTCTTTTAAAAACACTAGAAGAACCGCCACCAAATGTTATTTTTATTTTAGCGACCACAGAACCGCATAAAGTGATTCCAACCATTTTAAGTAGATGTCAAAGATATAACTTTTCTAAAGTGTCAGACGCTGACATTAAAGAACGCCTTATTGAGATTTTCAAAAATGAAAAAGTTGTTTATGAAGATAAGGGGCTTGATATTTTAATTAAGCTAGCAGATGGTGGCGTAAGAGATGCTCTTTCGATGCTTGAACAAGTGCTCGCCTATAGTGGTAACTCTTTAAAAGAAAGTGCCGTCTTAGAAATATTCGCACTCACTAACACTGAAGAAAAAATCAAACTTTTAAACGCACTTGTGACTAATGATATTAAAGGCGTCTTAGATAAAACTAATGATTTTATTAATAACGGTGTCGATATTAAACGCCTTACAACTGATTTACTCGTTGTTTTAAAAGACTTACTCGTCTTTATTAAAACTAGCGATAAAAGTTTGCTCCTTATTTTAAATGAACAAGAGGCAAGTGAACTAGCAGAATTATATACGTTAGGCTTTATTAACAAGATGATTGATATTTTAGTGAAGACGCAAACCGAATATAAGTTTAGTAGTGATATTAGAAGTCTTTTTGAACTCTCACTCTTACAAATTGCAACAATCAACGATACCGATGAGCAAGTTAAAAGAGTCGTTGTCGAACCTTCTTCTCCAAAATGGACGAGGCCGCCTCTAGGTGTAAAATCTGCTACTTCGCCAGTTAAGGCGCCTATCTTAAGAAAAGCACTCCCAGAAAAAGAAGAAACTAAAGAACTACCACCCTTTATGGTTGAGGACCACTCCCCTGAAGACACCAAGCCACTTGTTGATAACAGCCAAAAACTTCAAAGCGTGTTAAAAGAGAAAGAACAAAAAGAATTAGAAATCGCTAGTGCTAGCGAAAAAATCCCGTTCTTCCTTGAAGGAACCGCGTTTACAATAGCAGAAGAAACACTCATTAAAGCTGCCGCTCTTGGTGATAAGGACGAACGACAAAAAATTACTAAAGATATATGGCCACAACTTGATCCTCTCGTATTTGATTTTAGTATTAGTGATTATGCTTCTTTACTTAGTGAAGGTGTTCCCTATATCGTAATGGATCAACTTCTTGTTCTCGTCTATGACTTTAAGCAAAAAGCAGCGCTCGTGAACTTAAAGGAAAACCAAGAAGGACTTGCCGGGTTAATCGAGCGGTTAACGAGTAAAAAACTTATTGTTTACGCTCTTAACCGTAAAGAGCAAGAAAAGTTCCAAAAGAAGTTTGCTAACTTATATCAACTTAACCGTTTACCTAAAGATAAAAACATTATTAAAGATTTAGAAGGAGTATTATAATATGCAAAACATGCAAGCCCTATTAAAACAAGCCAACAAAATGAAGGCCCAATTACAAAAAGAAATGAATAAGCTCGCCGAGCAAGAATTTAGTGTCACCAAAGGTGGCGGCATTAAAGTTGCGATGCTTGGTAGCCGTGAGTTAGTTGAAGTAACAATTGAAGATGACTTATTTGAAAAGGAAAACAAGGAAATGGTCGAAACAATGATCATCCTTGCCGTTAATGAGTTACTCGAAACAATTGCAACACAAGAAGAAAAAATTAATAACGACATAACCGGTGGGTCACAAGGACTGTTTTAATGGAAAAATTAAAAACACTCGAACTTTTAATTGATTATTTAAAACGCTTACCAAGCGTTGGCACGAAAAGTGCTGAACGTATGGCGTATGCAATTTTAAATATGGATTTAGATATCGTTGAAGGATTCGCTGATGCTTTAGTCAAAACAAAAACTAGCGTTCATAGCTGCCCCACATGCGGACTTTACACCGAACAAGACTTATGTACTATATGTAAAGATAAAAACCGCAGTAGTGAAACAGTCATTGTTGTTTCTAATCCTAAAGATATTTCCGGCTTTGAACGAATTGATGACTTTAGAGGTCGCTATCATGTGCTAGGCGGCCTACTTAGTGCAACTAGTAACGTTAATCCTGAAGATTTAAAAATTAATGAACTAATTAAACGAATTCAAAGTGAAAATATTAAAGAAATTATTATTGCGACAAATCCAACGATTGAAGGCGAAATTACCGCACTTTATTTAGCGCGGCAACTTGGTGACCAAGCCGTTAAAGTAAGCCGTATTGCTTATGGTCTTCCGATGGGTGGACAAGTTGACTACATTGATAGTCTTACATTATTTAAAGCACTCGAAAATAGACGAGAAATCAAGTAAGGAGAAAGTTATGTTTATTACACTTGAAGGGCCGGAGGGCAGCGGCAAAACTAGCGCCGCGAAACGCATTGTTAGTGAATTAGAAAACTTAGGTTATAAAGTTCTTTTTACGCGTGAACCTGGCGGTACGCCTATTGCCGAGCAAATTCGTAATGTGATTCTTGATAAAGCCAATACAAAACTTGATGCTCGCGCCGAAGCACTTCTATACGCGGCCAGTCGCCGTCAACATTTAGTGGAAAAAGTTTTACCGGCACTTAACGAAGGTAAAGTCGTCATTTGTGACCGATATATTGATTCTAGTCTTGCCTACCAAGGTGGGGCGCGCGGATTAGGCATTGATGAAGTATTAAACATTAATATGTTTGCAACCGAAAATAAGTTTCCGGATTTAACGCTTTTATTTGATATTGATCCGCGTCTTGGTCTAGAACGTATTAATAAAAATAAAAACCGCGAAGTTAATCGTCTTGATTTAGAAAAACTTGAATTCCATAACAAGGTGAGACAAACATTTTTAGAATTATCCAAAACATATGCCAAACGCTATGTTGTCATTGATGCAAGTAAAAGTGAAGATGAGGTTGGCAAGGCTTCGCTTGCCGCAATCTTAAAAAAACTAAAATAAATGAAGATTAATGATTACTTAATAAAATATCAACTTCCGCTTTATCAAACTTTTGTTAATGCCTTAAAAACAGGTAATTTAGTGCATGCTTATTTACTTAACGGTGAACCAGGCACACCATTAAAAGAGGTTGCCATGTTTTTATCTGCCTCAATAGTATGTGAAGCACCTAATCCTCTCGCGTGTGAAACTTGTCTTCAATGTCGCCGTATTTGTGACGGTAGTTATGTCGACTTCTACATCTTTGATGGGGACGAAGGGACGATTAAAAAAGATAGTATCGTTGACTTAGAAACGGCCTTTAGTCAAACAAGTATCGAAAAAGCCGGGAAGTTAATTTATATTATTCATAAAGTTGAAAAGATGACGGATAGTGCACTTAATTCACTCCTAAAGTTTTTAGAAGAGCCTAACCCTAATGTCTTTGCTTTTCTAACAACCGAGAATGAAGCCCGCGTCCTCCCGACCATTCTTAGCCGCGTCCAAAAATTGCCGCTTAAACTAATTGCCCGCGACACTCTCATTCGCGAAGCGGTCGCTCTTGGTGTTAAACTTGATGATGCTGAACTACTCGCTCTTAAGTATAATTTAGCAGATACAATCAAATTGATGGTAAGTGATGAAAGTTATCTTAATATCAAAGACACTGCTCTTCTTGTCTTAAATGATTTAGCCTACGCCCCGCATGAGGGGGTACTTAGTTCAATGAAAACTGCTAATACAAACATTAAGACACGCGACGAGACTAAATTTTATTTACAAATCTTACTAGCCTTTTTCCAAGATATAGTAAACTATAACTTACAAGGGCGCTTGCTTCTACCGACACTAGATGAAATAACCGCTAAACTTAGCCGAATAATTACGCACCCCTTACCGGGAATTAAAGTAATTATTGAAGCTATTACAAGAATAGAAAACAACGTGAACATTAGTTTACTACTTGATCACGTGATGATAAATATCGCAAGGGAGTGTATTCATGGAAAATAATACAACTAATTTAGACACAACTAATCGTAACGAATACTTTGTCAGTATCGTCTTTAATAACGGACCAAAAGGTTATTTTTTCTCTTGTCCTAATACTGACCTTGCATTAAATGATTACGTTATCGTGGAAACCATTCAAGGCATTGAAATTGGTCAAGTCGCAAGTGAAATTCGGCCTCTTAATGAGTTTTCTTCTTCACTAGAGTTAAAGCCTATTATGCGTAAAGCTGATAAAGATGATGTAAGACGTCACTTACAAAATATTGAAGACGCTAAAAGCGCGCATGTTTTCTGCCAAGAACAAATACGCTCACTAGGTTTAGAAATGGTGCTTTTAAGTACTGAATTTAATCTTGATAGAAGTAAAGCACTATTCGTTTATTATGCGGAAAACCGTGTTGATTTCCGTGATTTATTAAAAACACTAGCCTCCGAATTACACATGCGTGTTGAACTCAAACAAATTGGTAGCCGTGATAAGGCAAAAATCGTCGGCGGAATTGGCATATGTGGCTTCCCCTTATGCTGTTCAACCTTCTTAAATGAATTTGACGGCATTAGTATTAGCCGCGCTAAAAACCAAATGCTGGCCTTAAATATTCCTAAACTATCCGGACACTGTGGCAAACTCATTTGCTGTTTAAAATATGAAGATGATTATTACACGGAAGCTAAACAAGACTTCCCCCGCATTAATTCACGCTACACAAATGACAACCAAAAAACTTACTACAAAATTAAATCATTTAACGTCATTAACCGCACGATTCATCTTGAAGGAAATAACGAACACATTAACTTGTCACTCGATGACTTTAATAAAACGTGGAAACGTTACAATGAAGTTAAATAAATCTTTTACCAAAACACCCTTTTATCTTGTGGCCACGCCAATTGGCAATTTAAGTGAAATTAGCCCGCGTGTTGTCGAAACGCTAAATAGTGTCGACTTTATTGCCTGTGAAGATAGCCGCGTAACAAGAATACTTCTTTCCCATTTAAATATTTCAAAAACACTTATTAGCCTCCATCAATTTAATGAAGAAGCAAAAAGTGGCGAAATTATTGAACGCTTAGCAAGTGGCCAAAAAGGCGCTTATGTTTCAGATGCTGGCTACCCGCTTATTAGTGATCCAGGTAGTCGCCTTGTGAAGAGTCTACTTGAAAATGAAGTATTCGTTTCAGTTATTAATGGACCTAGTGCCTTATTACCCGCGCTTGTTGGTTCTGGCCTTCCTAGTGACCACTTCTATTTTCATGGCTTTCTTGATTTAAAGACGAAAAAAACTGAATTAGAATATTTAAAAGCCAAAAAAGAAACACTGATATTTTATGAAGCTCCACATCGAATTGAAAAAACAATTAAATTTTTATATGAACTCCTTGGCCCACGTGAAGCGAGTCTTGTTCGTGAGATAACAAAAATTCACGAAGAATACATATATGGAACATTAGAAGAGTTGATGACCCTAGATTATGAAAAAATTAAGGGTGAAATTGTCCTCGTTATAAAGGGTAATGAAGTCATTATTGAAACTAGTGAAGACGATGCACTTCTTCACGTTGAAAAACTCACCAAAGAAGGTTATAAAACGAAAGAAGCAATTAAGATTGTCAGCCTCTTATTTAATACAAATAAGAATAAACTCTACGAACTATATCTCAAAAACAACATATAAAAAGCACACTAAATCTAGTGTGCTTTTTTAGATGAAAAATAATGAATTAAAAACAATCCCCTTCAAATTTGCGAAGTTTACTTAAAACAAGATCTAGTGTGTGGTTATCGACTGCAAGTGAGAAACGAACATGATTATCAAATAGTGGCCCAAAGCCAATGCCTGGCGTCACAACGATGCCTGTTTCTTTGATTAAGAGTTCAGCAAAGTCTAAGCTAGTTAAATTAGACCTTGATATATCCACAAAATAAAAGAAGCCAGCTTCAGGTTTAACTCCCTTCATAATTTTTGATTTTTTTAAAAAGTTATCAAGTTTATTCACTCTTGCTTCTAGTTCTGGTAAGTATAAGTCTAAATGCGTTGTCGCATTTTCATAAATCGAACATACGCCTTTTTGCACAAATGAATTCACATTTGTGTGGATGTTTTGCTGCAATTTCAGCATCTTTTCTAAAACTAACTTAGGAGCAACAACATAACCAATACGCCAGCCGGTTAAACAATAAGATTTGCTATATCCATTCGCATATATTACTAAGTCATCGACACCTCTCCCAACAAAGCTATAAAAGTGATGATTTTTATAAAGTAATTTGTCATAAATTTCGTCTGTTAAAATGAAGCTATTAAACTTACGGGCGAAGCTTATAATTTGTTCGATTTCTTGTTCGGTAATAATTTTGCCTGTTGGATTATTAGGGGAGTTCATAATAATACATTTCGTTTTTGGGGTAAACGCTTTTTCAAGGGCGATTAAGTCAATGTTATTATTTTTATCAAGTGGGACATCAATAATGTCAGCATCTGGTTCGGCAATTTTAATAAGCGGAGGATAGCTAACATAATAAGGGCTTATGATAATAACTTCATCCCCTGGTTCTAATATTGCTGATAAAGCTAAATGAAGGCCAGCTTTAACGCCAGGCGTGACAATGACGTCGCTAGCAGCATAATGAGTCTTATATGTGTTATTAATATCTTGAGCAATATAATTTCTTAGTTCAATTAAGCCTTGGCTATTAGAGTAATGAGTATAGCCGTCTTTTAAGGCTTTAATCGTTGCCTCTTCAATAAATTTTGGTGTGGAAAAATTAGGTTCTCCAACCGCCATTGAGATAATGTCTTTTCCTTGGCTTGCTAAATCTTTCGCAATTTGGCCAAATTTTAAAGTGAGTGACTCACCAATTTCCTTACTAAATTTCATAATTTTTGTCTCCTCTATATAACTATCATTATTATTATCTTATCATCAAAAGACGATTTATTAATGTTTATTATCGAAAAGAGCATATGAGAAAGTTGCTTTTAAGGCTAATCAGCAATAGTGAACTTATCTTTGTTAACTTGTGAGTGTTATTACTTGTTTACGGGCAAGTAAATGAGGATAAATGTGCAATTTAAGGCCTAATAAGGTAATATATAACATAGCAGATATCGTATAAGGAGGAATAACATGAAAAAATTCCATCTCACTGACAACTATGTTTTGATCAATTTTGACGCCTCTAAACTTGATTCAACAACGGGGATTCTTGCTTCTAAAAACTTTAAGCAAGTGTTTAAGCAATTTGTTAAAGTGTTAAAGAGCGAAAAACATATTATTTTAGAATCATTTTATGGAATTTCTGTTAATGATGTTATTGATGCTTATAAGTTACTGATGATTTATGACTTTGAACAAATAACAAAAATTAATCCTCGATTGATAAAATTAGGAAAGATTAGAAACAAGCTTTTCGAATTCACTAATCTATTTTATGACTACTGGCGGAAGCTTGAAAGATTTGGCATCATGCAGTCTTCTTCGCTTTACAGTCAAAGCGCTAAGGTGCCTGATCTTATTAGTTACGCTGATACTTTTAACGAGAAGGTTTTAGGTATATATAGAACGATTACCCAAGCAATTCAGGGCTATCCTTATCTTGTCTACCGCCAATTACCCGCTGGTGTTAATGCTAGTTTACTATATGCACTTCATACTTATCCTATTGGTCCTGACTATAATATTCTTCAACACGTTCCCTTTGTAACAACACTTTTATCACGCCCGCCTTTTATTGTGTATACAAAAAGTAATACGCGGACTGGCTTATTTAAAGAGATTTATCATAACCCGCTTAAAGACTTAAGTATTGATAAACAACATTATTATGTCTTTCCTATTAAAGTTGGCAAACTTTTAGCTTTCACATATATTCATCGTGATTTTATTCATCACGGTGTGGGTCTTTCTAACCTATTTGAATTTGCCTCAATTGAAGAATGTAAAAACAAGAAGCCTGACATTATTTATGTATACGGCATCCGCGAAGATGAATTTGATTGCACATATTTCCATGATAACCATGAAGATGTATATGTAGGATTTGTTTCCCGTTTAGATAAAAATGATTATTTTGGTTACTTAAAGAAAATGTTATTAACACTTCATAACGTCGCAATGATTGATAAAGGTAATCTTCCAGTTCACGGAGCGATGGTCGCGATTACTTTAAAAAACAACAAACAAAAAAATGTTGTCATTATCGGTGATAGTGGCGCAGGTAAATCAGAAACACTTGAAGCCCTACGCATGATAGGTCATGACTATATTAAGGATATGAAAATTATTTTTGACGATATGGGCACGTTTAGTGAAATTGATAATAAAATAGTAGCTTCAGGTACTGAATTAGGTGCCTTTGTCCGACTTGATGACTTAGACGCTGGTTATGCTTATAAAGAAATAGACCGCGCGATCTTCCTTAACCCTGATAAAGTTAATGCGCGGGTCATCTTACCTGTCAGTAGTTATGACTACATTAGTCAAAATCATC
>Ga0265295_1007306_pt1 | contig 12822 bp, 11 predicted proteins | sample Munlansysbiofilm_FD_192503 | JGI IMG/M metagenome (GOLD analysis project Ga0265295, IMG submission 192503) | Leachate microbial communities from a municipal landfill in Southern Ontario, Canada - Methane capture system biofilm | ecosystem: Engineered > Solid waste > Landfill > Unclassified ... | reverse complement strand
GCGAGATGTTCGTTAAGGGTAGGTTCCTGTGTGACTATTTCGCAGAGATAGCCATGCAAGGTCAAAGAGAATGTTTTGTATCGGTGCTCAACGCTGAGCAGGAATCTCAGAACTTTGATCTCAGTTTCCAGTTCTTCCAAGATCTCCCTGACAATGGCATCTTCTCCGCACTCGCCCGGTTCCAGCTTCCCACCAGGGAATTCCCATTTCCTGGCCAGTTCACCACCTTCCCCACGCTGGGCAGCAAATACCTTGTTGTCTCGTATGATAACCGCTGCCGCAACCTCAATATGTTTCATTTCCGTTCCCTCTGAGAGTATCTTAGCAGCAGATCAGACGATGATCCAGGAGAAATATGATCTTTTTCAAAAGAGACCCTTTAGTCCCTAGAAAGGGATCTAATGTTACTCATTGCTAGGATTTTTCGCACATTGCCAAGATTTTTATCAAAAATAATCCCAATTTAACAATGATTTGCAACTACCAAGTGGAGCCCGATTGACATTATAGGTTGCTCATGATAGTATGCAGTTGCTTTAGTTTTTTGAGTTGCAGCTAGTCCGTTTTCCTATCTTAGTATGTATGCATTCTTTACTGAATCCTCCAGCAGACAGGCTAAAAGTTCGAGACTGCGCCAAATAGGGCAATATTATGAATGCAGGCAAAGCCTGTAAAGGATGCTTTTAATGGCAAAGAAAATTTACGTTGGTAACATGAGTTACAACACCTCCGAAGAAGAGCTTCGGGACCTGTTCGCACAGTACGGTAACGTACTGTCTGCTAATATCATCATTGACCGCGAGACTCGTCGCCCTAAGGGCTTTGGTTTCGTAGAGATGGAAGAGGATTCTGCTGCAGAAGCCGCTATCTCACAGCTCGACGGTAAGGAAATCGATGGCCGTAACCTCCGCGTTAACGAAGCTATCGCCAAACCCCGCCCGTCTTACAACAATAACCGCTACTAGTCCTCGGACGACCTAGCAAAGAGGGAACCTGCAAAGGTTCCCTTTTTTGTGCCCCTGTCTCATCTCCATTGCATCAAGGCTTCATTCAAGCTTGTCTCTACCCTTTCTATCGGGTTTGAAAAAGAACAGAGACCATGACCAGGAAGCATGACATCAAACTCAAGCTTTGCCATCTTGAGCAGAGATCGGATATACACCTGTTTGTCAAAATCTATCGATCCATCCCATCCAAAGTGCCCGTATCCCAAAGTTCCAATGACATCACCTGAGAATAACACCCGCTTCCCATTCCATGTAATCATGTAGGCAGTACACCCTTGGGTATGCCCTGGTAGGTGAATAACCTCTATGGAAAGACCGTGAATGGACAGATGATCTCCATCTTCTACTATCTGATCTACTCTGAAAGGTTTGAATTTCTTGTGGTACAGATAACCACAGCACCGCTCATCTCCTCGAGAAACTGCATCAGCAACCTCTATATGTGCTGTGAGTGAGACTCCTCTTTTTGAAAGTATGGATCCTGCATTGGCATGGTCGTAGTGGGCATGAGTAAGCAGACAGGTGGTTATTGCTTTGGGATCAAGTCCCCAATAGAGCATGTTTTGCTCTATTTCCCCAAAGTTCTCTCCATTGCCACAGTCTATGAGAACAAGGTGTTCCTTGATTTTTAGGGCATAGACATTGCTATCATCAAAAGGACCTGCTACCTGGTTTGCAGTTAAACCCGACAGGCTTCCCCCAACTTGATACAGACCCGGAAGTAACTGCATATACTCCTCCTACCAATAAAGCGATTCAAGATAGATGCAGAGCCAATGATAGATTGGAAGATGGAGCTCCTGTACTTTGAAGGTCTCCTTCTCAGGGACCCTGATGCACACATCACACATATCCTTAAGGAGGCCCCCTCCCTCGCCTGTCATTCCCAACACCTTCAGACCCTTGGCTTTTGCTACGATAGCGGCATACAGGACGTTCTTGGCATTCCCAGAGGTTGATAGACCCCAGAAGACATCACCAGAAACACCATACCCACTGACCTGCTGTGCATACGAGATGGCGCTATCCACATCATTTCCAAAAGCAGTAGAAAGAGCAGTATGTGCAGAGAGACAGATAGCAGGAATACTCCCTTCCAATGAAGTGGCAAGCATCGCTCCCTTTACAGGATCAATCTTCTTGAGAGATTCTTGAAGATCTTTATCTATGGGACGCTCCCTGACAAATCTTTTCATGAGCTCCCCAACTATATGGTCAGCATCGGCAGCACTGCCACCATTACCACAAACAAGGATTGTACCTTTGCTTGAAACACTCTGTGCCAAAAGGTCAGCCGCTCCAGTGAGTTGATCATGTATGCTGGAAAGTTGCGGATATCTCTCTAGCAACTCTTGTAAACCTGTTTTCATATTTGTTTTCCTTCTTGCTCATATCGATTCATGGCAATTCCCAGTGCGGCCATGTCTCCTAGAGAGTCACCCAATCCCGATGTATGCACTGTACACACTTGGGCCGTCTGAGAAAGAGCCTCTTTGTTTATTTCCTCTTCCATCATGGCTCTGAACAGAGCCTCACTTCGGCTAAAGATACTGCCAATGACTATGCACTCTGGATTAAGCAGATCAATAAGCAGGGCAAGCCCCTGCCCCAAAGTCCTGGCACTTATCTCAATAACAGAGAGAGCTGTCTCATCACCCTTTTCTGCCAAAATACAAATATCTTTGGCTGAAAGCTTTTTTCCCGTATTCTCCCTATAGAGGGCACTGATCCCAGAACCACTGCAAAAACTCTCCCAAGAGCCTCTCTTGCCATAACAGAAGGGACCATCATCCTTCATGCGCCAATGCCCGATCTCTCCAGCCAATCCCCCATTACCACAATAAAGCCGCCCGTCGAGGATGAGACCGGCTCCCAAGCCGGTTCCGAAGGTAAGAAAAATCATCGAACTACAGCCCTTCCCACTTCCCCAAAGCCATTCGGCCAAGGCACAGGCATTTGCATCATTTTCCAAATAGGTGGGAATATTTGTCCTCTGTTGGAACAACATTACCACAGGAATATCATCCCATAAAGGAAGGTTTGGAGGTGATTGGATTATTCCCTTCTCACTATCAAGGGGGCCTCCACAGCTTATTCCTATGGCTTGTACCTTGTGCTTATCAATGTCATGAAGCAATTGGTCGATTGCATCATAACATTCGGCTAGGACATCCTGAGGGTATTTCTTTGTAGCAAATTGTATCTTACTGAGGATTGTTCCCTCTGCATTACCTAGGGAGACCGAAGTGGTAGTCCCCCCGATATCAACACCTATAAAGAGAATCTCTGCCATACCTACCCCTTCACGGAACCTGAAAGCAGTCCTTGGATGAAGTATTTTCCGAGGAAAATATACACAAACAAGGTTGGAAGCGCTGCAATGAGGGCACCTGCCATCTGTACGTTCCATTCGATTACCTGTGTTCCTGCAAGGTTCTGCAGTGCAACGGTAATAGGTTGAATGGAAGGTCTTTGTGTAAGGACAACAGCGAAGAGGAAATCATTCCAAACACTGGTAAACTGCCAAATGAGCACAACTACCATGGTAGGAAGAGAGATGGGAATCACTATTTTAGTAAATACTCCCCAAAGCCGGAGTCCGTCGATCATTCCGGCCTCAACCAATTCATCAGGAATCTTGGCATAATAGTTGCGGAACATAAGCGAGGAGATGGGAAGACCATATACAATGTGGGTCACTATCAGCCCACTGAGTTTGCCATAGAGCTGGATGGCGTTCATGCTCCTCACCAAAGGGATGAGGATACTCTGGTATGGGATAAACATCCCAAAGACAACCAAGGCAAACAGGACATTTGAGAACCGGAATTTCACCTTAGCAAAGATAAATCCCAGAACAGATCCAAACACTATGGAGAAGATACAGACAGGAATGACAAGAAGAAAACTGTTCTTCATATTTTGTGAAAGCTTGGAGAAAGCCTCAATGAACCCTTCGAGACTTGGGTTTTGTGCAGGGAGCCACATCTCACTAATTCGCACCTCACTGAAGGGCTTAAGGCTATTGTTCACTACGATGTAGAGAGGGAATAGAAAACAAAGCACCGCAAATATTGCTAATGCATATTTAATAATCTTACTTATGGTTCCAGTTTTCATTAATCCTCCCCCTTAAACGTCAAGTACAGGTACGGGACAATCACCACAGCAACAAGGATAAGCATCATAATGGAGATAGCTGCACCTTCAGCATAATGATTACCCCTAAAGGTTGTTTCAAACATAAAGAGACCAGGAAAGTCTGTGACAAAAGCAGGCCCTTTGCCTGTCATGGCGTACGCCAAGTCAAAAATCTTCAATGATACGTGACCGAGGACGATCATCGCAGAGAAGGTAATCGGTTTTATGATGGGAAGAATTATTTTCCTAATTATCGCGAATTCCCCTGCGCCATCGATTTGTGCAGATTCTATCAGCTGGTCAGGAATTCCTCGAAGACCAGCAAGAAACATTGCCATCGTATAGCCCATATATTGCCAAGTGGCTGCTATTATCAAGGCTATAAGAGCGACATTGAATCCCCCTATACTATGCGTTGAGGTAAACCACCCAAACTCAGCCTTGAATCCTATCATGCGCAACAGGGAGTTCAAACCTACCTCTGGACTAAAAATCCAACGCCACAACACACCGGTGACAACAAATGATAGAGAGAGGGGAAACAGGTAGATGGTTCGAAGAAATGACTCGCCCTTAAGTTTAGAATAGAGCAGGTAACTAAGAAAAAACCCACCAATGATACAGATAGCAATAAAAAACAGGGTAAAGAAAAAGGTGTTTCGCAGATCGGTTTGGAACCTCTGTGAAGCGAAAAGTAACTTATAGTTATTCAACCCTACCCAGGTCATATTGGGTAAAATCCCATTCCAGTCTGTAAAAGAGACCCTCAAGGACCAAATGATAAACCCATATATAAAGAGAAACAACAAAGCCAGCAGAGGAAATAGTATCATCACCGCCAGACGGACATCTTTTTTAGGACAGTACATAGCACCTCTTTTTCTTTGGAGATCAGTGGTTGCGGAAATCCGCAACCACTGTATTCGATGAAGAAATAGATACCCTAGTTCTTGGGGGCATATCTATCGGATGCAGCCTGGAACTCCCTCATGGCCTTATCCACATTCAAATCTGTTGTGAACACACTCATGATGTCGTTAATCCTCGTAAGCCATGGCTCTGAAATAGCAGCACCGTGTGCAACACTTGGCACAATAGCGTTGGAAGCAAAGTCATCCATAGCAGCATTAAGGTACGCATCATACTTAGATCTGTCACCATCTATTCTGGATGGAATAGATCCCTTTACAGGGTTAAAAGCATCCTGGCCTTCCTTCGATGCACAAAGTGCCAACCACTTGATTACATTGTCACGGTTGGGTGCATTTTTCGCAAGTCCGAAAGAGTCGGAGAGCATGATAAAGTTGCCTTTAGTTCCTGGTGAAGGGGCCCAATCCCAATCAGTGCCCTGCTTGAAGCCCTGGGAGTAGTAGTATCCAGCGGCCCAGTCTCCCATGATATTCATGGCAGCCTTACCTTCGGCTACATACCCGGCAGCATCCATGTTAGCAAGAGCTGCGTGGTCGCGGTTGGTGTAGGCCATCATCTTGGCATAGTCGGACAATCCCTTTCTTACCTGGGGATCATTCCAGGAGACCTTGCCATCCCAAAGGGCACGATACTTATCAGGTCCAGTATTAGCGAGAATTACACTCTCCAAAAGGTGGGTTGCGGCCCAGCTCTCATTATCCCCAAGGGCAAGGGCAGGAATGCCATTAGCCTTGAATACATCGGCTACCTTGAAGAACTCATCCATGGTATTGGGAACTGCAAGATTATACTTCTTGAACAGTTTCGGACTATACCACATTACGTTCGAGCGGTGGACGTTAACAGGGATGCTGTAGACCTCTCCCTTGTAGGAAATGATGTCAATGACATCGGCGGGAAACTTGTCCATCCATCCGTTATCCTCAAGGATAAACGTAACTGGTTCCATAAAGTCTGCTACAACCCAAGTATCGATCAATTCATGACCTGCGTGCACCTGGAATGCATCAGGGGGGTTTCCACCCTGCATTCTGGTTGCCAATACGGCCTTAGCATTGGTTCCGGCACCACCGGCGACTGTAGCGTTGATAATTTCAATACCTGGATATTTCTTGTTGAACACATCCACCATTGCCTGTAGCCCATCGGCCTCACCACCAGCTGTCCACCAGCTAAAGATTTCAAGCGAATTACTCTTCGGCTTCGGTTCAGCTGCTCCTTGTGCGAACACCATGGTTGTTGCGGTGAGAAACACCAAAACAGCAATCAAAAAACTTTTTCTCATAGTACAACTCCTTTGTTATATATAACTTCTACGAAGTCATTTTACTCTAACCAATATCTTCTCCATCCTATCGAGGCTCAATACAGCAGCTCGGATAGTATGGTAGTTAACCTTCCACGAGTGGCTCATGTGGGTCCAAACAGGCTCTCCATCACGTTTGAGCAGAGCAAGCCATTCACCAACCTCATGGTTGATCATCTTGTCGAATACGAACCGATGGACATTCTCGTAGACCTCAAGGTATTTCTCATCTCCAAAAGCGAGGTATGCATCAAGCATCCCGATAAGGAACTCAGCCTGTTGCCAAAATTCCTTGCCATCATCATAGACCTGCTTCCCGTCAATGGAGCCTTCCACATACACCCCGCCATACGTATAATCCACCCCATGAGAAACAGCATGAGAGAGCAACTTTTCAAACATTGGGTTGTATGCATCAGCTTTTTTGTTCAGAATCCGTAGGGCATCACTGAGCAACCAGAAAAACTCAACATTGTGCCCATAGGAGGTATTATCCAAGGCATTGCTCTTCTGGTTCTCACCTTCTACAAACCGATCCCATCCCCAGATGATGTCGAACTTGATCTGAGGGGCGACACTCCAGTCATAATAGAACTGAGGAATGCCTGTCTTATGCACAGGGTGTAGGATTTTCGTCGTTATGAGATGGATAATCTCTTCAAGCTTACGTCGATGGATATCCTCGCCACTACAAGCGTACAAGGCTGTAAAGGCCTCCATTAGGTGCATATGGACATCCAAGGTCTTACGGTCCCCTCCACCGCTTCCTCCTTCGCAGAGCTTCCAATCTCGATCAAACATCTCCCAGTATCCACCATGGGAGGTTTCAGCAGCGTATTTCTGCAACAGGTCAAAACATTTCTTGGCGTATTCGAGCCCTATTGGGTCATCAAAAGCCATGGTGTAGGTAGAGAGGGCATAGATGGAAAAGCTCAGTCCATAGGCAATCTTTTTGTCTATGAGCACCTCATTCTTCCGATTGAAAAGCCAGTAGAATCCCCCATATACAGGATCCCAATACCGGTCTATGGCAAAGCGTACTCCCTTTTCAGCAAGGAGTTTACACTGACCATCCTTGTCATGACCATGACTAGCTGCCACCGATAGCGAATAGATGGTGCGCATGTGAGCAAGCAAGGATTTTTCATCAACCAGGGAATCTTTGCCCTGGGCATCCCACTGCGTAAGATACCCGCCCCACTTCTCGTCCCAACAACGGGAGACCCAAAACGGCAACAGTTCTTCTCTGAGATGGTGCTCCATCTCCTGTTTCCATGCCAAAACCTGACTCTTAACCATGTATTCAGCTCCTTTTCTCCAGTTCGTTATACAGGCAAACCAAAAAGTCCCGATTATCCGCACAGGTATATGAGACAGGACATCCCATACGGTTGAAGGTTTTCATGAACCTCAGGTAATAGGCGGGATTGTCCATGGGAGGCTCGCCCTTGCTCCAGTCCCAGCTCTCTTGTTGCAGATCGACAACATTGATCTGACAGTTGGTGATGGCATTCCCTTGTGGCAGTGAAACATTCCTTGCCATAGAAAGGGCTTTTTCAAAGATCATCGGAGACATGACGGCAGATCCTATGGAAAGGTAGACCCCACCTTCAAGGTTGGAGACACTGTCCACAAACGAGAGGAAGTCCCTCTCGGCAGTCCTGCCAACCACGGCTCCCCTATTTGCCTTATGGGTGTAGATAATGTCATGGCCAAACATCGGATGGCTGGTAAAGGGGACCCCTTCTACAAACGCGATGGATTGCGCACTGTATTCTGCATAGGAATGCGGTACAGCAAGAAAACCCGAGGGAATATCCAAGGAGGTAATCAATTCCAGAAGATCGGCAGCACTTGCACGGGTGGATAGGCTCACCCCCTCCCCTCCATTCTCCACTAGTGAGAGCAACTCCTTTCGAGGAGGAATGTTCAGTCCTCCTCTTTGTATGAAGGCCCCTAGGGAAGAGCCATAGCCAAGGCCTTCATAGGATCCGACTGCGAGGGCAAGGTTTATGTACAGGCCGGTCTCTTCCCATGTCCCGAACATCCCTTTCGCTACATTAGAGCGGACATCCTCACTACTTGCCCCCTGGAAAGCAAACTCCCAGTCATGTATTACACCAGCACCATTGGTAGCAAGGTGATTTATCCATCCTTTTTTTGCCATCATGCCAAGCAACCTGCCTGCACCGTTCTTGATGGTGTGGGCCCCAAAAGCGCATATGACAGAGGCTTGCCTCTTGTTTGCCTCGAGTATCTGCTGAGCTATGAACGAAGCCTTCTGTTGCAGATTTACTGTGATGGTCCCTGTATAGGTGTGACTCTCAATGGAGGCTTCTCGAATCGTAACCTTGTTCTCCCTCTCTGATAGGGGGAAATAGGTCATTTTTTGACGGTCAAATTGACACTTCATGTCTTTGCCTCCCATCCAAGCAGTAAGGAGAGCTCGTCGCTCCAGGAAAAATCGGGTATGAGCAGGTCAGCTCCACCGAGGACCAACCTTTGGCGTTTAGCCATATTTGAGCCATACCTGCGTACCTCATCACTGAGGACTCCAACAGCGAGCAGTCCATGCTTCCTAGCCTCACGCATTTCCACAGGCCCATCACCGAAGACCACACAATCCTTGACAGAGATTGCTGGGGAAGCTTCAATATCAGCGATGATGCCCTTGATGACCAGTTGCTTGGGATCGTTATGTACATCCCCGACAGAACCGAAAATTCTGCCCTCAAACAGGTCTGCATATCCGAGCAAATCAGCTTCCCTCTTCACATCCTCCACATCGGTACCGCTTGCAAGATAGAGCTTGGTCCCCTGTGCATGCAGCAGCTTCAGGAAGGGAACAATACCCTTGAGAGTGACATCCTCAGCCTTCAGGCGACCAGTTTCAAGAAGCTGCACCTTATGGGCGACCATCTTCAAAAGCTTCTCGTTGTATATGGCCTTGTATTGTGCGGGAGACAGGACATCTTCGGCTTTGGCATATCCACTCTTGGCAACCAGATCTGAGAGATAATGCATCTGTACAATGGTCTGAATTCCTGTGGTCCTGTCGATGAAGGTCTTTGCTGTCTCCCTGATGGAAGCAAGTGCTGCAGCGTCCAGGCTGGTATAGGCATCCGAGGCGATACATGAGACCATGACCTCCTCCATGACAGCCTCCCACCCTTCCCTCAGGGTTGAGATGGTGCCATCATGATCGAATATGGCAACTTTGGGGAAAGAAGCTCTTTTCTTTTGTTTTGTAAGTATTTCTATGGGGGTATCATTCCAATAGGAGGCAAGCCGGGTATCCCTGGCCGTAGTGGAGTTATAGCGCAAGTTGGTATCCTCAGCCAAAGCAAGCACCTCTTCCCTGCTTGGATGGCCGGTCTCATAGAGTTTCTGCAGGGCTACTGCTGCACAGAGATTTCCGACATAAGCGGCATCTACAAGAGTTGCCCCATTGGCGCTTGCTACAGCAAGACCGGCAAAAAAGGCGTCACCTGCCCCCACTATGTCTATCTCTCCTGTTATGTGTATCCCTTCAAGAGCTGTAATGGCTTTCCCATCGTGTACGACTGCCCCATCTTCACCTAACGTCATGACAACAGGCTTGTTCCAATGGTTGCTCAGCCAGGTAATCAGAGATGTATGACCGGAGGCCTGCTTGCCTGTATGGTGGAAAAACAGAGAAGCGCCTTCCTTATCATTGAGCTTATGGATTGTGGATGGGTAGGCATCGTTGAGTTTCCTGCAATCGGCGAACCAGAGTACCTTGTCCTGATGCTTCTCTATCAGGAGATTGAACCTATGGTGAAACGCCTTGGAGTGCAGCCCCTGAGGAACTTGCTCATTAATCAGCACAGCATCATAGCTATCTAACTTTCTCTCAAGGATTGAAAGTAAATCGGCAATATTGTTTGCACTGGGAACATTGAAATTTCCGCTGTCAAACCGGGGGAGCTCTGATCCTTTTTCATAGATTTTATGGTAGACATGAGTTGCCCACCCTTCTTTTTGCCGCAACACACCTTCGGTTCCGATTCCACTTTCTTGCAACATGTCTAAAACCATGGAACCAAAGCCATCAGAGCCGACAAGGCCATAGATATCAACTGTCTTTGAACCAAGAGCCCTGCAGTTTACTGCAACATTACAGGCACCTCCCAATTCAGTCTTGGTGGTGAGAACTGAGTAGGTCTGCAAGCCTGTCTCAGCCGACACTTCGCCTCCTTCAGTGGATACCTGATAGTACAAATCCAGACAGATATCCCCTACTATCGCTAAAGAAGGAGTCTTTTTTGCTAGAAGAAACGATGTAATATTCAAAGAGGGACCACCTTGTCATATAAATGTAACCGCTTACATTTTTAGCTTAAGACACGTACGCCCATTTGTCAATAACAATCTTTACATTTGTATTCTACCACATAACAAGCATTTATCAACTCAAGGAATGGATTCACAGTAAAGAATTGGACAAATATATCTGTTGCAGATGAGTATTCCTTTCTCTTGTTGACAGGCCTTCTACAATAGCGTATTTTTTGAAATGTAAGAAATTACAGTAAAACCTTGGAGTGAAATACCATGAAACCAAAGACCATAGATGACATCGCATTCGAGGCGGGAGTATCCAAAGCCACCGTCTCAAGGGTGCTTTCTCATCCTGAGATTGTGAGTGAAAAGACAAGGCTCAAGGTGCGATCGGTCATGGAGAAACACTCCTATGTCCCAAACCATCTTGCCCAAGGGTTAGCAGGTACAGCAACCAAAACAATTGGAGTCGTCATAGATGAGTTATCCAACTTTTTTTTCATTGAGATAGCCGAAGGTATAGACTACGTGCTCGACTCACAGGAGTACTCCATGCTCATATCCAGTTCTCGCTGGATTGAGGAACGGGAGAACCGTCTTGTCCGTTCACTCATCAGCAGCAGGGTTGATGGTGTCCTCCTTGCCCCTGTCTCAGCAACTCCACAAGCAATTGAACTTTTGCAACATGCGAATATACCTTTTGTTCTCTTAAACTGTATTCCAGAAAACAAGGTGATCTCCTTCGTTTCTGGTGATAACCGTGAAGGAGGAAGAATTGCTGCAGAGTTCATTAACAATCATCCACGACAACAGACCATTGTCATAACAGGATTCTCTCACCAGTCTATTGAACACCGTCTGGAGGGTCTCCATGAGAAAATCGATCCTCAAATCAATCTCAAGCACTACTCCCAGATAAAAACCCAAGAGGATGGGTACGACCTGGTGCCGCACCTTATCAAGGTTGATGCCATAGACAGGATCTCCACAACCCTATTCGTCACTAATGACAACGTGGCAATAGGAATCATCAACCGGTTGGTCGAGCTCAAAATCCCTATTCCGCAGCAGGTATCCATTATAGGTTACGACAATATACGCATAGCCAGCCTGTGCAGGGTCCCCCTGACTACCATCGCACAATCATCCGTAGAGATGGGCAAATTGGCAACAGAGATGTTACTCCACCTCATAAAAAACAAAGACAAACAGGAAGTTCTTCACCATCTGATCAAGCCAAAACTCATCTGTAGGGAATCAAGCGAAAAGAAGAATGTATATGGCTGACCGCCGGAAAAATGAGTATATGCAAACCCCCTGAATATCCCCTACCCTCTCATCTGCTCCAGGAACTCGGCCTCAGGAATGGCCTTTGAGAAATAATACCCCTGATACCGATTGCAGCCGATCTGTTTGAGGAATGCAAGTTGCTCCTCACTCTCCACCCCTTCAGCAATGACAGTCACTCCCAGTTCCTTGGCTAGCAACAGTACAGTCTTGTAGATGGTGATGGCATCACCATCAGGATAGCTCTCGAGAAAGGAACGATCGATCTTGATCTCATCCATGGAAAGCTCCATCAGATATGAGAGAGAAGAGAATCCGGAACCGAAATCATCGATGGAGATGCCTACCCCGATACCATGGAGTTTTTTCATGAACATGTCGGTTGTTTGCAGGCTTCCCACTGCAGTGCGCTCTGTAAGCTCAACAGTGAGCAAGGCCGGATCGACATCATGCTCCTTCAATTCATCCCTTATGAAGTCAATAGTGGATTGGTTGGAAAACTCCTCAGCACTAAGATTGATAGCCAATGAGAAGTTCGGTTCCACACTTAGGAGAAACTTCTGGTGATTCTTGAGGAACGTTACAGCACTCCGAATCACAAACTCTCCCAGCATTGAGATCATATAATGCTCTTCCATCAGAGGTATGAACTCATCAGGTGCTATGAAGCCCAGTTCCGGGTGGATCCACCGTATGAGGGCCTCCGCACCAACAATCCTATTGCTCGCGACATCCAGTTGGGCCTGATAATACAGAGAGAGGGAAGAAGAGTTGAAAGCACGAGGTATCTCATTGAGGATCGCTTGTTTGCGTAGATACTGGTTATGGACATTTTCATCAAACAACAGG
>Ga0265295_1007305_pt1 | contig 12822 bp, 10 predicted proteins | sample Munlansysbiofilm_FD_192503 | JGI IMG/M metagenome (GOLD analysis project Ga0265295, IMG submission 192503) | Leachate microbial communities from a municipal landfill in Southern Ontario, Canada - Methane capture system biofilm | ecosystem: Engineered > Solid waste > Landfill > Unclassified ... | reverse complement strand
TTTTCATGACAACAGAAGAGTTCAAACAAAAAATAACCGAAGGCGCTTTTATTGAATACGAAGAGGTGTATAATGGCTGTTTTTACGGTACGTTGAAGTCGGAAGTGGAGCGTGTGCTCAATTCAGGCAAACACATGTTGTTTGATGTGGATGTAAAAGGTGGTTTATCTATTAAAAAGCTTTATGGAGAGCAGGCTTTAGCGGTTTTTGTGCAGCCACCATCTGTGGAGGAACTACACCGCCGACTAGTGAATCGTGCGACTGATTCTGAAGAAATGATTGCTAAACGCGTGAGTAAAGCGGAATGGGAAATGCAGTTTGCGCCTGAATTTGATCTTATTATCGTGAATGACAATCTGGAAAAAGCCCAACAAGAAACTGAAAAAGCAGTATTTGACTTTCTGAATAAATAAAACAATACCCCAATACTTTAAAAGACGCAACTCTCAGTTGCGTCTTTTTTTGTACCTAAAAGTCATAAAAGAATTAAATGATATGTCATTTTGTCTTATTATTAACGTTTTAGCTGTCAATTTTACATAAATAATCATTGGCACTTATTTTGTCATTTCCCAAAACAAAACTTGGAAAACTTTTAAAACTAGATAAATTATGAATTTCAACAAATTTACAATCAAAGCACAAGAAACCGTTCAACGTGCTGTTGAATTGGCTTCTCAAAATGGTCAACAAGCCATAGAAACGCCACACATCTTAAAAGCCTTACTCGAAAAAGGCGAAAATGTGTTGCAGTTTTTATTTGGTAAATTGGCTGTAAACACCGCATCGGTCACGGTTATTACCGATAATATGGTGGCTGGTCTTCCAAAAGTGAGTGGAGCAGAACCTTATTTGAGCCGCGAAAGTAACGATGTTCTGTTACGAGCCGAAGAGTTGGCTCAAAAGGATGGCGACGAATTTGTATCGCTCGAATATTTGTTATTAGCCTTGTGCGATAAAAAGAATGCCGTACAAAAAATGTTGCAAGATGCTGGTATTACTACCAATGCGCTGCGTTCAGCCATTGCAGAACTACGTAAAGGTAATAAAGTGAAAGATCAAGGAGCAGAATCGACCTATCAATCACTCGAAAAATATGCAATCAACCTGAATGAACGCGCACGAAGCGGCAAACTGGACCCTGTAATTGGTCGTGATGAAGAAATTCGCCGTGTGTTACAAATTTTGAGTCGTCGTACTAAAAATAACCCAATCTTAATTGGTGAACCTGGTACTGGTAAAACAGCCATTGCGGAAGGCTTAGCACACCGTATTGTGCGTGGTGACGTGCCCGAAAATTTAAAAACAAAACAGATTTTTAGTTTGGATATGGGTGCGTTAGTCGCTGGTGCTAAATACAAAGGCGAATTTGAGGAACGTTTGAAAGCCGTTGTGAATGAAGTGATTAAAGCCGAAGGCGAAATCATTCTATTTATTGATGAAATACATACGTTAGTGGGAGCTGGTAAAGGCGAAGGCGCCATGGATGCTGCCAATATTTTAAAACCAGCATTAGCTCGTGGCGAATTGCGCTCTATTGGTGCCACCACATTGGACGAATATCAGAAATATTTTGAAAAAGATAAAGCACTCGAACGTCGTTTCCAAATTGTAATGGTGAATGAACCAGACGAAGCGAGCACCATCTCTATTTTACGTGGTTTAAAAGAACGTTACGAAAACCATCACAAAGTGCGTATTAAAGACGATGCCATCATTGCTGCCGTAGAGTTATCAAATCGTTATATTACCGATCGATTTTTGCCAGATAAAGCCATCGATTTGATGGACGAAGCTGCTGCTAAATTACGTTTAGAGGTAGATAGTGTGCCCGAAGAATTGGATACGATTGAACGTACCATCAAACAATTAGAAATTGAACGTGAGGCTATTAAGCGCGAAAACGATACATTAAAATTAGAGCAATTAGGTAAAGAAATAGCCAATTTGAAAGAAGAAAGTCAAAAAATGCGCGCGAAATGGAGTAGCGAAAAGGCGTTGATTGATAAGATTCAACAATCCAAAATTGATATTGAACAACTGAAATATGAAGCTGAAAAGGCTGAACGCGAAGGCGATTATGGTAAAGTAGCCGAAATCCGTTATGGAAAAATTAAGGCTGCCGAAGAGGCAATTGCTCAAAGCAAAGAACAACTGAAAGCCATGCAACATGGTAGCGCGCTTATTAAAGAAGAAGTTGATGCAGAGGATATTGCCGATGTTGTGAGTCGTTGGACTGGAATTCCAGTTACCAAAATGATTCAAAGCGAACGCGAAAAACTATTACACCTCGAAGATGAGTTGCACAAACGTGTTGTTGGTCAAGAAGATGCCATAGTAGCCGTAAGCGATGCTATCAGGCGAAGTCGTGCAGGATTACAAGATCCTAAACGTCCTATTGGTTCGTTTATTTTCCTAGGAACTACGGGCGTTGGTAAAACCGAATTAGCCAAAGCGTTGGCCGATTATTTATTCGATGATGAAAATATGATGACGCGTATTGATATGAGCGAATATCAGGAAAAATTCAGTGCTACACGCTTAATAGGCGCACCTCCTGGATACGTAGGATACGACGAAGGTGGACAATTGACCGAAGCTATTCGACGCAAACCATATAGCGTTGTGTTGTTTGATGAAATTGAAAAAGCACATCCCGATGTTTTCAACGTGTTATTACAAGTGTTGGACGATGGTCGATTAACTGATAATAAAGGTCGTACCGTGAATTTCAAAAACACGATTATTATCATGACATCGAACTTGGGTTCGCAATTGATACGCGAGAATTTTGAACAATTAACGCCCGAAAATCGTGAGGAAACGATTGAAAAAACACGTAATCAAGTGTTTGAACTCTTGAAACAGACGATACGACCAGAATTTTTGAACCGTATTGATGAACTCATTATGTTTACGCCATTAACCGAGAAGGAAATTGAAAGCATTGTGAACTTACAACTTGACGGTTTGAAAAAACAATTGGCTACGAGTGGCATTCAATTGCAAATAACACCAAAAGCTTTACAATTTATCTCTGAAGAAGGGTATGATCCACAGTTTGGTGCACGTCCTGTGAAACGTGTTATTCAAAAATATTTGCTGAACGATTTAAGCAAACAATTGATTGCGGGAACCGTGAATAATGCGAAACCAATCATTGTAGATTTCGATGGCGAACGATTGGTGTACAAAAACTAATCAAATAACGATTATTTTTTACATATTGTAGAGCGAATACATGTAGTGTTCGCTCTTTTTTGTTACATTTGCATCACGTTGTGTATAACTTTAAAAAAAACGCCGCAATCATGATAATGTACACTGATAAAGATTATAAGGAAACAAAACTAATTAAGCAAGGCAAAAACTCTATGAATACTGATTTCATTGAACTTGCCGATTGGATTAATAATACTTATGACTCAAAAGTTATCAATATATATTATGATACGATTCAAGGTAAGATTGATAGGCCAAGACTTACGATAATTTTCGAATTTCAAAAAGATGAATTGAAATTTAGAGACGGATTTTTTGGTAATTTTGATTCAGAAAAACAAAAGATTATTGCCGATAAATTTGACAGATTTGTAAACAAGCGATTTACTGACTCAAGAACAATGATTAAAAGATTGTTTGGTAAATCTCATAAAAAATATAATACAAAAGATTTATTTGTTGCATTTGGCTCTTTTGAACCAATTGCAAAAGATGAGGCAAACTCAATAATTCCTGAAAGTGTTATAACTGATTTTAAGGATAAGCTTGCAATCAATGATTTGTGGACTATTTATAGAAAATTTTCTGGCACAACATTTTTCTTCTATACAGACAACCAGATTGAACAATATATACAAAACGGGATTAACGATATTTTGACAGAAAAGTATTTTAATTTGCTTAAAGATTATGATGAGTTTAACTATTTTGAAAGAGATTCATTTATGATATACTTTGACAGTAAAGAGAATTTTGATAAAAATTTTAAAAGTAATTGGTTTTATTATTCATAATAAAATAAGCTACACACAACAACTGCTCATAGCCGCGACCGTTAGACTCTTTAATTATCTACAATATGCGAATAGGATTGTATTTTGGTTCTTTTAACCCCATTCACAATGGGCATATTGGATTAGCCAATTATCTTTTAATGACTGATTTAGAAGAAGTTTGGTTGATTGTTTCGCCACACAATCCACTGAAAGAGAGTGCGCACTTACTCGCTGACCAACTACGGCTCGAAATGGCGCGTTTGGCTGTGGAAAACAGCCCTAAAATACACGTTTCAGACATCGAATTTGGATTACCAAAACCAAGTTACACCATTCATACGTTAGATTACTTATCAACACTCTATCCTCAGCACGAATTTGTATTATTGATTGGTGCCGACAATGCTGCTATGTTTGATAAATGGAAAGCGTATGAAACCATTTTAAGCCGTTTTGGCGTTGTAGTTTATCCGCGTGAAGGTTTTCCTTCTTTCAGCGATAAATTTCCGCAAATGCGTTTTATCAACGCTCCGTTGTTTCATATATCGTCCACCGACATACGACAACGCCTACAAAAAGGGCAGGATTGTTCGCATTTGATGCCAGCTGAGGTTTTACAGTTCATTAACACACATCATTTATACCAATAAAAAAGGCTTTCGTTTTGAAAGCCTTTTTAGTGTTATCTCAAGCAAGTTGGTTATTTATTTCCAATCAAACGTATAAGCCACGCCCAGAATATGTGTGTAGTCACGCTCGTTAGTTACATACACAGCCTTAATGGTGACATCATCTTTTTTATAGTCAATATTGATATCGCGATTAGTACCAACATCAAAACGGTAGTAAAAATCCACGCTACTACGGCTGTCGAGTCGCCATTTAAGCCCCAAATTGGTACGAATACGATTGATGTAATTACCATTAGCATAGTCTGGTGCATTGAGCGTATTCGATATTTCGCAGGCGGCATACGGTTTCAGCGGTTTGCCAAAAATGCTATATTCTGCCATTAATTTAGAGCGTAAACTCCATTGTGGATTGGCTTTTTCGAGCAAATCGGGTTCGTCGGTACGAATAGTCACAACAGGACGCTCACGTAACGTGAATTTCCAAGCACCAACACGATAGTTTCCTATCAAATCGAGGTTAATGCGGTGTCTGACATCTAAATATTTTTCGTAATTGGTTTTCTTCTTGCCGTCGTGCCAAATTAAAGCCAACGTATAACCAGCTCCAACTTTGAAATAATCATTCACGCGATAACCTAAACTTAGTGTGGAGTAGAGACGATCAAATTCGGTTGATAGGTTTTTAAAACGTGCTTCTTGTTCCCAACTCAATGATAATCCACGGTATAAATCACGATTTATTTCAAAACCGATACGTGTTGTCATATCTGTTTGAGTGGTATCTGATTCGATGCGTGTTTGTGCTATCGTGGTTACAGATAATAGACTAATGCCTGTTATGAGCAGTACTTTTTTCACTGATTAACCAATATATTGATTAGGTTTTGTTACTTCGTCAATGCTGTTATGTTCGCCTTTACCAAGTATATAATACAATTTGATATAAGCTACGTCACGCAAAAAGTCGATATGACCAATTTCAATTTTTTCAATCTGTAAACCCGTGCGTTTTTCCAAATCCGCCATCAATTCAGCACGCCGTTCAGGTACAATCAGTTCAATTTTTTCGTACAACACTAATTTGGTTGAAGTGTGTTTTAAAATCTTCTGATTTTCGAGCACCCAGGTGAGTGCGATTAATAAAAAATTGGTCAATACCAATTCTGCATAACTCACGGTCATAGCCAAACCATTGATAACTGATACGCCAATAATCACAAATAAATAGGTCATTTCACGAATAGGAACCGTTTCAGTACGATAACGAATCATACCAAAAATGGCAAATAAACCTAACGTAAAACCGATTTGTAGTTTCACATTTTCCATCAAGAAAATGAGCAGAAACATGGTAGTACTGAATAGGATAAAGGTTACGTAATAATCACGACGTTGACTTTTTTTGTAATAAAAGAAGTGAACTAAAATCCAGCAAACTAATAAGTTGAATCCGAAGCGAATCAATAAATTGAAGATGCTGTCGGCTTCAAAAAGTGGTACACCTAAAAAATCGAGTGTGGTGGATGTATCCGTAAAACCAAATTCCTTGGCAATACTAGGATCAAATTCAGGATACTGTTCTGTTTGAATCATAATAGTTAAGTATTAGACGTTTGTTCTATTTTTTCGATAATGTGTAATTTGCGTTTGAATCGGTTGGTTTTTATGCCTGGATTGGTGAGTGCCATACCCACACAGTATTTACTAACGCTTCCAGATACGATACGTAACTTCTGTAGAATCTGTTTCATCTCCGATTCACACAAGCCATCTTGTTTTAATTCAATAATCATTAATTGATTGAGTGCCGAAGTATGATGTGTTGTCAAATTTTCAAATCGCAAGTTGGTATCAATGGTTAATCGCTCGGTTTTATTCTTATTTACCAACGTAATACGATCAAACGAAGTGCGTACCTGAGGCTGTAAATGTACAGGATTGTAGGGCGAATGTAGTTCTATAAAACTATTTGCCTCTGTGTTACTCCTAAAATCGGGAAACAGAATCGAATCTATTTTGGTACGTATCTTCTTTGTTCTCCCTTTATTCGTTTTATTTTTGATTTCTAAAAACGATAATTGTGATGCAATGTAAGTACGCGTTCTTATTTTTTGTCGTTGTAAATGGCGGTTGTGGTGCAATAAATACATATCGCAGTCGGGTGTATCATAATAGATGGTGTCGTAACTGCTTATAACTTCATTTTCAACCTCTTGAATGAGATAATTAGGTACTGCCAGTTCTAACAAACGATTAAGCATACCGACATTGGCCATGTATTTCGTGTCAATGCGGTTCATTAATTTTATCGCTTTCATTTCCGATAAATCAATGGTTTCCAGACGTTTTAGTGCTGGTAATTTTAGTAGCAAATCGTGTGTCATGTAAGTAACACTGTTTAATCTGAGAACATGTATTCAAACACTTTTACCGTAGCTAATTTGCCACTAGGAAGGTAATTAAATTGTTTTTTCTTGGTTCCGTCGGCATTGTATTCATATTTACGAATGCGTATAGGCTTATTGCGATCGTCATAAACGACCTCCTTTTCAATTTTCCCATTGGCATTGTATTCAAATGTAATACGTTCACGTTGACCGTATGTAGCATATTCAATTTCCTCGATTTTACGACCTTCTTCATCATATACAGTCAAGTGATCGAGCCAACGGGTTTTCGATTTCGCATCCGTATTCCATTCTTTCACGGTCAAATTTTTGCGTTTTGCACGTTTTGCCAACGTTTCAGGGCTAAGTTGAGCAGTAGCAACCAAAGCCATGGTTAAAAAAGTGGTTAAAAATAGAAGTTTACGTTTCATAGACTAAATTTGATGACGATTTGTAAGAATATAGGGTGCAAAAGTACAAATTACTTTGTATAAATAACGATTTATCGATCAATAGGCATTTTTATGGGACTATTACCTTTAAACCAAGCTTAACAGCTTCTATTTCTACGCGAGTAGGCACTTTGGCTGCCTCACCATCGTAATGAAACGGGGTATCGGTAGGAATGTTTAGCACTAATCGTTCACATTCAAATGTTTCAGCGTATTTTATTTTATCAATCTGTCGTAAAAATAAGAATGTACCTAAGCGTACAGCGCCAATTAATCCAAATGGTTTAAGAATTGTTACATTTAATAAGCCGTCGGTATAATTAGCTTTGGGCGCTATGTAAGCATTATTCCCAAGTTGTTGAATATTAGCACAATTCACAATAAACGCTTTTTTCTTTTCCGTTTTTCCATCATATTCGAGTGTACATTCCACCGGTTTATAACGAAAATACTCACGAATGGCAAGAATCACATAATTCCAAAATCCACGTTTTTTATTGGTAGCAAAAATACGACTAATATGTGCGTCGAATCCCACGCCACAGGTACAGAAAAATGGAACGCCGTTGGCTGTACCATAATCAATTTGTATAGTTTTGCCTTTTTTAATAGCCTCTACAGCGCTAAACGGCAGGAGGGTAGAAATACCTAAATCTCGAGCTAATCCATTGCCAGAACCGAGCGGAAGAATTGCTAAAGCAGTATCGGTATGAATCAATGCGCTCGCAATTTCGTTAACGGTACCATCACCACCTACGGCTGCTACAATAGCTACTTTGTTGGCTGCCGCTTTTTGAGCTAACTCACAAGCATGTCCACGATGTGTGGTGTATTGAAATTCAAGATCGAACTCTTGTGCCAACATTTTAGTAGAAATAGCAATCCAATTGGTTTTGCCCAAGGTTCCCGATTTCGGATTAACGATAAATACTATTTTTTTGCGTTCCATATTATGTTCTGTTTTTTATCGCATGGTTTAATTCTCTTCGCCGCCAAATTCCATTAAATAGGCTTTAATAAATTCGTCGATGTTACCATCCATAACAGATCCTACGTTAGACGTTTGATAATCGGTACGGTGATCCTTCACACGACGGTCGTCAAAGACATACGAACGAATTTGTGATCCCCATTCAATTTTTTTCTTACCAGCTTCAATTTTAGCCGTTTCTTGGCGACGTTTTTCGAGTTCCAGCTCGTACAGTTGTGATTTTAAGAGACGTATCGCATTTTCTTTATTTTTAGGTTGATCACGACTTTCCGTATTTTCAATCACAATCTCGTCCATTTCGTTGGTTACTGGATTTTTAAACGGATAATGCAGACGAACACCAGATTCCACTTTGTTCACATTTTGACCTCCAGCACCACTACAACGGAACGTATCCCACGAAATATTGGCCAAATTAATTTCAATTTCAATGGTATCGTCAATTAAAGGCACCACAAATACAGATGAAAAAGAGGTCATGCGCTTGCCTTGCGCATTATAGGGCGACACACGCACTAAACGATGCACACCATTTTCACATTTCAAATAACCATAGGCGTATTCACCATCCACTTGAAACGTAATTGACTTAATACCAGCCTCATCGCCTTCCAAAATATTGGAGATTTCTACTTTGTAATTATGATTTTCGCAATAACGCATATACATACGCATCAGCATTTGAGCCCAATCTTGCGCTTCAGTACCGCCTGCTCCAGCCACAATTTTAATAACGGCGCCCAATTTATCTTCTTCACGACGGAGCATATTACGCATTTCGAGGTCTTCTACCAACTTCGTACTTTTTTCATAAGCCGTATCAACTTCATCTTCTGTCATGGCTTCTTCTTTGTAAAAATCGAATGCCAACTGAAGCTCTTCCACACACGATTTCACGTCGTTGTAGCCCGAAATCCAGTATTTAATGCCTTTGACCTTTTTCATTTGTTCTTCAGCACGTTTCTGATCGAGCCAAAATTCAGGAGCCTGCGTTTTTAATTCTTCTTCTTGTAATTGTACTATTTTTGTTTCGATGTCCAGGTATTTACGTAAGGCATCTACACGATCGAATAACGATTTAATTTGTTCTGCTGTTACCATATAATGAATTAATAATTAGAGTTTTTAGTTTTAAAAAGCAAATATAAGAACGCTAAAAAGTGGTAAATATCCAACTGATACTTACCACTTTTTAGCTATTTAGGAGCACTTCAGTGCTGTTTTTTTTGAGGATAGGTACGGAACCAGCTATTTAGTTTTAGTTTAATCACACCAAATAACGCTTCACTAAAGATGCCACCACTCATTTTAGAAGTGCCTTCTACACGGTTAATAAATACGATAGGCACTTCGCGCAGTGTGAATCCGCATTTATAGGCTGTAAATTTCATTTCTATTTGGAAAGCATAGCCTTTGAAGCGAATTTTATCAAACTCGATAGTTTCCAAAACTTCGCGGCGATAGCAAGCAAAACCAGCCGTTGTATCAGCTACAGTTAAGCCCGTTATAAACTGTACATATTTAGAAGCATAATAGGACATAAGAACGCGTCCAATAGGCCAATTAACCACATTTACTACGTTGCCTACATAACGCGAACCAATAGCCATATCAACGCCTTGGTGGGCACAAACTTCGTACATATCCAATAATTTATCCACAGGATGCGAAAAATCGGCGTCCATTTCGAACACAAATTGATAATCACGTTCTAAAACCCATTTAAAGCCCGCAATATAAGCCGTGCCTAATCCTAATTTGCCAGTACGTTCCACCAAATGCAATTTGTCTGGGAATTCAGTCTGCAATTGTTTAACAATCAAAGCCGTACCATCTGGCGAACCATCATCTATAATGAGGATATCGAATACTTTAGGTAGTGCAAATACGGTTCGAATCATCTTTTCGATGTTCTCTTTCTCGTTGTAGGTCGGAATGATGACAATGGAATCTGACATGTTGCCTATTTGTTAGGTGTAATACTTTTGAACTCGCAAATTTAATGCAATATTGCGAGAGTAAAAAATCTTTAAAACATTATTTTAATTATTCCTATTTGAAAACAAATGAGATACAATTAACCACATAAAAAACCACAGATAGTAACTCAAAATTCCTAATAAAGTCTTATCTTTGTTCAAAAATTAGGCTTAATGGCTCACACACCTCATAATCAAACTATTCAACTGTATAAGGCATCGGCAGGTTCGGGTAAAACCTACCGTTTGTCGTATGCTTATATTGCGCTTTTATTTCAACACGCTGCCGAGAAACATCCGCATCGTAACACGTTGGCGGTAACGTTTACCAATAAGGCAACCGACGAAATGAAACGTCGTATTATTCGAGAATTATATCTATTGTCTACCACAGATTCTTCTCCGTTTTTTGACGATTTAAAGAGCGATTTCCCGCACTTAACCAAACAATCCATAAAATTACAAGCCACTGGTTTTTTGGCGGACTTATTGCACGATTATAGCGGTTTTAATGTGAGTACCATTGATAAATTTTTCCAACAAATAGTACGTGCTTTTACACGTGAAATTGGGTTGCAAGGTAATTTTTCGGTCGAACTCGATAAGGACAAGGTGCTACAAAATGCCATTGATACGATGCTTTTTGAACTCGATAAGCCCGAAAATAAGTCCTTATTGATGTGGCTTACCGCTTATGCCGAAGATCAGCTAAAAGATAGCAAATCGTGGAATGTATCGAAAAATATCAATCAATTAGGGCAAGAAATTTTCAAAGAATCGTATTTGCAAAATTTATCACTCATCAACGAACAGTTGCATGATAAAACATTTTTAAAAGAGTACAAAAGCGCGTTACGCCATATTGTCGACTCTTTTGAGGAAGAAATGAGGACAGTTTGCGACGAGGCTTGTGCTATTATTCAACAACAAGGGTTGACTTTTTCTGATTTTTCGGGCAGTTCACGTAGTTTTGCTTTTTTGTTCGATTTTGCCCGATTGAAAGGTAAAGAGTTTCAAGTAACTGATACCTTCATCAAAGCTACCGACGATGTCACAAAATGGTACACCAAAACATCACCGCAAAAAACAGCGATAGAATCGGCTTTTCATAATGGACTAGAGCGCTGCGCTAAACGTTTAGCAGAAGTAGATAGAACCTACTATTTGTCGGCCAAAGTAGCGATGAATCACCTCTATATGTTGGGTATTTTATCGGATATTGGGGCACATATAAAACGGTATTGCGATGAAAATAATACCGTGCTCATCAGTAGCACCACTGAATTTCTAAATCGTATTATGGAAGGTTGTGATGCGCCATTTGTGTACGAAAAAACGGGGGTTAATATTCACCACTACATGATGGACGAGTTTCAGGATACATCGCAGTTGCAATGGAATAATTTTCAACCACTTTTAAAAAATAGTGTAGCCGAAAACTATCAAAATTTAGTCGTTGGCGACGTAAAACAGAGCATTTATCGGTTTCGTAATTCCGATTGGAGTTTGCTGCAAAATGGCGTAGAAGAAGCTTTTCAAGGAAATGTAGCAAAAACAACACTTGATACCAACTGGCGTAGCGCCCAAAACGTTGTTTTATTCAACAATACCTTTTTTCAATTAGCCACGAAACTTTTAGCTACCCATTTTGAGAATGAAGCTAGTCAATCCACATTGACCGAAATTTACAAAGATGCCTTACAAAAGGTCCATAAATCGGTTGAAGGCAGAGTAGCTGTACATTTTATCACCGCAGACAAAGAAAAGCAACTGAGTTGGCAAGAAAAAGCGTTAGAACGTCTTCCTGAAACGATAGATCAATTGATGGCTCAAGGATATGCACAAGGCGACATCACCATTTTGGTGCGACGCAATGCAGAAGCCACTCAAATAGCCAATTTTTTACTGAATTGCGAAGGCAAACAGTACGACATCATCTCCAACGAAGCGTTATTGGTAGGAAACGCGCCACACGTCAAACTATTGGTTGCTATTATGCGTTATTTTGTCACTCCGGAGGACAAAGTAAATCGCACTCTCATTGAATTATTGTATCAAAAAACGGCTAAAAAAATCCATTTTGTGGATAATGAAACGGCGGAAGCGTGGAGTGAACGCGTGTTTGGCACTCAACACGACACCTTACAACGTCTTAAAAACGAGCCACTTTTTCAATTAACCGAAGGTTTGATACAGCTACTCAATCTACATAAAGATGCTCATAATGTGGTATTTTTACAAGCTTTTCAGGATGAGATTTACCAATTTGCTAGTACCGAAAATGCCGATATAAACGGCTTTTTGAGTTATTGGGACGAATTTTCGGCTAAGAAATTTTTAGCCGCTTCCGAAACGCAAGATGCCATTCGAATTATGACCATAC
>Ga0265295_1007302_pt1 | contig 12824 bp, 15 predicted proteins | sample Munlansysbiofilm_FD_192503 | JGI IMG/M metagenome (GOLD analysis project Ga0265295, IMG submission 192503) | Leachate microbial communities from a municipal landfill in Southern Ontario, Canada - Methane capture system biofilm | ecosystem: Engineered > Solid waste > Landfill > Unclassified ... | reverse complement strand
TCCCACAACTTCGGCATTGATAAATAATCACAAACCGCACCTCCTAAAACGTCTCCGCACGTTTTTTCTGAAGCTTCTTTTTATCGTGCCTGAACAGAGACTTTTAGGTATAGTCTTGCCAACGCATGAACTTTCTATAACGGTGCGGTTAACGATGCATTCAACACACCTGCATCGTCCTTTAATTATAGTGATTCATCGCCTGTTCAAAAGATACAGTCAAAGCGAGCATGAGCGCTTTAACGGCCCGTGCAATGGCTGCATCAATCTGTGGCTGTTCATCAGTTAAAAATGGGCTTAAAACATAATCAGCGACGGACCAGCCCGCCGGCGGACGTCCGATACCAATTTTTAGACGTTTGACATGTTCGTGTCCGACCACGTTCAAAATCGAACGCATGCCATTATGACCACCGTGCGAACCACTTTTACGCAATCTAAGCTTGCCCAGCTCAAGATCCAAATCATCATAGACGACGATCAACGCTTCTGAATCTAAATGATACCAACGCATGGCTTCCTTTACCGCTTCACCAGAACGGTTCATATACGTCTGCGGATAAAGCGCCAAAAAGCGCACGCCACTTAGCGCCGCCTCAACCAAGACGGCGCTAAATCTTTCTTGACGTCTCAAGATATCCGCTTCCTTTAATAACGCATCGAGCACTTGAAAACCTATATTATGCCGTGTCCGTTCATATTTCTGCCCAGGATTGCCAAGGCCGACGATGAGCATGCCCTACCCCCACATCCGCTTCAACCATCAGTCAAACAGACGACTTACACTTAATTTCTCATGGACGCGTACGATCGCTTCTGCAATTAATGCAGCAACCGAAAGCACAACCATATTGGGTAAATGTTTGGAAGGCGCAACAGGGATCGTATTGGTGACGACAATTTCTGTAAACGGTGCCGTCTTTAATCGTTCGATGGCCGGACCGGATAACACAGGATGCGTGCCACAAGCGTACACTTCATGCGCACCTGCTTTCATGAGCGCTTCTGCACCGAGCGTCATCGTCCCCGCAGTATCAATAATATCATCGATTAAAATCGCAGTCTTCCCCTCGACTTGACCAACGATGTTCATCACTTGAGCCACATTCGGTTCCGGCCGACGTTTATCGATAATGGCAATCGGTGCTCCGAGTCGATCCGCCAGTCGTCGAGCGCGTGTCACGCCCCCGTGATCGGGTGAGACGACCACGACGTCTTTTAAGTGTTTTTCTATAAAATATTGTGCCAAAATAGGGATACCGAGTAAGTGATCGACAGGAATATCAAAAAAACCTTGGATTTGCATCGCATGTAAATCCATGGCAATCACTCGGTTGGCACCTGCTGTCTCAATCAAGTTGGCCACCAGCTTCGCCGTAATCGGATCACGCGCCCGCGCTTTACGGTCTTGTCGAGCATAGCCGTAATACGGCATAACAACGTTAATGCTGTGTGCTGAAGCCCTTTTTAATGCATCAATCATAACCAACATTTCAATGAGGTGATCATTGACCGGATTGCTCGTCGATTGAATGACAAAAACATCGGCACCGCGTACACTCTCATTCAGTTTGACTTGTACTTCGCCATCACTAAAGGTCGTGATATGCGCATCCCCCAAAGGGACACCAATATGTCGGGCGATCTCTTCAGCTAATGCTGGGTTAGAATTGCCTGCAAACACTTTAAGTTTAGAGTCACGATAACTGAGCATCATCTGTCCCTTTCTTCTGTTGACTGCTTGATATAGCTCTCTCCTGCGCTGCGTGTTCAACATCCGCTTCTGGATGGCTTTTATCTTTAAATTCAACGCGCTTTTCTTTTTTTCGAGCCATCCACGTCTCGACATAATCTTCTTTGTTCACCTGTCGTGCTCGAGCAATGGAGAGTGCCCCGCGCGGCACAGGCTGATCGATGGTCGAGCCTGCTGCGACATAGGCCCCATCACCGATCGTCACCGGGGCAATGAGGTTCACGTTGCACCCAATAAAGGCGCCATCCCCCACGACTGTCGTATGCTTTGTGAGACCATCGTAATTGACGGTGATCGTACCACAGCTCATGTTTACAGACCGCCCAATGATTGCATCCCCGACATAAGCAAGGTGCGGCACTTTACTTCCTTCCCCGATCGTACTATTTTTCACCTCTACAAAATTACCGATCCGCACACCGCGTCCGATCTGTGCTCCTGGCCGGAGATAGGCGAAAGGACCCACCGTCGCGCCATCATCAATGCGAGCTTCTTCGGCAACCGTCTGCCGCACATGCGCTCCGTCACCGACGATGACATGATAAAGCTCCGTGTATGGACCAATGATTGCCCCGCGCCCAATGCGCGTTGCACCCATAAGAATGGTCCCTGGACGAATCACAACATCGGCTTCGATCTCAACATTGGGACCGATGCGAACTGTATCGGGCATCTCTATGGTTACACCTTGGTGCATATGATGCGTCAGAATGCGACGTCGCAGCGCTTCCTCAGCGATGGCAAGTTCACGACGATCATTGATCGACAAGGCTTCTTCAGGATCATCCGCACCAACGGACGTCACCCGACCACCAGCGGCTAGAATGAAATGAATGACATCGGTTAAATAATATTCGCCTTGTGCATTATCTGTATTTAACTGGTTTAAAGCCCACGCCAACATACGCGCTTCAAATATATATACACCCACATTGATTTCTTTGATGCGTCGTTGTTCTGCCGTGGCATCTTTTTCTTCGACAATTTTTTGAACATCCCCTTGATCATCACGGAGAATACGCCCAAGCCCATATGGACGCTCAACATGCGCCGTCAATAGTGCAGCCTGGCTTTTGTTACGGCGAAAAGCTTCCGTCAGTCGCTTAAGCGATGCGCTACCGACAAGCGGTGTATCCCCATGGACGACGAGGATCTCCATCTCTTCGAGATGGTCACCACGCTCCTTTAAATAATTTAAAGCAACGCGCACGGCATCTCCCGTTCCCCGTTGCTCTTCTTGAATGACGATGGTGGCCTTATCATCATATAAAGGGATGATCTTCTCTCGGCCATGTCCAAGCACCAAAAGCACTTCTTGAACGTGGCCCGCAAGATTATCTAAGACATAGCCAAGCATGGGTTTACCAAGAAGGGGATGAAGAACTTTGGGTATTTCCGATTTCATTCTCGTCCCTTTACCCGCCGCCAGGACAAAAGCGATGTGCTGCATTCAAAGCGCCCCCTTGCGCTAAAATCATTCCCATCATAACGGAACTCGCGCCGCTTTTCAAGCGTATAAAAGCAAAAGAAAGAGCAAATGCTCTTTCTTTATATGATTATGCATTTAATCTTGTACATTTGCTTCTTCTAGTTGGGGAGAATCATGTTCACTGGCTTCGGATGAACGGAGAAGGTGTATGCTTTGACCGCCATGCTCACGGGCATACACTTCTAAAATCGCTTTCTGTAATTTTTCCCGAGTCTGGGCGGATATCGGGTGCGCTATATCGCGAAATTCTCCATCGGGTGTCCGTTTGCTGGGCATCGCCACAAATAGACCGTTGTTGCCATCAATCACCCGGATATCATGCACCACAAACTCATCGTCGAACGTGACAGAGACGATTGCCCGCATTCTCCCTTCGCTCTGTACAGGTCGAAGACGTACATGCGTAATTTCCATTCATTTCACCACCTTGCGCCTATAGATACGGCTTAGTATCATAATTCGACGCATGTTGGAAAATTCCTGCTTGTAGTCAAAAAAAATTTATCTTTTTTCATCTTGTGGGGGTGCCATCATCATATGCCCACGCTTCTATCTCGATGCGCGCCCCTCGCGGAAGTGCCATAACACCTATGGTTGATCGCGCTGGACGATGCGGCGCAAAAAACGCTTCATACCGTGCATTGATGGCGCCAAATAAGTTTAAATCTGTCGTAAAAATCGTCGTTTTGATGACATGTTCTTTGGTCAGTCCCGCAGCCTTGAGAACTGCTTCTAAATTGGCAAGAACTTGATCCGTCTCTTCCTCGATCGTTCCTTGAACAAGCGATCCATCAGGACGAAGCGGTATTTGACCGGATAAAACCGTCCATCCACTTCCTTGAAGCGCTTGTACATATGGCCCGATGGCTTGAGGTGCCTGGTCGGTCTGAATCACTTTAAACGTCATCACACATGCCTCCAATGTTTGCAAATGATCAATGTTCTTACTTCTACCAATGATCATGAAACACTTTTGTCTTTCCATTTGATAAATACGTTACCTGCTTCAACATTGAGCGTTTGATGTGTATCATCCAGTTGTTTAAGACGAAGCAGCGAAATGTAGTCTTCATATAAGCGGACGTTTTGTTCCGCTGCTTCCATGAGAACAAATGCACCAACCGGTATCGCTCGAAACTCTTTTAAAAGATCGCTCATCCCTTTGAGTGTCCCACCCCCCCGCAAAAAGTCATCGATCAAGAGAACCCGCGCGCCCTCCGGTACCATACGGCGTGAAAGCGACATCGTCTGAATGTGACGATTCGATCCAGATACATAATTAATCGTAACCAATGAGCCTTCTGTAATTTGACTGTCACGCCGCGCAATCACGACACGTCGATTCAAAACGTAAGATGCAGCAAAAGCAAGCGGAATGCCTTTGGTTTCCACCGTCATGATCAGATCAAACGTATGAGCCGGAAAAAGCGCGGCAATCAATCGTCCAATATCTTTTAAAATGAACGGATCACCCAAAAGATCGGTTAAATAAAGATAACCTCCCGGTAAAATACGCGACGGATCTTCAACTTTTTGAAGGAGTGTCTCTACAAAGGCCTCAGCTTTAGAAAGCGCCATCGATGGCACGTACATAACGCCGCCTTGTGCGCCGGCAAACGTCACCACCGTACCAATTCCTTCTGTCTCAAAAGTCATTTTAATCATCGCCACATCTTCTGAAAGCGATGATTTGGCGGATCCATATGTATCGGCCCACTCGGTCAAAGAAAATAACGTGTGCGGTGATTCTAAAAGTACGCGCGTAAGCTCGATCAGACGCGTACTACGCTTTTTTTTGGTCACGCTCATGCGCACATTTCATCCTTTCTATCCAACGCATCATCCCAAGCCTTCGGATCAAGATTCTGGCGACTTCCTTTTTTCTTTATCAAGCATTTCGCGCATTGCGTATGGCATACGATGGCAGCAACCTACAGTTATTCGCGCCACACATATCCTTATACCCTGTGATGCGCGAAAAACATCATGGGCTGACCGCGAAGTGTATGAAGAAGCCAAACATCTTTTAAATAGCCGCGTAAGGCATGATAGACACGACGCGCCTGTGAATAGCGCGTGAAAAGCGCAAAGACCGTCGGACCGCTTCCTGACATCAGGACATGTTCTGCACCAAAACGTATCATATTGTTTTTTAGGGCAGACACTTCCGGATAAAGGTGAAAGGTTATTTTTTCTAAGTCATTGGTTAAAAGGCCAAGAATTTTTTTCGAATCACGCGCATAAATTGCTTCAACCATACGCGGTGTGTAGATGGGTGGATGCGGACTTTCCATTTCTGCAAATGCTTGAAAAATGGTACCCGTAGAAACTGCGCGGGGAGGACGCGCCAAAACGACATAATACGGTGGAAGCGGCGGTAGTGGATGTATGATCTCACCCCGTCCTGAGACATATGCCGTCTGTTGATAAAGAAAAAATGGCACATCGCTTCCAAGTTGTAAAGCAAGTTGCGTCATATCTGAAAGGCTGATCGGTATGTTCCAAAGTTGACTCAGACCGATCAGTACAGCTGCAGCATTGCTCGATCCGCCCCCAAGACCGGCAGCGACAGGGATATGTTTTTGTAATTCCATCTCTACGCCACGTCGCACACCGCTCCAGGCTTGAAAAAGACGTGCTGCACGAAAGGCAAGGTTTTTTTCATCCGTTGGTAGGTGTGGACTCGTGGTGGTTAGAATAATGTTTTCATCCTCACGTTCACGTATATAGATACGATCGGCAAGATCAATGGTCGTCATAACCATTTCTAGATGATGGTAGCCATCACGCAATCGACCGGTTATCTCAAGGGTTAAATTAATTTTTGCCGGTGCTTTTAACCATAGTTCACGACTCACGCTCTGTCCTCCTACCCGCTCAACCAGACGTGCTATCTTAATATTCTACCATGCGGCACACGCATAAGAAAAGATCAGGTGAGGCTCACCTGATCTTTTTGAGCATGTAGCCAAAACAGCGATACTCTGTCATTTATTTCCCTGGAGGATAAGCGGCGCCTTCCATCATCAATGCTTCGGCTTTTTTAATGGCTTCTCTGACCAAAAGTCCTGCTTCTCGCGTGGTGATATTACCCCAGCCACCTTCGACGATTTTGTCATAAAAACCAAGTTCTTTGGCCAGTTCTAACTTAAAAGCCTCGGACATCGTTCGACCGCGTGCCACAGTATCCCTCCTCAATAAGAGAAGAACCGCCGGCGGTCCTACAACATAGGGTGAGCGCCTAAAGGTTAAGCTATGCACATAAAGCGATGGTAAGAGGCGCCAAGCATATCATGGCGCATATACAATACGAACAGGTTCAGGATCTGTAAGCACAGTGAGTTCAACGGTCTCTGTCAGGACATCGGCATAACTGTAAGACACACGTTTTTGTGCACGATACGCCTCGTCCAATTTAATTGTAAAAACAAGAGGATACGTCTCTTCCAACACACCCACCTGTTCAACCGTGCGACGACGACCACCATTGGCACGAAGCAAAATACGTTCACCAACATATCCTTCTAAGAGCGTCTTAATATCCGTCAAAGCATTCTTTGCCACGCGGACATCACCTCACTGCCTTTATCATAACATTTTATATATAGTATGTCAAACAAAGGCAATAATTATAGCAGCGAAGGTGAAGTGCTGTCAATGGAAAAAGCCCTCAAGCATAAATGTTAGTGCATTTCAGAAAGCCCCAGCCGTAAGAGTCCTCTCGATTCAATCCCTCCAATCCCATCTTCTCCGGACCGTGTCTCTTGTATGACTTCAAGCGGCGGTAAAACATGACGTACCGAAGCAAAAGCCAACTGGGCCACCACATAGACTGGATCGAGGGCATGAATGTTGACCCGAGAAGGTGAACTTGCAAAGTTGGCACCAGCAGCAATGATCGCTTCATAATGCGACTGACAAGCACCCGCAAAAATGACAAGGGCATCTTTGTGCCGTTCATATTCACGGCGCGCACGCTTAACGGATTCTACAAAGTATTTGGAATGTCGGTAGCTTTTAAGATCATCTTTTTGGGCACGGGCGCGCAGTGCATCGTGACCGGTTAAAACGAGTACATCGGGTTCGTACGTCTTTAATAAATCGACAACACGTCGGGGCATTTCTCGTTCATCGAGGTGTATGCCAACTGCTGGAATCCCAAGTGCTTCATAAGCGCGTAGACACGTATATAAATACCGCGGATCGCCATCAAGGTGTAAGACTGTTCCTGGGTAAGGTTGGTAGCGTGCATCGGTTTCTTGTGCTTCTTGCTCTTTATGAAAGGGGCTGTCCGATGCAGATGTATGGATATGTTCCTTGAGCGTTTTCCTGAGCTTTGAAAGATCGATCGAAGTTTCATCAGGTGAACGATCGCCTAAGAGCACCAGATCTGATAGTGGCGCATCGGCCATCAGTCGCCAATCAATTCCTTGCAAAAGTGCTGTGCGGCTTTCCAGATGTATTTGAATCACCCGAAAAGCAATATCCATTCCGTACGACTTGCGTGCGACGATGCTTCCTACACGTATTTCTTGCATTTGTCTCAGCCCTCCTTCCTTACCGTATGAAGAAACGGCAGAGAAGGTGATCACTGAAACAGGCATCTCCACGATCGTGGCCGGTCGCTTTCGATGCGCGACACTTATTTTGTAAAACGATCGGCGACGGCACTCGCCCCATACGATTGAGGCTTAATCTTTACGGTGTAGCCGACCGCAGTGACCCAGCCGACGATCTCTTGAATCATCGTCCGCGTCGCTCCGGTCGTACCGATGTCAACATGGATCTCTATGGGGAGATCATAAAGCCTTTGAAATGTTTCTTGCGCTTGCATCTCCTGAATCAATGAAAGCGAGTAAGACGTTTCCATGTAGACTCTTTGTCTAAAGTCATAAATCTTAGGATGGCGACGACGACGAAAGAAAAATCGCGCCCCCTTTCCAATACGGTGTACAATGATGGCCGTCACCATCGTCGTTTCTTCCCCATGGTTTTGCGAATCGGTACCGATGATCAATTTATAGCATGGATGTTCAGATACATCAACGTACTGTTCAATATGATCAAGCACCTCTTTGAGCGACAATCGACCGTACGTTGGACTGACAAACATAGGCATCCCCCTTTTTAAAGCGCCTATTTTGAGAGCGTTTCAAATGAGTTGAACCAATCAACTAAACATGTTCAGCGTCGAAAGCTTGAGCCAATCGGTAAAAATCTTCAGCTCCGAGTGCTTCACCCCGAATTTGGCGGGCATAACCTAACTTCTCTAACCAGTCTCCCCAATTGACCTGAAGGTCAGGATAAGCTTGACGCAAATTATTAACAAGTGTCTTACGACGACTATGAAAAGCCAAACGTATAAGCGTTTGATACGTTTCAAGGTGATCGATAAAAGGTGACGTTTTATAACGCGTGAGATGAACAACCGTCGAATCGACTTCCGGGACTGGGAAAAAAGCTGTGCGAGGGACGCTCAGACACATTTTTGCATGGGCATACGCTTTAAGGGCGAGCGTTAAATGCCCATACGCTTTGGTTCCAGGTTCAGCGACGATACGTTCCGCAACTTCTTTTTGCACCATCATGGTCATCGTTTGCCATTGAGTATATTGCTCTAAAAAATAGAAGAGGATTGGACTTGTGATGTAATACGGCAGGTTGCCGACAATTTTATTGGGTGGGGACAACCGCGCTTCAGTATCATTGGTCGTAAAAAGTTCATGCAAACGAAGTTTTAAAATATCCCCGTGAAGAATGTGAACATGATCAGCATTTGAAAATCGTTCCTTAAGAAGCGGAATAAGCCGGGCATCAATCTCCACAGCCCAAACGCTTCCCGCATGCTCCGCTAAAACAGAAGTGAGCGTACCTGCCCCCGGGCCAATTTCTAAGACCGAATCATTTTGGGTAACATCGGCACACCGTACCATGTCTTCTAAAACGTTCCGATCGTCGAGAAAGTTTTGACCCAAATGTTTTTTAAGTATGATCCCTTTTGCGCGTAACATGTGCAGAAGATCGGAGGTTTGTTTCATTGTTGAGCCACCTTTATCATATGTCTAAGCGTTTCTTCATCAATGTCAAATAGCTGTAGCAATCGATAAAATTGCTTAGCATTGCCGTACCCAATCCCAAGCATTTCTCCCACCTTAAGACGTAACGATCGAGAAAAATCTTCTCCTGCCAATCCTAGTTCTTGATACGTCTCCCAAGAGATGCGCGCATGAGAATCGTTTTTCGCTTTCTCTAGCGGCTGATCTGTGTGAGAGGATAAATCAGTTCCACACGCCGGCGCTGCTTCTTTTTCGCCTTGGCGTGGATGAAGCAATGCTTCCCGGATCACTTCTGGTGCAGCATGTTCGATGCCTATCTTCCCACTTCGCCTCGCCGCATGAGCTGGGACATATGCGTGATACAGATCAGGAATGGCCCGTGACAATGCTCGACGAATGCGCCCACCTGGACCGTCTGGATCGGTAAGGACGATGACCCCTCGCGTATCATGAAGACGCCGAATGGTAAGTATGAGTGCTTCGGTCAAGGCCTCGCCTCCGGTTATAAAAACATCGGCGCAAACAGCTTTAAGAACACGATCGCGATCATGTTTGCCTTCTACTAACACGACCTTCGATAGCACCGGTCGTCTGTTGTCATTCGATGGAGATGGTTGGAATCGTTGCATCGCTCTCACCTTTTTTATTATAGCTGATTGTATAAAATTTTTACGGGATAGAGACCCTGTTTTACAAAAGCTTTACATTTCACAAAAAGAAATCCGCAGCACGATGCCGCGGATAAAGCGTTTATGGTTTCTTTTTTCCGATGATATATACTTTGTTACCGCGTCTTAAACCAAAGCGATTGGCTTTCTGATCATCTTCAAAGTATAGATCAATCTTCTTCCCTTTCACGGCACTTCCTGTATCTTCCGCACGATACAAGCCATATCCTTCAATGTAGATCCAAGTACCTAAAGGAATGAGCGTAGGATCGACAGCGACCGTACGCCCTTCTGCCGCGCGTAAGCCAGAAGCCGTGATGGCGTATTGGGGATCATCCGGCGACTTTCCTGTGTGCTCTTGACCGGGTCCATAGGCTGTTAAAATCACATTTTCTAATACCGCTTGGGGTGTAAAAGAAAGATTGGCAACATGCACCGCTTGTGGTTTGGGTGGCGGTCCGACCGCGACCTGAACGGTCCTTTTAGGCGCTGTACCGACAGCTACAATTTTGGGCTCTGCCGGCTTGACCGTCTGTGTCGATAGCGTCTTAATCTCTTTTAAAACACCATTAACATATATGGCCGACTTTATATGTTCCACCGTTCCAGGTTGACCTTGCGCAATAATTTTTTCACGGCCTTTTTCGAGAGTGTTATCTTGTTTGGTGATGACTTCTGGTGGAATGGTTTGTGTCTCTTTCCAAAAACGCCGGTTGACATACGATACATGGACGTGGGCACCATCTTTAAGCGGTGTGGAAAGGGCCGGTTCAACTTCATCTTCCGGTCCAACCGTTACACCAATTTCACTCAAAAACGTGCCAACATCCGGTGCACTTGTCTGAACAAGCTGAAATGGTGCATTCCCCAAACTGAAAGAAACGGTACGCGCATGACGCACGACAATGACTTCCCCGTCCTGTAGCGGTTCATCTGGTGCAGGATAGATCATATCGCCCGGTTGATAGTTCACATGCGCCTTTTGTAAGAGCTCACCGACGGTTGCAGCGCGGGCCATAACGACATGCTTTTCACCATCAACCCAAACCGTATGCCCACTTCCCGCAAAACCAGCACCAAAAACAACCATCCCAGAAAGCGCACCGATAAACATCATACTTAATCGGCGTACGGATTCATGCAATACATTCACCTCATCCTATTGGGTCGGCCGGTCCCGCCGTTAACGCTTCTAAGATCCATAAGAGATGCTTATAGCGTTTAGATCGTCTGAGGTGTCCTTTCATCTTCTGCTGAATCGATCTTAAAAAGTTGTTTAGCGTTATGCGTCGTTAGACAGGAAAGCTCTTCCAACGATATCCCTTTAAGTGTTGCTATTTTTTCTGCGATGATACGCACACGTGCGCTTTCATTGCGTTTCCCTCGAAATGGATGCGGTGATAAATAAGGCGCATCCGTTTCAATCAACAATCGATCATCAGGGACAAGAGGGACAAGCGCTTGAAGCGACTGTGCATTTTTAAACGTGACCGGTCCGCCGAAAGAAATGTAAAAGCCCATTGCTAAAACTTCCCGCATAAAACTCTCATCACCTGAAAAAGCGTGCATGACCCCACCTTGAGGAAAAGGTGCCGCTTGTTTTAGCACAGCAAGCACATCGGTGTGGGCATCACGGTTGTGAATGACGACGGGTAAGTCAAGGGCTTTGGCCAACAAAAGCTGTTTTAAAAACACTTCTTGTTGGTGTGGACGTGGAGCGGTGTCCCAATAATAATCAAGACCAATTTCACCGATGGCGCGGACGTTTGGGTGACGTGCTGATTTTTCTAAAACGGCGCCGATGGCATCATTAAAAAGCGCTGCTTCCGTCGGATGGATACCGACGGCTGCGTAAAGGCGTGGTGTCGGAAACGGAAAAGTCGCCTCAGTCAATGCCAATGTGCTTTTGATACGCTCGGGTGTAAACCCAACATTAAGAATATGGTGCACGCCAGCCTCAAAAGCGCGTTTTAACACGTCTGAGCGATCGTCTGCATACAACGGATCATCCAGATGGGCATGGGTGTCAAAAAGAGCACAAGACATTATTTCACCTGCGTTCCATTGGGAACGTTTTGTGAGACGGTTACAACCTCTAGCGTGTTGTCATATTTGGTGGCAAGGATCATCCCTTCCGAACGAACACCACGCAACGTCACCGGCTTTAAATTGCTGACGAGAATCAGCTTTTTACCGATGAGCGCACTCGGTTCGTAATACTCGGCGATGCCAGAGACGACCTGACGCTTTTCTGTCCCTAGATCGACGATCAGACGGAGAAGTCGATCGGCACCAGTGATTTTTTCTGCCTCCAGCACCTCACATACCCGCAAATCCACACGAGAAAATTCATCGATGCTCAAAAGCCCCGTCATATCTGGTGCACCATCGTGTTTTGTTTCAACAGCTTTTTCGGTCACAGCCTCACCTCCTTTAGGCGCCACGGCCATGGTTTCACCACCCTTCGTTGCCGTTTCCTTTTTTATACCCCATGTGTCGATGAGCGCAAGTTCTTCAGCCATGTCGAGACGCGGGAACAGTGCGTCTCCTTTTTCGACGTGCAGACCATGGGGAAGCTGTCTCCATGACCGCACCGTCTCCCAGCTTGATACTTCATTTAAGCCAAGTCGTCGGGCAATCTCCTGGGCCGTCTTTGGCATAAACGGAAAGAGGACAATGGAAAGCATACGGAGAAGGGCTGCGAGCTCATATAACACCGTATTTAACCTATCGCGCGATGCCACATCTTTAAAAAGTGCCCAAGGTGCCGATTCATCGATCAGTTGATTGGCCAGATGCACGATATCAAAAGCATGTTTTAAAGCCAGATTAAGCTCAAGTTGGTCCATGGCCGCTTC
>Ga0265295_1007301_pt1 | contig 12824 bp, 11 predicted proteins | sample Munlansysbiofilm_FD_192503 | JGI IMG/M metagenome (GOLD analysis project Ga0265295, IMG submission 192503) | Leachate microbial communities from a municipal landfill in Southern Ontario, Canada - Methane capture system biofilm | ecosystem: Engineered > Solid waste > Landfill > Unclassified ... | reverse complement strand
AGATGCTTTAGCATTTTTTTTAATGGTTGCAATCAATCAAATCTTTCCATCGCGGCTTTCATCCGCTGCCGCAAAGGTAAATATTATTCCTTAATGAGGGAATTATATCACGCAGAAGAAATTTATTTTTGAGTAAGCTGCTGGAAAATATCTTCCAGCCGGTTAGCCGGCTTTTGCATGGAAAGTACGGACAACTGATTCGTTACAGCCAGTTGGAACAACTCCTGACGCACATCGGTGCCGGAATCTGATTCTATCGACCAGGTATGTCCCGTAATGCGCGAAACACGGCTCACCCCTTTAACTTTCTTTAATAAGTCAGGCGTAATTCCCTGATCAAATTCAACAATAATACATATGGCTTTCCCGGTTCCCGAAAGTAAATTGACGGTAGAATCATCGGCCACAATTTTGCCATGGTTAATAATAATGGCGCGACTGCACATGGCTTCTACTTCCTGCATAATGTGGGTGGAGAGCATTACGGTTTTTTCCTTACCGATATTTACGATCAGTTGCCGGATATCGGCCAGTTGATTGGGGTCGAGGCCTGAAGTTGGCTCATCCAGTATAAGCACTTCCGGATCATGAATTAAGGCCTGGGCCAGCCCAACTCTTTGGCGGAACCCTTTGGAAAGTGCGCCTATTTTCTTGCCTTTTTCAGGATTTAAACCGGTAACTTCCATCATCTCTGCAACCCGACTGTCAGTTTTCTTGCCCAACTGATGAAGGCCTGCAATAAATTCCAGGTATTCCCGAATATACATATCGGTATATAACGGATTGTTTTCGGGAAGATAACCGATTTTCTTACGCACTTCAAGTGATTGTTCCCGGGTGTCAAAACCGAACACGCGCGCCTCGCCCGAAGAAGCCGGAATAAAGCAGGTAATGATTTTCATCATGGTGGACTTGCCTGCGCCATTGGGGCCAAGTAAACCCACAATTTCACCGGGATTAATGCTAAACGAAACATCATCGAGCGCCAGTTGCGCTCCGTAACGCTTGGAAATATGATTTACGGTTATGGACATAATAAAAGGGCTGTTTGCAAAGGTGCAAAGTTAACAAACTTCGCGGGGCGGGTTAAAGTAATGAAAAATTCTCCCGATTTCTTGGCTGATAAATGATTTCAAAACGGTTTCTTAGATTTCCGCTATTAATTCTGTTTTTAACCAATCAAAAGCTTCACTTTGATTGTATTTTATTTCTGGTCTCAGAAGAGCCTCCATATCACCCGTAAACTCAGCGCTATTTTCTTTTTCTTCGATATTTAATAAGAACTCCTTTTTACTTGGTGGTCTTTTCCCTGTAGAAAACGAAGTATAATCCTTAAAGCAGGCTATGACTTTTTCATAGTTCAAGTCAATATTTTGCCTTGAATAATCTAAATCAAACAAATCTCGTCCTTTGCTTCGCTGATATAGTGCTCTAGGTTTGGTGCCTAAAAGCTCGTTTACATTGTAAGTTCTTATTTCTGCTTTACCAGAAAACCATTCACTTTCAACTTCAAAAGGAAAATCAACCCAATTAAGCACGTTGAAATGCTCTTTGCAGTTAACTTCAAGTTTCAGGCGCATTCTTATTTCTTCATATTCCGATGTGAATCGATATAAAGCTTTCGCTCCATGTCCACGAACCTGAGTAGCCCTTTTTTCCTCGAAGAATGTAACTACTTCTCCTATTCGTTGCATTATTGGTTTAATGGGACCCGGTTTTATTTGAACCAAATCAATGTCCTCAGAATATCTTGTTGCAGGATTGAGATACAATTTGTGTAAAGCGGTTCCTCCTCTGAGAGCAAGATTTTTTCTGAGGAACTCATCTGAGAAGATTTCTACCAAAGTTCTGGAAATAATTAAATCCTGCTCAACTTGTGCAAATTCCTTCCACGGGGCATATTGTTGCCATTTTGCGATATGTGGTTTTGGAATCATATATCACTTTCCAATTTTATGTTGATAGCAACTTTCCATCTATTATTAACAGCTCCAGGTTTCTCTGTTGACTTTGGGCTAAGTAAAACTGGAAATTTTTTTGTTGCTTTTAAATTCATAAATATTAATTCCTGAAATTCTTCATAAATCCTAAGTTCTTCCAACAAAAAACCGAACCTTTGCAAAGTGCTTTTATTCGGATACCAATTTAAAAGTTCAACTAAATCCGATTCATTTAATTCTTCTGACAATTCTTCAATAACTGCAAGCATTCTGTTAATTCCACCCAACTTTGTTTGATAATGTATCAAATCAACAATTGTCAGGGCAGGACTTGAAACTTTATATATGCCAGCATCAGATTTCTTAATTTGGATATTTTTTTCAGTCCAGTTACTTGTTGTGAAAAAACGAATATCAATTGTAGTTTTTGAAATGTCGTTGAATTTAGGCTTCTCTGTTATTATGTAGTCTTTTTGAACTTGTTGATGGCTTGCACCGTGAAATTTTGCTGCTGAAAAAAGAGCAACATAATAATTTCTGTCTAAATATTTGAAAAGTTTCTCACAATAAAGTTGAATTGGCAATTTTTGCGCTGATGAATACCTGGGTGTTATAATAAGATAAAAACCCTTTCGAAGGTTGACTATTTCTTTTTTAGCAATTAGTCGAGAGAGTTCACTTTTTATAGAAGTCTCACTTTTATGAATATTCTCAATTAATTCATCCAGGGAGAATGAATACTCTTCGTAGGATAATAATTGTTTTATGTAATTTGCAACTGTCAAACTTAGTAGGATTTAGACAAAGATACTTAATTTCAGTAATATTCTCTAATTATTACTTTTGTTTTTTTGAGCGTGGGCAAAAATTTGGCTGTTTTACAAGCTGAAGTATCAGCCAGTGTTATAGAGCTTGTAAATGTGCCAAATGTGCATTGGCTTTCTTCTTTTTAGCATGAAACCTAACGGCTCGCAAATAAATGCAGTTGCCGATTGCGGGTTGTTTTCTTGCCGAGCCTCACTAAAGTTGTTGCAGCTGTATACTTCCAATTCTGCACGTAAACGGCAATTGTCATATATTTTGCTGTTATGGCCAGTTTTTCTTGTTACCCTTTTTAGTCAGATTAGTCATTCACAATTAATTTTAAATTTGAATGAGCTGTTGGAGTTGATAAGGAAACAATATATATTCCCGGAGTTAATTTCCTTCTGTCGATTTGAAAGTTATAATTTCCGCATGCTAATTTTGCTTCTGTAATCGAATAAATTTTAATGCCTGTTAAACTGCAAATTGACAGGGATACTTTTCCCGTTTCAGTGATATCAAATGAAATGGTTGAATTGTCTGATAAGGGATTGGGATAGATAGTAAATTGATTCACACTAAAAGGTTCGTCTATCCCAAAGGAAATAAATCCTTTCAGATAATTGATGTATCCATTATCTATCTCATTGTATGTTGCATTAAAGACTGAATAATCCATGCCTGAATTAAAGAACTCTCTGATTTTTTCATAGCCTCCATGATACTCATGAATGTACTCGAAAAACATGTCACCCAGGAAATAGATATCCAGCACCTGGTTTGGGTTTGTGCTGATATGCTCCAGATTCACATCTACATTATATTCCGTTGCATAAGCATTAAACAGCCAGTTAATTTCCCACAGACTATGTTCCGGGATCTCCCATCCTAAAGAATGGCGCTGACTGAAGTCAGCTGTACCTTCAGCCCAGAAACCACCAGGTATTTGCCACATAAAGTGGTTATAGAAGATGTGAAAAAATTCATGAGCACACATTCCGTTATATCCGAAATACTTACTATAATAAATCTGTTCGTTATAATTATAATTGGGTGAAAGCTCAATTACCAGGTCTCCACCGCAGGCGACACCACCATTAAAATAATCATCGTAGTTCAATAACTGCATCCCGATTGGTTCAGTGGGAACAATAACCACATTAAAGCGATGATTTGGCCTATACATGTAGTTATCCTGATAAAAAGAGTAGGCCCCTTCAAAATATGATACTATCTCAGAGAAATGGGTTGAATCAGATATTGCGCCGTAAAAATCAAAGTCAGTAGTGGATATAAGTAGCTTTATCCTTGTGATTTCTGATTCTGTATAGAAATACTTTAAATAGGCAGGCCATTGGCTATTGATAAAGGAAGAGGCTCCGGGACCAACAGACAGATAGCTCCACCCAGAAAGTATTTGTCCTTCTACATTACTTACTATTAAATCTTTCTTTAGCATATTGCATATCCCTGAAGTGTCGGAGATAAAATTATAGTCCGGTACAGGGTTATTACTTAGATATTTTATAATAGAATCTCTGCGAGGTCTGAATCCGGATTCATACAATCCGAATCCTTCCAGGAAATGGGGAGGTAAATTATCGCGGTTACGCATAAATTTTTTTCCAACCGCCAGCTGCGAGAATTCATTTTGTTCCAGTGTATGAAGATCTGAATAATAACTTACCTGAGCAGGATTTGATAAAGGAGAAAGGTAAATTTCAAGTGTAGTTAAATTATGAAAACCACATTTCCATGTTGGAGTTTCCGGGTTAATAATATCGATGTCTTGCTTATCTGCGTAATAAACTTTGATTTTCTGACTTTCATTAAAAACGTTTTCTTTTCCGGGCCTGTCCCAGAGAGAACTTAGTTTTTCAAATTGGTTTTCCAGTACGTCGTTTATTTCCAGATAGTAATCTGAATTTCCCGGAATATTGGTGTAAAACTCAAAATGATCTGTATTACCAACCAATTCAAACGGTACAGGCGGTGTGTAACTTTTAACACTAAAATTATCCAACAGGAAATTAATACCTGCATTTGCATCTGCCTCGTATTGAAATGCAAAATAGATTGATTCATTAGAATTATCAATGATGATATGGTCTACACTATTCCAAATATTTTCGCTTTCACCTAGCGAATAACTGAGTTCTGTCCAGTTCGATTGCAATGCATTCCCATTATAACTATTGGTGTAGAAGAGTTTTGGTTTTGGTCCGGTATTATTAAACCAAGTGTCAAAATTGATTTTTAACTGATTAGACCCTTCACAATTAATTGGCTTTGTAATGAGCCAATCATTCTGCATAAGATCAGTCTTTTCAAAACGCATACATTGCCCGGGATTGCCATTCCAGGGTATTAAATGCCAGAATTGCCAACCCTGCAGATTTTCAGTTGTCCATTTTGTGAAAATGGCATCATTACTTATTGTTTCTTCAAAATCGTCGAAGAACGGAAGTTCAATTTTTTCCTGTGAACTGGCATTAATTGAAATTATCAGTGCCAAAATTAGAAATACAAATGTAATTTTTTTCATAGTCGGCTTTTTAATATTGGCTATAAACTTGTTTTTGTGACCCCTTTGTATCTTTTAATGTACCCAAACTGGTACATTATGTTTACATCCGGTCAATTACGGGAACATTCCTTTATTTCTTGTTCTTGCCTTCTCCGATCAAAATTAATTATTTTTCCATCTCATTCAAAATATTTCGCATCTTTTTACCCAGTAAAATTAAAAAAGTGCTTCACCTATTGTTGAGATAGGTATTGCCGTTCCCGGATTTCAAATACTTTTCCCTTCTCGTGGCATGCTGTTGGTCAAGGCATCCTTCGAAGTAAATTAATTCCAATGGTTTATGATTCCTGGTTGTTGGTACTTTACCTTCATTATAGCCAAGTCAGTTCCTTTAAAATCGACAGATCAAAAAAACTGCACCTCCGGAATTGTGTCTTAAAAATCTTTGCGTTCCTTTGCATCACTTCGACAGGCTCAGTGCACCGCTTAGCGTCCTTGCGTGGTTACTTTCGTCTATTTCTTCAATGACGTCTTTGTAAAAATATACTCCGGAATTTTCACATCAAACTGCATTTCGGTTACCACAAAATCGGTTCCCTTGCCCTCTTTCAGCATGTCTTTATAGTTCATTCTGGTGGGATACCAGCGGCTGTCGTATTGCTTCACCTCACTCATTTCTATTTTTTTGAGCAATTGCCCGCTTTTGGCAAACAACTCTTCTTTCAGTGGAATATACCGTTCCTGGTCCACCCAGGTTTTGCGTTTTTCGTAGGTGGCATCGTCCACTTTGGCAATCATCTCTAATATCCAGGTTTTGCGGCCATCAATGGTTTCTTCGCCAATAATTTTGGCATTGTACATTTCGGTCATTTTGCGGTCCTCCATCATGTCCTCGTTTGAAAGGTCTGAACCCATCACCGATTGCCTCTTTTTTCTGGTACATAACAGATGATGGTATGTTTTTCGCTCCATCATCGGAGCAAGTTATTCATCCCACATTAAAAAACCAGATTGGAACGAATAGTAAGCTAATCAACCATATAGTGGAACGTAAAATATGCCGCGTGATAACAACTGGCAATTATTCAATAATTTCGTTTAGTTGTCTTGCGGTCATTACAGGTATTCTTGAATTTTTAAAATCTTTTAGATTTCTGGTAACAATTATCTCAATTTTATTTTCTAATGCAGAATAATATTGAAGTCCATCTTCAAAATCATTAAATTCATTGTCATTTAGTACCAAATTAATTATTTTTTCATCAAGACTTAATATTCCAACCAGCAATCTCAATTTTCTTAAAATTTGTTTAGTTTCTTCAGGTTTCATTTTTCTAAGAAGCACATAACTTAAATTAGCGATGGAAAGAGCTGATGTATAGAGAATAATCTTTTCTTTATCTGCAAAAGAAAATAACTTTCTTGCGTCCTGGTCAAATGGCTCTCGTTTAGCCAATAGGTCTATGATTATATTTGTGTCAAGCAGAACTCTTTTCATTTGTATTTTTCTGTCAGGTAGTTCGAATATTCCTTTTTATAGTCAAAATCTGATTCAAGTTCAATGACACCACTTAAACTTTCAACTAATGGCGTAGTTCCTACTTCTTTTTCCCTTGAAGCTGTTACTGATTCAAGATATATTTCAATCATCCTGGAAAGGCTAATCTTTTGATCATGCGCGTATTTTTTAGCTTTTTCAATAACACTTTTTCTCATCCTTAAAGTTAATTTAGTTTCCATTTTTATATTCTTTAATTTACGTACAAATGTAATCGTTTTATACGTCTAAGTCAAGGGCTTTAATTAAAAGAATTCATTTATCTTTCACTGAATTCAGTAGAAGCCTGTAGATTAGTGTTTTGCGATTTTTATTTTGTTTGTTGCTTTCCTCGCGTCCTGCATTTGCAGGATTGCACCTATCCGACCTTATGTCGTGCAGGCGGGTCTTAGTGTCTTTGCAGCGATTGGAGGTTAGAAATTAGTCCCGTCCCATATGTTACGGGATCGGGAAGAAATTAGAAATTCCCCTCCCTATTTCTTCAATGACGCCTTTGTAAAAATATACTCCGGAATTTTCACATCAAATTGCATTTCGGTTACCACAAAATCGGTTCCCTTGCCCTCTTTCAGCATGTCTTTATAGTTCATTCTGGTGGGATACCAGCGGCTGCCGTATTGCTTCACTTCGCTCATTTCTATTTTTTTGAGCAATTGTCCGCTTTTGGCGAAAAGCTCTTCCTTCAGTGGAATATAGCGTTCCTGGTCCACCCAGGTTTTGCGTTTTTCGTAGGTGGCATCGTCCACTTTGGCAATCATCTCCAATATCCAGGTTTTGCGGCCATCAATGGTTTCTTCGCCAATAATTTTGGCATTGTACATTTCGGTCATTTTGCGGTCTTCCATCATATCTTCATACGAAAGGTCAGAACCCATCACCGATTGCCTAAGCATGTGGCCCGACAGTTGAATGGTGCGGTCGGTGGAAGGGGAATATATCCACAACCGGTCATCGAGTTTCAGCATTTTGGTGCCTTTTTCCCGCTCGGGCGACAGATACTCGGAGAAGGATTTTTTGTCCCCTTCAGCATAACCTTTCGCGGTGATGGTGCGGCTGTTACGCCGACCGTAGATAACCATTTCTGATGTCGAGACCAGCGTTTTTGATGTCATATTCGCATCCACTTTTTTCAGGATGGCGTCTGCATCGGGTGTGCTTTGTGGCATGGAAAACATGCCAAAAATCAAAGCGATTGAAATTATAGTGTTCATGGTTTTGTTGTTTGTTGTTTAAATTTGGTTGAAGTTTATCATTCAGGCTATTAATGAGGCCAGGCCTTGCTTCTCCTGGTTAAATGTAGCCAGTAAGCGCTTAAAGGATTTTGCAACCCGTCATATTTTCTGATTCCACCCACAGCTTTCTGGCGACTTCTTTATCATCCGAAAGTTTCGTGCCCTTCACTTTCACCGGTTCTCCTTTCCATTCCTGCCAGCCATCGGGGCCAATATAGTCGCCACCCTGAATGTCGTTGCCCAGGGCAGCATATAAAGTGGGTTTTGCCCCATCCGCAGGCGTTTGCACCATCAAAGAGCGAATTAGTCTTCCAAAAATTGTGGTTACGAACTTTGGTACATGCTTAAATAGATTGGTATCAGACATGCCGGGATGTGCCGCCACCGAAAGTACCCTGCTGCCCGATTTTTCCAGCCTGCGTTGCAACTCTTTGGAGAACATCAGGCAGGCGAGCTTACTTTGGCTATACGCCGCAAAAGCACTGTACTTCTTCTTAAAATTGAGGTCATCAAAGTGGATTTTACCATTCTTATGGGCATTGCTGCTCAATGAAACTACCCGCGAACCGGGCGTTTTTTCAAGCAGGGGAAGCAGCAATCCCGTCAACAGAAAGTGCCCGAGGTAATTCACACCCAACTGGCTTTCAAATCCATCTTCGGTCAATTCATAAGGCGGTATCATAATGCCCGCGTTGTTGATAAGCAAATCGAGGGGTTCATGCTTTTGCTTGTATTCTTCGGCGAAAGCACGCACCGAGCTGAATTTACTCAAATCGAGCTGCATCAGTTCCAGATTGGCTTCTGGTGCCTGTCGGATGATTTTCTCGCGGGCTTTATCGCCTTTCTCCAGGTTGCGACAGGCCATCACTACCTTTATTCCTGTTTTGCTCAAAGCCAGCGTGGTTTGAAAACCCAGCCCATCGTTGGCGCCGGTTACTATGGCAATTCGCCCGCTTTGCGGAGGTATTTCATTGATATTGAAGCTCATTTGATTATGGTATTTATTTAAACATATTGTTGGTCCGTGACTTTATGCGATTTTCATTCGTATTGATTTCAGCAATTAAACAAGGGGTTGCAACCCCTTGTTGATCTTGACTAGTTGTGATTTTCAGTCCAATTGCCAAAGCGCCTGTTTGATTTCATTTATTTTTAAAAACTTTGCGTTTCTCCGCGTCTTTGCGTCTTTGCGTGGTGTTTTTTCAAACTTACATAGCCTACACTTCCAACTCTTTAAACAAAGTAGCCGTTTCGCGCTTGTAAATCCCAATCCCCGAAAGCATATTGCCCAGTACCATCGCAAAAAGACCGGGGATAAATCCAATATAAAACAGGCTTGGGGTTACCCTTGCCCGCATCACCGTTGGCATCATCATGCTTGAATCGGCCATCATATCACCAATATTTATGCCGTGAACCTGCAGGTAATACGTGAGGCCCAGCCCAAGGGTGGTACCAATTACCGAACCAATGATGCCGATCAACACGGCTTCGAGCACCATGGAACGGTAAATGTGCCCCTTGTTTTCGCCCAGCGCCAGCCGGATGCCATACTCCTGATAGCGGCGCAAACCGCCCAGCAAGCCGGTGTTCCATAGTACCAGCGACATGGCAATAACAAATATAATCACGAAAAGTGCGGAAAAGGTGTCCACATAATCCAGGTAGCTGGCCAGGTTGTTTTGTTCACGAAGGGGTTGCATTACCGGGGCAAATTCATCATCGGAGGCTGCATAGCGTTGATTAAATCTTTCACTGATTTGTTGCGCCTTTTCATCAATATAAACGCCTTCGTTTAAAAACCCGAGCAATTCGCCGGCACCATCCGGCATATCCAGCATAAGCTGGGCATCCGAAATGTCAATGATAATGGCGCCCTTGTCCATGGACGACGCCCCGAAAGTTACCATCCCACTGATGGTAAAGGTCATAAAGGTCATGCTGCCATTCATGGTTGAGCCCACATAGGTAACCTTATCGCCAATGCCGATTTTTAGTTTTTCGGCAAAGTCGTTGCCGATGATGGCCTCACCTGATGAGATGGGAATCCGTCCCCTTTTCAGGGATGCTTCGATGTTTAATCGTTCGATTTCTCCACTGTTTTTGTTGAACAGTTCCAGCGCCATGCCTGATGCCGGTCCCTGGCCCCGGGTTTCGCCGGTTGAATCAGGAACATCGAGCAGTCCCCCGAAACGAATGCGCTTGACCCATTGCACATCGGGAAAATCCATACGCAGGGTATCCAGGAGTTCATCTACGCCAAGCAGGGCCAGGTCGTTGGGCAACTGATCTTTGTCTTTGGCATAGGCGCGGCTCATCACCTTTACATGTCCCGTATCAAAACGGGCATTCTGGTCAATAATATCGCCCATTACCCCTTTCAGAAACCCTGCAAGCAGTATGGTAAGGATTACCCCTATGGTGATGATGATGATGGGCAATAAACTGCGGTTTTTATCCCTTAGGATTCCGCGAAGCAAGAATTTTATCATAACATTTTTCCTTTTAAAGCATTAACAGGGTTCATATTTGCAATTTTGCGTGCAGGTAAGAAACTTACCAGCGTGGCAGAAACCAACAATAGGATTACGGTGCCGGTTACCAGCCAGAATCCAAAAACGGGGTATATCGTGTTGGCCATGGTAATCCCCAATTCATCTATCCCGCTAAAGAGGCTGATTCCTCGCGTGGCTGTCAGAATAAAGAGGGGCAATCCGATCAGGCCTCCGGCCACCATGGCAAACAGGCTGTACATGCTGCCTTCAACGGTAAATAGTCCAAGTACCTGTTTTCGTGTCATGCCCAGAGCGATGTAGGTGCCAATTTCACGCTGCCGGCGGAAAATGGAAAGCACCTGGGTGTCGAATATGGCCAGCATGGCAATGCCAAGCAATACCAGGTAAATGATGGCCGAAGTGGATCGTTCCATATTTACAGCATTCCTCAGATCGGCCAGCAGGTAATCGAGGTTTTTAAATTCCCAACCTTGTGTTGCTGTGGGTTGATAGCCCGGTTTAGCAATAAAGAACGACGCCTCGTTGGTCAGTTCGGTCATTTTCCAGAGCTTTTCGATGGGCAACCACAACTGCCCATTGTCCACCGCTGCAGCGTTGGTGCTGAAAATTCCTGCCACGGTAATATTGGCTGCATCGAAGGTGCCGTTTTTATCGCGCCAGCGCAACAATACCTTATCGCCCTCCTTAAGATTTGCGGATTTTGCAAACCGCTTCCCGATAAGGGTCGGTATTTGTGCTTTACTTTCAGCCAGCAGGTGGGTGGGAAGCCGAAGCAATTGTTGATTGGCTTTTATCCCTTTGATTACCACGGGCATCAATCTGCCTTCCGGATAAAGTGTCGCCTGCCGGATCAGCACCGGCTCCAGGTTTTGTTGGTCGGCTTCGGGCAGAATTCCGTGGCCATCCTGGTAGGTGAATGGGTCCTGCGGATCAAAATTGTCATTGCGCAGTTGGCCCTGACCGTATTGCCAGGCAATTTCATCCTGTTCGGCCTGATTCTGCCAGCCATTGATAAATCCATTGTAAAAAATAATGAAAATAAAAGTGAAGGCCAGCACGATAACATTTAACCAGGTGCGAAGTCCCGCTTTTATCAGGTTTTTATAGGCCAATCTGAAAGCTAATTTCATCTGTTATTAATTTTGATTTTAATGGTCAGATACAGCGTCATGTTAACTGCTTTTATTGAATTGATTGCGTAAATCCGCAAACATGTCCGGTTCATTGTAGTTTTCCTTTCAGAGCTTCAACCGGATTCATTTTTGCAATTTTACGTGCAGGCAGGAAGCTCACTATGGTAGCCGCAACCACCACCAAAATTACGGTGCCGAGAATAAGTCCCAGTCCGTAAACCGGATGTATGCGGTCGGCCACGATTATGCCCATTTCCTGAGATGCGGCAGGCATGCCGATGCCTTTCCATGCCATGAACCACAGCAATGGTATGCCGTAAACGGCGCCAAGCAGGGTTGCGAAAAGACTGTACATACTGCCTTCCATCGTAAACAACGAAACCACCTGCCAGCGGGTCATGCCCATGGCGATGTAGGTGCCGATTTCGCGCTGCCTGCGGAAAATGGACAGTACCTGGGTGTCGAATATGGCGAGTAAGGCAATGGCCATCAGCAAGCCGTACATAATGCTGCCGCTTATTTTTTTCATTTCAATAATGTCGGTCAGCTCCTGCAAAAGCGCTTGCTGGCTTTCAAAATGCCAGCCGGGTGTTTCTTTGGGTGTATAATTACCACCGGCTATATATAGGGTGGCATGTTGGTCCAATCCGGTCATTTGCCACAGTTGATCCACTGCAAGCCATATTTGTCCGCCATCCACCATGCTTACCTGGGTGTCGAAAATGCCCGCAATGGTAATGTTGGCGGCATCAAAAGTGCCGTTTTTGTCGCGCCAGCGTAGTAAAAGCTGTTCTCCATCCTTAATGTTGAGTGCTTTTGCCATGCGTTTGCCAATGATGGCCGGAATATCAGCCTGGCTTTCCTTCAATAAATGGGTGGGAAGTTTAAGCGTGGTCTGATCCGCTTCAATGCCTTTCAGGCTTACCGACATCATGCGCCCCTGCGGATAAACCGTGGCCTGCCGGATAAGTACGGGTGTTAAGTCCGCTGCTTTGGCATCCGGCAAAATGCCATGAGCATCCTGCAGGGTAAACGGGTCCATTGGGTCATAATCTTCATGGCGAAGCTGACCGTGGCCGTATTCCCATTCTATGCCGTCAATACTGGCTTGTTG